>Ga0307376_10000022_pt1 | contig 291373 bp, 219 predicted proteins | sample TR2MG_FD_202536 | JGI IMG/M metagenome (GOLD analysis project Ga0307376, IMG submission 202536) | Soil microbial communities from Risofladan, Vaasa, Finland - TR-2 | ecosystem: Environmental > Terrestrial > Soil > Coastal area > Acid sulfate soil | place: Finland: Risofladan, Vaasa...
ACGGTGGACAACACCTTGCCGACGGTGACGATCGGATCGCCGAGCGCGAGCTACGCGAAGGAATCGGCCACGATAACTTACCAGGTCACCTTCGCCGACGAGACGCACCTGTCGAGCCATAGCCTCGCGAATTCGGACATCACGCTGACGGGAACGGCGGGGACTGCGACAAGCGGGAAGCCGACGTTTGAGGTGAGTGGAACCGGGCCGAGCTACACGGTGACGGTGACGGCGGGGAGCGCCGAGGGCACGGTGGGAATCACGGTTGCTACGGGGAAGGCGACTGACGGAGCGGGGAACGCGTCGCTGGAGAAAAGCTCGACGACGAGCTTTACGGTGGACAACACGAAGCCGACGGTGACGATCGGCTTGCCAAGCGCGAGCTACGCGAATAGCGGAACAACTGTGACGTATGAGGTCACCTTCGCCGACGAGACGCACCTGTCGAGCCATAGCCTCGCGAATTCGGACATCACGCTGACAGGGACGGCGGGGACGGCGACGAGCGGAGCGCCGACGCTGGAAGTGAGCGGGAGTGGGCCGAGCTACACCGTGACGGTGACGGCGGGAACAGCCGAAGGCACGGTGGGTATCACGGTGGCTGCGGAGAAGGCGAGCGACGGTGCGGGAAACAAGTCGCCCGAGAAGAGCTCGACGACAAGCTTCGAGGTGGACAACACCTTGCCGACGGTGACGATCGGATCGCCGAGCGCGAGCTACGCGAAGGAATCGGCCACGATAACTTACCAGGTCACCTTCGCCGACGAGACGCACCTGTCGAGCCATAGCCTCGCGAATTCGGACATCACGCTGACGGGAACGGCGGGGACTGCGACGAGCGGGAAGCCGACGTTTGAGGTGAGTGGAACCGGGCCGAGCTACACGGTGACGGTGACGGCGGGAAGCGCCGAAGGCACGGTGGGAATCACGGTTGCTACGGGGAAGGCGATTGACGGAGCGGGGAACGCGTCGCTGGAGAAAAGCTCGACGACGAGCTTTACGGTGGACAACACGAAGCCGACGGTGACGATCGGATCGCCGAGCGCGAGCTACGCGAAGGAATCGGCCACGATAACTTACCAGGTCACCTTCGCCGACGAGACGCACCTGTCGAGCCATAGCCTCGCGAATTCGGACATCACGCTGACGGGAACGGCGGGGACTGCGACGAGCGGGAAGCCGACGTTTGAGGTGAGTGGAACCGGGCCGAGCTACACGGTGACGGTGACGGCGGGGAGCGCCGAGGGCACGGTGGGAATCACGGTTGCTACGGGGAAGGCGATTGACGGAGCGGGGAACGCGTCGCTGGAGAAAAGCTCGATGACGAGCTTTACGGTGGACAACACGAAGCCGACGGTGACTATCGGCGAGCCGAGCGCGAGCTACGCGAAGGAATCGGCCACGATAACTTACCAGGTCACCTTCGCCGACGAGACGCACCTGTCGAGCCATAGCCTCGTGAAGGAGGACATCACGCTGACAGGGACGGCGGGGACGGCGACAAGCGGAGCGCCGACGGTGGAAGTGAGCGGGAGTGGGCCGAGCTATACGGTGACGGTGACGGCGGGAACAGCCGAAGGCACGGTGGGTATCACGGTGGCTGCGGAGAAGGCGAGCGACGGTGCGGGAAACAAGTCGCCCGAGAAGAGCTCGACGACAAGCTTCGAGGTGGACAACACCTTGCCGACGGTGACGATCGGATCGCCGAGCGCGAGCTACGCCAAGGAATCGGCCACGATAACGTATCTAGTCACCTTCGCGGACGAGAAGCACCTGTCGAGCCATAGCCTCGTGAAGGAGGACATCACGCTGACAGGGACGGCGGGGACGGCGACGAGCGGAGCGCCGACGGTGGAAGTGAGCGGGAGTGGGCCGAGCTACACGGTGACGGTGACGGCGGGAACAGCCGAAGGCACGGTGGGTATCACGGTGGCTGCGGAGAAGGCGAGCGACGGTGCGGGAAACAAGTCGCCCGAGAAGAGCTCGACGACAAGCTTCGAGGTGGACAACACCTTGCCGACGGTGACGATCGGATCGCCGAGCGCGAGCTACGCGAAGGAATCGGCCACGATAACTTACCAGGTCACCTTCGCGGACGAGACGCACCTGTCGAGCCATAGCCTCGCGAATTCGGACATCACGCTGACGGGAACGGCGGGGACTGCGACGAGCGGGAAGCCGACGTTTGAGGTGAGTGGAACCGGGCCGAGCTACACGGTGACGGTGACGGCGGGAAGCGCCGAAGGCACGGTGGGAATCACGGTTGCTACGGGGAAGGCGATTGACGGAGCGGGGAACGCGTCGCTGGAGAAAAGCTCGATGACGAGCTTTACGGTGGACAACACGAAGCCGACGGTGACTATCGGCGAGCCGAGCGCGAGCTACGCGAAGGAATCGGCCACGATAACTTACCAGGTCACCTTCGCCGACGAGACGCACCTGTCGAGCCATAGCCTCGTGAAGGAGGACATCACGCTGACAGGGACGGCGGGGACGGCGACAAGCGGAGCGCCGACGGTGGAAGTGAGCGGGAGTGGGCCGAGCTATACGGTGACGGTGACGGCGGGAACAGCCGAAGGCACGGTGGGTATCACGGTGGCTGCGGAGAAGGCGAGCGACGGTGCGGGAAACAAGTCGCCCGAGAAGAGCTCGACGACGAGCTTCGAGGTGGACAACACCTTGCCGACGGTGACGATCGGATCGCCGAGCGCGAGCTACGCCAAGGAATCGGCCACGATAACGTATCTGGTCACCTTCGCTGACGAGAAGCACCTGTCGAGCCATAGCCTCGTGAAGGAGGACATCACGCTGACAGGGACGGCGGGGACGGCGACAAGCGGAGCGCCGACGCTGGAAGTGAGCGGGAGTGGGCCGAGCTACACCGTGACGGTGACGGCGGGAACAGCCGAAGGCACGGTGGGGATCACGGTGGCTGCGGAGAAGGCGAGCGACGGTGCGGGAAACAAGTCGCCCGAGAAGAGCTCGACGACGAGCTTCACGGTGGACAATCATGCGCCGGACCTCATCTCCGATACGTCAATCACCGCGATTGCTAATTCCGACGGTACTATTTCATTGAGCTGGGATAATCCCTCGGATGGGGAGCTCGCGTTTACGTTGATCAGCTGGTCTTCGGGAACTGCGACTGTGACGAGTCCTACAGCAAGCTACAAGACGCCGGTGCTCGGCCAGTCGAGCTACAACTTTCTTTTCCGGTCGGTCGACCTTGCAGGGAACGAAAACTCGGGAGTGACCAAATCAGGCGTAACGACCGATCAGACCTCGGTTGCGATCGCCTTTAGCTCGATCCCATCGATTTCCTACAGTGCTCTCGACGGCAAGCTTACAATTACCTATTCGATATCTTCAGGGATCCCGGCTTCCCTGATTTACTGGACATCGGACACTTTGACGCCGGCGGCAACCACGACGATTCCGGATCCCAATTCGGGCATGACAATCGACCTGGCAACGCCACCGGCCATTTTTGCCTTCTGCCTCGCAGATTCCTCGGACAAGACGAGCATCTCCTACGCCTTCTCCTATGTTGATTCCAGCTATGGAGTCGGAAGCGCCAAGGCTCTCATCCCCGCCAAAGGGAACGTAAAGTACGTAATGCTACGCTCCGGCCGGGCTCAATTCACCTCTGCCTCTCCGGTGCCTGCACGGTACAGTCCTCCCGCTCTGTGGTACCAGGCTCCGAGTTATCCCCTGCCGCTGGCAGTGCCTTCCACCCTTGCCGCTTTCCAGCCGACACAGGCCTCGAGGGCCAAGCCAGCAGCTCCGAAGGTGTCGACTCGAATCATCACTACTGGGTCAACAGTTCTACTTCCTTCACACACGACCCAAACAACGGTCAAGTATCTTAAGCGGAACATCGACAATGCAGAAAACCAAACCATATCCTCAGTCGGTATGGACCAAGTCTTCTCAGGTCAGGCCACCGTCGCTCAAAGTGGTTTACCGGCTCAGGCTCCTCTCGCTCTGTCGATGGTCGCGGTCGAATTCCAGACCCAGATCCCGTCGCGTTTGGCCTCGGAATCCACGAAAGCTAACTCGCCTCAAGCGGTAGCGAGGCCGATCGCCGCGACTCCGATACCAGGCGGCGACAAGGACACCGTCAGATTGATGCTCCCCATTCTCGATCTCTATCTTCGTCAAGAAGATGGGAAGATCGACGGGGCAGAAGGGGCGAACGATGTCCCTTGATACTCTCCTGGCTATAACTTGCACCAGCGCCTCGCGATCGAATATGAGAAGGTCCGCGACCGGATTTTTATGGAGGTTTCCGATGAAACGTGTTGTTATGATTCTTGCCTTGGCGTTCGTCGCTCTGTCGATCGGCGCCGCTCCCCTCGTAGTTTCCTGGGCTGACGGCAAAGTCGACCTTCAGCAAGGTGCGAATTGGGTTGAAGTCAGTCTAGGCGACAAATTCGATTCTTCGGCGACGCTGCGTCTCGGCGAAGGCTCGTCGGTGGAGCTTTCGGGCAACGGAAGGCGTGTCTCCATTACGGCCGCGGGAACCTATAGCCTTGCCGTCCTTTTCAAGGATGGTGCCATGACCCAAAAGGTGAAGGCCGACGTCCTTCAGAAACTGGGCAAGTTGGTCGATCCAAACGTCTCCTCCACAGAGTCGGCGGTGGGGGGAGTTCGAGGCGCGGCGATCCAGCCGTCCACGGAGACTATTACCTGGGCTAGTGATGACGCGGATGTTCCGGGAATCATGGATGCGGGGCGAGCTCTCGTCCGAGTGGGGAAATACTCAGAAGCCGCCCTCAAATTCGACGAGGCTGCGCAGGCGGCCGCAGGCACCGACAAGGACGCAGCTCAATACGCTGAAGCCTGGGCCCTTGCCGCGGATGGAAGCCAGGCTCGAGCTGTTGCGCTACTGCGCGCGATGCCAGATTTCGGAATCTGGGCGGGGCCGCGGGCCCTCCTTCTCGCTCGTCTCGATATCGATACCGGAGCCATGGCCGAAGCGACTTCCCTTCTCGATTCCGGACTCGCCGCGAATCTCTTCGTCGGCGACGATTTGCCGCTCGCGAAGGCGATGCTCGATGAGGCAAGGTCCTCTCCTTGAGGGACTTTCCCTGCGCCAGCCTTCATCCCGTTAGGCTCCTGGAAGGGCGCGCACGATTTCCCCTCCCTTCACCACCACCGCGACCTGGTTCATCCCCACGTTGTAGGCCAAGTGCCGATACGAGGGGGCGTCGAGGATGAGGAGGTCGGCATTCTTGCCCGCCTCGATCGAGCCGACACTGTCGGCGAGGCCGAGTGCGGCGGCGCCTCCGAGGGTCATGGCGACAAGGGCTTCCTCGAGCGAGAGCCCGAGGTAGAGGACGGCGATCGAAAACATGAGCGGGATGGATTGGCTGTAGCATGAGCCGGGGTTTAAATCCGAGGCGAGAGAGAGGGCACAACCTGAGTCGATAGCCCCGCGCGCGTCGGCATAAGGCTCTCTGAGGCTGAATGCGGTGAGGGGAAGGTTGGTCGCCACCACGCCCGCCCTGGCCATCTTATCGAGATCGGCGGGATCGGCCTTGAGGAGGTGGTCGGCGCTCGTCGCGCCGAGTTCGGCCGCCAGGCCCGCGCCTCCGATGCGCTCGATTTCGTCGGCATGGAGCTTGAGGCCGAAGCCCATCGATGCGGCCGCCTCGAGGTATCGCCGCGAATCTTCGATCTCGAAGACTCCCTTTTCGCAGAATATGTCGCAGTAGCGCGCCAAGCCGCGCTCCTTCACCTCGGGCAGGACTTCGCCGATCACGAAATCGATGTAGGCCGAAGGCCTTCCCTGGAATTCGGGCGGAGTCGAGTGGGGGCCGAGGAAGGTGGGAACTATGTCGATCGCCTGTTCCTTTCCGAGGAGTCGCATCGCCTCGAGCTGGCGCAGCTCCGTGTCGCGATCGAGGCCGTAGCCGGACTTGCCTTCGACGGTTGTGACGCCGAGTTCGAGCATGCGCCGAAGCCGCCCCCGACCGATGGTCACGAGTTCCTCGAGACCTGCCGCCCGCGTGGAGCTCATGCTCGTGCGGATGCCGCCGCCCCGCCTGTGAATCTCCATATAGGGGAGGCCTCCGGCGCGCCAGAGGAACTCCTCGTCGCGGAAACCCGCGAAGATGAAGTGCGTGTGGCTGTCGACGAAGCCGGGCACGACGGCGCCGCCCTTGGCGTCGACCTTCGCGAGACCCTCGGCGCGGCGCGCGAGTCCGGGATCGGCGTGGAAGGCGGCCTCCGACCCTGCCCAGGCGATCTTGCCGTCGAGGATGAGGACGAGGGCGTCGCGGGTCACTTCGAGGCGGCCCATGGCTTCCTTGCCGCGGGGCGGCTCGAATCCGCGGGGGGTGGCGAGTTCGCCGATATTGGCGACGAGCATTCCGGCCTTCATGGAGACTCCTTCCGATGCGGAATTACAGCATAGATGGATGCGCGTCGGAAGGGCGCCCCCGTTTTGCCTCCCAGGCCTCCCCGCCGCAGGATAGAATTGACAAAATAGACCGATCGGTCTATTTTGTCGGCATGAACAAGGGTGAGCGCACGCATGAGCGGATCCTTCGGCAGGCAGCAGGCCTGTTCAATCGTTATGGATACGGATCGACGCCGCTCTCCGCGATCATGTCGGAGACCGGGTTGAAAAAAGGGGGCCTCTACGGCCACTTCCCGTCCAAGGAAGAGATGGCGATCGAGGCCTTTCGCTGCAACACGTCCATTATGGCCGATTTCCTGCGCTCGACAATCAAAGGTATCGACGACCCGGTGGAGCGGCTCAGGCGACTGTTCAACGCGAGCATTCCGATCGCCGCGGGTGAGGTCATTCCGGGCGGTTGCGCGATCATGAACGCGGCCGTCGAGGCCGACGACGCCATCCCTTCCCTTCGCGAAGAGGCGGCGAAGGCAGCCGAAAAGCTTCGGGCGATGTTTCGAGAGCCCATCGAGAGCGCGAAAAAAGAAGGACGTTTCGCCCCTGGCGTCGACCCCGAATCGCTTTCTTATGTCTTTCTGTCGGCACTCGAGGGCGGGATGATGCTTGCGAAGCTGCACGGCATCCCCGATCCACTCCTGGCTACTTTGCGGATGATGAACGGCATCGTCGACTCGATGCTGATCCACCCCACCACTTGAGGAGTGTAAAATGGCGAATACGTTTCGACGGGTAGCGGTAACGGGCATGGGCGTGATTCACGGGCTCGGCACCGATCCCGACGTCTTCTGGTCATCCGTCGCGGAAGGGAAATCGGGAATCGTCGCCATAGAAGGCGAGGAATTCTCCCGATTTCCAACCCGCATCGCCGCGGCCGTCACGAACTTTCCGGAAGAGCTGTATCTGGACAGAAAGGAATCGAAAAACTGGGACAGATATGCCCGTTTCGCCGTTTGGGCCTCCCTTCAGGCCTGGGAGCGCGCGAAAGGGGCGGAGCGGGGTCTCGATGGGGGAAGGATCGGAGTGTGGCTGGGGACGGGATTCGGTGGCGCCGAAACCCTGCTTCGCGCCCACGATTCGCTCGCCAGGGCTCAGGGATGGCGCAGCAGCCCCTTCACGATTCCGATGATGATCGGGAACATGGGCGCGGGACTGGTCTCAATGGCCCTGGGTGCCCGCGGCCCCTGCATCGCGCCGGTGAGCGCCTGCGCGACCGGCAATAACGCGATTGGCGAGGCCTTTCTCGCGATTCGGGACGGGCGCGTCGATATGGCCGTCGCGGGCGGGGCCGAGGCGCCAATATTGCCGGTGGCTTTTTCCGGCTTCAACAGCATGCGCGCTATGTCGACGAGAAATGAGGCTCCGGCAGCGGCTTGTGCGCCTTTCGATCGGGGAAGGGACGGCTTCGTCATGGGTGAAGGGGCGGGGGTCTTGGTCCTGGAAGACTGGGAGGGAGCCCAGCGTCGCGGCGCCGATATCCTCGCCGAAGTCGCCGGATATGGATCCACGGCCGATGCCTACCATCTGACCGCTCCCGATCCGGAAGGCAGGGGCGCCACCGCCGCCATGAGCCAGGCCGCGGCGATGGCCGGATGGACGGCCGAAAGCGTGGATTACATAAATGCCCATGGCACCGGCACCCCCGTCGGCGATGCGGCGGAAACGCGGGCCGTCAAGGCATTCGCCGCGGGTGCGGGGAGGGTTCCGCCCATCAGCTCTACCAAGGGCGCGACGGGCCATCTTTTCGGGGCGGCCGGCGGGATCGAGGCGATAGTAGCCATCCAGGCCATCCGGCACGGACTGATGCCGCCGACCCTCAATCTCGTCGATCCCGATCCGGAATGCGATCTCGACTATGTGCCCTTACTGGCTCGCGAGGCGGCCTTGCGACGCGTCCTGTCGAACGGATTCGGCTTCGGGGGGCATAACGCCGTGCTCGCCTTCGCGAAAGCCTAGTCGCAAAGGAGAATGACATGGAGGCCGATTCCTTCGATTCCTTCGACGCCCTCGTGGCGGACGCGGACTATGCCGGATTTTTCGACGACGCGGAGCTTAAGACAGGCTATCCGGGCCTGCGGCTGCCGCCGCCGAGCTGGGTGACTTCGGGCGCCAAGCTTCTCGCCTTTGAATCGGGGGCGAGAATAACGCTCGCCTTCCCCGTCCGGGAACACCAGACGAATCCCATCGGCACACTCCAGGGCGGCATTCTGTGCAGCTTTTTCGACGACGCATTCGGGTCCCTCGCCTTCGCCTCGCTTCGGAGACCCTGCGTCTCGATTTCGATGTCGGTGGATTTTATCAGGGCGACGAGCCCCGGGGATTGGGGAAGATCCGCGGCGTGACCTCCGCCGCGAGGGCCCTTCGCGCGACCGGGTCGCCGAGATCCCTGCCCGCGAGGGCGGAGAGGGTTTCGGGCGCCAGCCCAATGAAGGCCGCGAGGGCCAGAAGGAGGGCTGTCCCCAGGCCCGGATCGCCCCGAGCACGTCCCAGGCTCGTCGTAGCTTCCGGCCCGCCCGCCTGACCGGAGAGCGACGCGGGGCCGGGGGAATCCGTCTTCGCGTAGAGCTCCTCGAAGAGCTTCTTGAAAAAGGCCCCCGCCTCGCCCCTCAGCGAGGGATGCTCGACGATGATGGCCCTGATGATGGCCGGGTATTTATAGGCTCCCTCGATGAGATAGCTGACGGTCATTTCGAAGCCTTCGCCGCCGTCCTTGGCGGTGGCGGCGATCCTGTCGATGTCCTCCGAGACATGGGTCCAGGCCGAGCGGAGGGCGGCCTCCACGAGCCTCTCCTTTGTTCGGTAGTAGTAATTGACGGCGGCTGCGTTCAGACCGGCCTTCGCGGCGATCACGCGAACCGTCGCCCCTTCGAGACCCTGTTCAGCTATGCAATCGAGGGTCGCCACGAGTATCCGTCGCTCCGGCGTCATCTCCTGGGGATCATCGGATCTCTTGAATAGCTCTTCGATATCCATCCGCTCACTCTAATTCGCCATTTCTTCCTTGACAAGCGTGTTAAGCGTAAGTATAAAACAGATGTATGAAACTTATGTTTTACAGATGCAAACGGCTATACGGAGTAGCGACTGGAGGCGGAAATGGAAAGGGATGAAGGGGTAGGCGGCAAAGACAGGGCAGTATTCGTAACCGGTATTTCATCGGGTATAGGCAGGGCCATCGCCCTGGAATTGGCGGCCGAGGGCAGGCTGGTATTCGGCACGGTGCGCCGCGAAGAGGACCGTTCGGCCCTTCTCGAACTCGGCGGACCGAAGCTCATTCCGCTGGTCTACGATTTGAATGAAAGAAAGGAGCTGCCAGCCCTCCTGAAGACCGTGGAGGCCGAGCTCGAGAGGCGGGGGGAGAAGGGTCTTTTTGCCCTGATCAACAATGCCGGCGGTTCTATGGTCGGGCCGATCGAGCTGGCCGATGTCGATGAGCTGTCGCGGCAGTTCGACGCCCGTGTCGCGGGTTCGGTGGCCCTCGTCCAGGCTTTTCTTCCGTCGATTCGTCGGGCCGGCGGCAGGATCCTATGGATAGCGACGCCGGGCACGATGCCGACGCCCTGGGTGGCCGGCATTCACGCCGCAGATTTCGCCATTAATTGCGTCGCGCGAACACTCGCGCTCGAACTGGGCAGCGAGGGTCCTCCGGTGATCCTCATCCGCTGCGGCGGGGTGCGGACGCGGGCGGGGATGGCGACACGGAAGGAGCTCGAGGCCGCCCTCGAAAGGGTCGATCCGGAAAGGCGCCGGCGCTATGAGAGCCGCCTCGCCTCTTGGATCGCTTCAATGGAGGCGTTCGACGCCAAGCGGGTCGATGCCGAGGGCGTTGCGCGGCTCGTCGATAGGGTGCTCGGGACCCCTCGACCGAAGGCGCGCTATCGCATCGGCTACATGGCAGGCGCGGCGGCTTTTTTGGAATCCCTCCCCCAGGTTCTGACGGATCGCATCCTCATGGCGAGGTTCGCGAAATAGTCACGTGCCGCCGCTCCCGCTCCGCCTCCCGCGCCGTAGATCCTCAGCCCCTGAACAGAGGATCGAGGCCGATGGTGCCGACCAATCCCGCGCGGAAGGCGGGAGTCGCGACGCGGGCGAGCTCCGCCTTGGCCGCTGCCATGTTCTCGCGGACGCGGCCGACCGTCGGACCGGACTTGTTGCCCGGCTCGCCGAGAAAGGCCTCCTGCCAGGCGATGGCGGAGGCGAGGTAGACTTTTTCCCTCTCGACATAGGAGTCGAGTCGCGCTTTATACCAGTCGGAGGCGAGGACGTAGTCGCGGGTGAAGAGGCGCCGTATCTCCGGATCGTCGACGCCACGGCCCTCGAAGCTTCCCTCGGCCATGATATGGAGGAGGGCGCGGAGGGGAGGTATGGCTCCGCGATCGGCCGACCCGTCCTGGATGTAGTCGCGCGCGGCCTTGGCCTGGGCCTGGGCGATGTTCTCGACCCCGTCGACGAAATCGGCCATGGACTGGAGCTCGGGGCGCAAGAGCTCCTCGGAAAAGACCGAGGTGGGCGTGTCGAAGATGCGGCCGAGATAGGTGCTCGCGAAAAGGGTGGTGATGCGATAGCCGAGTCGGCTCGCGGGAATTCTCCTCCCCTCGTAATCGAAGTCCTCCATCTTTTCGAGGTAGCCCGCGCGGAGCATCGCCGTCGGGTTCCGCTCCTCGGGCTCGAGGCGGGACCAAAGCTCGGGCATGAGGAGGGAGATGTCGTGGTCGACCTTGAAGTCGCGGCCGATATAGCCGGCCGCCGTGCTGAAGCCGTCGTAGCCGGTGAGGATGAAGGAAAGCAAGGCATTGTTAAGATCGGTCGTCGGGACGAGGGCGTTGAAGGGCCCCTTCGTGAGGGCGCCCTCGCTGCCCGCGCCCGTGGTCGAGGGGCTCTTGCCGGTGAGGGAGCAGATGAAATCCATGAAGAGCTCGGGCAGCTCCTGCCAATGGATGGGGCCGTAAACCGCCAGGGGGCGGATCCCCGGTTCGGCGGGATTGTTGCGCCTTCCCGGCAGGACGGAGCAGACCGGATCGAGGAGGGCCCTGCCGGCCGGCACGCCGCGGGAGAGCCGCGTGCCGATCTCGGCGAGGCGGTTGCCCCGCTCGTCGAGGAGGGAGGGGTCGAGCTGGAGGTAGCGGGGATTCTTCGTGGGCTTGCCGTCGACGATGCGGAGCTTGTCGCTTGCGACAAACCACTGGCAGTCGGGATCGGCCGCCGCTGATTCGATGAAATTGCGCATTGCCGGCGTGTATTCGGAGAAGCTCACACTCTTTTCGACCATGCGCCGGGCCTTTTGCCGCGATAGGGGATCGAAGTTCGAGATGAAATTGTCCGAACGGGCGAGGTCCTCCTCGGCCTTCTTGTCGTAGCCGCGGATGACGGCGTCGTCAGGGCGCTGGAAGAATCGAGCCTCGCAGTTGCGGATGAACTTCAGCGAAAGTTCCGGATTGACCCACCAGGGCAGCTCCTGAAGGCCCCGCGCCGGCACGACGACGCTCGCGCTGATGTCGTCCTCGCGCTGGAGCTTCACCGCCGGCATGAAGTCCTGCCGGAGCTTGAAGTTCCGCTGCTTGCCCGAGGCGTCCCTGCCGACGCGGAGATAGGAGCCCTGGACGACGCGGCCCTCGAACTTGATGATGTTGCCGGGGGCGCCGTTCACCGCGTCGACGGTGAAGTGCGAGGTCCAGTCCTCGCCCCACTCGCGACGCCAGAAGCGCTTAATTAGAAAGACCATCGCCTTGATGCGCTCGGGGATGGAGCGGAGCCAGGCGTTGTGCGAGTCCGTGTAGAGCTGCGAGGGCGAAAGAAGCTTGATCACCGAGCCGAGGGAGCGCTCGGGGGAGAGGATGGGGCGGCGATCGGGATGGCGGCCGGCGGAGTCGCGGAAACGGTGGCTGTAGTCCCCTTCGATGATGGACCTAACTAAAGCCATGTCGGCCTCGAAGTCGCCGGTGATGAGGGGGTAGTAGGAGATCGCGTCGGCGATGGACTTCGAGATTTCGGACTTCCCGCCGCCTGACACCGTGCAGGGCTTGTGGCAGAAGAGGCCCTCCGCGCCCTTGCCGACGAGGCGCCAGGCCCCCGAACCGGGATGGCGGTCCATCCGCACCTGGTAGCCGGAGGGGTGGACGTAGACCTCGCCGGGAATCACGGGGATGCTCTTGGGCGCGCCCTCGAGGGTCCAGCGCGCGCGCTGATCGTCGAGGGAAATCACCGCGTCCTCGGGCAGGTAGACGATGTCCGGGAAGCGGCGATCCACACCGTAGCCGAGGGACTTCCAATCGATCTCGTCGTCCATGATCTCGCGGACGCGGGCGAGGCTGTGGCCCTTGGCGCGGAGATCGCGGGCGGGCACGTAGCGCGTACCGAGACTGTAGGCGGGGAAGACGAGGGCGCCGCCGGCGTGTTCCTCCTCGGCGAGACCGAGGAGGTTGGCCGAGTAGGATATCTGCGTCTTCACTTCCTTCTTGGCGTAGCCGAAGTAGTTGTCGGCGATGATCGAGACCACGACGCCTCGCTCGTCGCGGGCGGTCAGCTTGAAGGGCTTGCCGCCGTTGTAGAGCTCGCTCTCGTCCTTCCAGGCCATGCCGTCACGGCGCTCCCGCTCGGTGGCGTCCTCCCAACGAGGAAGACCCAATTCCTTCTTTTTCGCGCCGACGAGATGGGTGGCGAGGATGATGCAGCCCGTGTGGCCGGTCCATGCGAGGGGCGCGAGGGCTGCGTCGTTGTTGGGTACCCAGGGATCGCCCGCGTTGCCGAAGATACTTTCGATGAAATCGAGGCTCGCGGCGAGGGAGCCCGGCGCGAAGAGCCGGAGTTCCATCGAGCGCTCGACCGAATGTCCGGGCACGGCCGGGCAGACCGGCGGCCTGATGAGGAGGGAGAGGAAACATCGCGCCTTCTCCGGGCTCGTCGCGGTGAAGGGGAGGGCGAGGAGCTCCTCCGGCGGCGAAAGGGCCAAGGCGAGAAGCCGCGCGTAGGCGAGCTTCGGCACGGCCTTCTTGTCGGGGGGCACGGGGAGCCCGCCCATGGCCACATGGAAGACGCCCTCGGTGGTGCGCCTGTCGTTCGTCGGGTTGTGGAGGACCCCGTTCTTGATCCGCCAGGACGAGAGGGTCGGCGAGGCATGGCGATGGGCGTCGGGCGGCATCGAAAGTTCGCGGCCCATCCCGTAGCGGTCGAGGATGAAGCTGTTCGAGGGAAGACGGGGAATGTTCTCCGCACCGAGCTCTTCGAGATAGGAGTCGAGAAAGGCCTGGATGCGCCTGTCAGCCGGCGGAAGCCGATCACCGAGGAGGCGGTTTTTCTCGTGGAGATTCTCGAGGGTATCGGAGGCGAGCTCGACGAAGGACATGCCCTCTCGCGAATAGAGGGGAAGTCCGAGGCTGGCTAGCTTGATGTTGATGTAAGAAATCAGTCGCTCGTGTCCATCGGCCGAGGATCGATCGAGGGTCAGTCCGAAATCGCGTTTGACGGGCATGGAGGCTCCTTGATCGCGGGGCAGGGGGGGACCCGACGACTCTCCATATCGTAACGGAGAGCCCTAATCAAGGTCGAGGGGGTGTGTGACAAAAACTAACAAAATGTCACAGTGGAATGGGAAATGCCGGCCCGCCAGACCAGCGAGGCAAGGTGGCTGGGGTATTTCGGGTCGGCCCGGCGAGTCTCCGCGCTTTCGAGAACACGAAGGCGCTCTTGCCTAATTGGCGACTGTATTTCGACCGAATACTGTACAATGGCCCGTTCTGCCTCCCGCAGCGAAGGAGCTTCCTCTCCATGTCCATCGAATCGAAGCGCGAGAATTTCGCGCTAATCCGAGAAATCAGGAAACACACGGCATTCGCGGTCTTCGGTATCATCGCCCTCTTCCTTTTTTCGAGCGAACTGCTGGACTCCATCTTCAACAACTCCCTCGACGCCCGCGGCTTCGGCCTCGGGGCGAGGATCCTCTTTTCCTTCAAGCCCGTCGTGATCGCCCTTTACGGCGTGCTCTGCGTGACCCTCTACGCGACGATCATGTGGTATCTCCGTCCCCTCCTCCGCTACCTCGCGAACGGTCAGGATCACCAGAGGGCCCGCGTCGCGGCCGTCAACGTGCCCTGGGTCATCATCATATTCCAGCTCGCCGGTTGGACGATCGGAACGCTGCTCTATTACTCCCTCGAGCAGTGGCGGGCCGAAAGCGGCATTCCCTTCTGGATAGGGTTGCTCCTCAAGCTCGGTACGGGGCTCCCCGCCGGCGTCTACCTGTCCATAGTCTTCAACCTCATCCTGATTCCCACCAAGCGGCGTCTCGGCATCGTCGAGATGCACCGCAACGAAAACGATCTCTTCTCCCGATGGCGGGACCTCATCGCCGTGGCCGCGGCGGCCGTTTTCATGACGGTCAATTACAGCTACATCATCTACTATTTCTCGAAGGCCTCGGTGCGGCTCACCTTCGCCGATTTCTACGGACCCCTCGTCGTCATCGGCTTCGTGTTCACAGGCGTTTCCGTGGGCCTGATCGTCGCCTCGAAGGCCGAGTACCGCGTCCAGATCGAGTCGATCCAGTCTGTCCTTCGCGAGATGGCCGCCGGCAGGGCGGGCTCGGGCCAACGCATCCAGATTCTCAACTTCAACGAGCTCGGGCAGACGGCGTCATACGTCAACGTCATCCTCGACGACTTCGCCAACATGCTCGCGCGCATCAGCGATACTTCGAACCGCCTCGCCGAGTCGTCCCAGCGGCTCTCGGTGACCGGTCAGGAGAATGCCGCGCACAGCAACCAGCAGGCGGCGAGCACGGCCGAGATCGTCTCGACCATGGAAAACCTCGACAGGCTTTCGTCGGACATCGGCCGGCAGGTGAAGCAGGTCGAGGATCAGTCGGTGCGCATGAAAGAGGGCGTGTACGACGGCTCCACGATCACCAAGGAGAACATCGCGAAGATGCAGGAGCTGAGCTCCTCGTATTCCGGGACCATAGACGCCATGAACAGTCTCGGCGCGCAGATCGTCGGCATCTGGGAGATCGTGAAGATCATCACGGGCATCGCGGGACAGATCAAGATCATCGCCTTCAACGCCGCGCTCGAAGCCTCTTCGGCGGGCGAGGCGGGGAGGAATTTCGAGATCGTCGCGGGCGAGATCAGAAGGCTCGCCGACAGCACGGTCTCGTCGACCAACGAGATCCGCGCCAAGATCGGGGATATCCAGCGCGCCTCGGATGCGGTGGTCGTCTCCTCCGAGTCGGACACGCTCAAGATACAGGACGCCCGCGAGATGTCGCTCAGGCTCGAGAAGGTCTTCGAGACCATCCTGGATTCCTCCGAGACCTCCTCGGAATCGGCGATGATGGTGAGGACGGCGGTGGAACAGCAGATCGGCGCCTTCGAGCAGGTGCTCGCCACGCTGCGCCAGATCGCCGAGGGGATTCGGGCTTTTGCCGGGTCGATAGAGGAGACGAGCGTCACGACCGACGCCCTGCGCGGGCTCGTGGAGGATCTCAACTCCATCGTGGAGCGCGCGGGCGAGAGGGAGGCGAAATGACGAAGCTCCGACGCGTGATCGAGGTCGATCCGGACAAGTGCGTCAACTGCCACGCTTGCATCGCCGCTTGCCCCGTCAAGTACTGCAACGACGGCACGGGCAGCCACGTGGAGGTCAACCCCGACCTCTGCATCGCCTGCGGATCCTGCATCGCCGCCTGCACCCACGGGGCCCGCAGGGGGCTGGACGATTTCGATCGCTGGATGGCCGCGGTCCGTTCCGGAGAGCGGATGATCGCGATTTCGGCGCCCTCGATAGCGGCCAACTTCCCCGGCAAGTACCTCCGCGTGCATGGCTGGCTCCGGAGCCTCGGGGTGAGGGATTTCTTCGACGTGAGCTTCGGCGCCGAGCTCACGATCAAGTCTTACGCCGACCACATCCATCGCGCCGAACCGGCGACGGTCATCGCCCAGCCCTGCGCGGCCGTGGTCACCTACATCGAGCTGTACCAGCCCGAACTCCTGCCATATCTGGCTCCCGCCGACAGCCCGATGCTCCACCTCATCAAGATGATCCGCGAGTATTTCCCGGTCTACAACGGCTACAGGATCCTCGTCCTCTCCCCCTGTTACGCGAAGCGAAGGGAATTCGACGAGACCGGCCTGGGGGACTACAACGTGACCTTCAAGTCCCTCGCCGAGCATATCGCAGCCGAAGGCATTGACCTCGACGCCTATCCGGAGGTCGACTTCGTCGGTGATCGGGCAGAGCGTGCCGTCCTCTTCTCCTCCCCCGGCGGGCTCCAGAGGACCCTGGCGCGGGACAACCCCTCCGTGGCGGCCCGCGGGAGGAAGATCGAGGGCCCCGAAATCCTCTACGACTATCTCCGGAAGCTCCCCTCCATGATCAACCTCGGTTACGCGCCCCTCCTCGTGGACTGCCTGAATTGCGACATGGGATGCAATGGAGGGCCCGGCACCTTGAACCGCGACAAATCCCGGGACGAGGTGGAGACCCTCGTCGAGCGTCGGGGAGAGACCGCGCGCGCGGCGTACCGGAGCCGCGGCCTCGCCTCCTCCGAGAAGACAGCCAAGAGAAGGCTGGCGGGGATCCTCGCGAAATACTGGAAGCCGGGGCTCTACTCGCGAAGTTACCGAGACCTCTCGGGCAACGGCGGCCTCAGGAGACCGAGCGAGGCGGAGTTCGCGCGGATCTACCGGAGCATGCACAAGCGAGAGGAAAAGGACTTCCTCAACTGCGGCGCCTGCGGCTACCACAACTGCGAGTCCATGGCGATCGCCATCCACAACAACCTCAATAAAGCGAGCAATTGCTTCCATTATGAGCGCGCGAGCCGCCTCGAGATGACCGTCATGCTCTTTGCCAGCATCAGGGAGTCGGCCGAAAGGCTCTCGGCCGCCCTCCTCAGGCTGACGACGCAGGAAGCCGGCGACGGGGACGGCGAGGTCGTTTCGATGCACGACATAGCCCTCATCAGCAGCGAGACCAGGCAGGCCATCGAGACGGGCATGGGATACATCGATTCCACCATCTCGACGATCGAGGGCATCCGCTCGTCCAACGACCTCACGGCCGAGCACATGGCGAGCCTCATCGAGCAGATCGACAGCGTTTCCGAGATACTCGGTATCATCTCCGGCATCGCCGACCAGACCAAGATCATCGCCTTTAACGCCGAACTCGAGGCTTCCGCGGCCGGAAATACGGGCAGGAGCTTCGAGATCGTCGCGGCCGAGATCCGGAGGCTCGCGAACAGCACGGTCGCCGCGACGGCCAGGATCAAGCAAAAGATCGAGGGCATCCAGGCATCCGCGCTCAGTCTCCGCAGTTATTCCCGCCGCGAGAGCGAAAGCGTCCGGGCGGGGGTGGAATTGACCGACAAGCTTCGCGACGTGTTCACCCATCTCGCCGAGTATTCGTCCGAGTCGGACAGGAAGATCGGGAGCTCGGTCAAGTCCCAGGTGGAGACCTTCAATCGCACACTCGGGGAGCTCGACAGGATCATCGGCGAGCTCGACCAGTACGGCGCGAGATAGGGGAGGGGCGATGCTACCCAACGATGATGAAGCGAGCCCGGCGGCTCCCCTGTCCCGGGCCGCCGCGGTTCCGCGGTCCCGGGATCGAAGGAAGATGGTCGATGTCCTGCCCCGCGCGACGGCGGCGATCCTCGCGATCGTCGCGGTCGCGACGCTGGTCGCCTTCGCGGCGCTCTCGCGGAACTGGATCGATCGCCGGGCCGGGGAGGAGGCGGAGGAGGCGCTGAGCGCCGCCCACGCCGCATTCCAGGAGCGGATCGCCGATACGGTCTCGGCCTATCTCGGCGCGAGGGCCGAGGCGGTGATGGACTTCGCAACCCGGCCCGACCTTGGTCCGCGCGGCCAGACGGTCGGAGCCCGCCTCGCGTCCTCCTCGCGGCGACTTTCCGCGGACAGCGCATTCGCTCGCGAGGTGGGCGAAACTTTCGCCCTCCTCGACGGGCACGGCCGATGGGTCGTCGCTCCGCAAGCGAAGGCGAAGGAAGGAGGCGACGCCGAATTCGCCCGACGCGTCCTCGCCGCCGGACGGGGCTATCTGGAATTCCCCTCGGAAGCCCGGGGAGGCCTGCTCGAATCGGCGTGGATCGAACAGTACGCACCCGGCGATCTTTATGTCGTCGTCCTGGCCGACCGGGAGCCTCTCTTCCTTCACCTCGCCGCCGCGTACTCCGGGGCATCCACGGTCGCATCGACGAAAGGCGGCGGAGACTCCTTCCTCGTCGACTCCGACAGAAGACTCGTTTGGGGGAAGGATCGATTCTCCCTGGCCGGACTGGCGACCTCCGCCTCGAGAAGGGTGGAGAAGAACGGAAGGGCCTTCCTCCTCGAGACAGCGCCCTTGGGAAACGGCCCCTGGATCATCGTGTCGGCGACCGCTCTCGAGCCCTATCTCCGCCTCTCCGCGGCCCTCACGGTAGCCGCGGCTCTCGCCCTCCTACTCCTGGGCATCGGAGCCCTCGTCGCCCAGCGGCTTCTCCTCGCGCGAGCATTCGGTCCCATCGGGGGGATCGACGGGATCGCCAAGGCGCTGTCCGGAGGCGACCTCTCGCCGCGGATCGGCGCGGAAAACGACGATGAGATCGGCGAGTTCGCGGATCTCTTCGACCGCGTCATGGACGAGTTCTCGGCCCTGGTGACCAAGATGAAATCGGCTATCGGCAGCTTGGCCGAATCGATCCAGAACCTCAGCGCCTCGACCCAGCAAATCGCGAGCACCTCGAACGAACAGGCGGCGTCGGTTAAGGAGGTCCTGAGCACGATGGAGGATTCCGACCGTCTCTCGAAGGCCGTCGAGGTCAAGATCGACGAGGTGGCGAAGATCGCCAACCACACCAAGGACAACGTCGCGCGCGGATTCGAGCTCATCCAGAGCAGTCTCGGGAAGATGGACGAGATCCGCAGCACAAACTCCGAGACCCTCGTGGGCATAAAGACGCTCGGCGACCAGATCGAGACCATCTGGGACATCGTCAACATCATCAACGACATAGCCGACCAGACCAAGATCATCGCCTTCAACGCGGAGCTCGAGGCCGCGGCGGCCGGCGACGCGGGCAAGAATTTCCGGATCGTCGCCGGGGAGATCAGGCGACTCGCGGACGGGACCGTCGAATCGACCAACGAGATCAAGTCGAAGATCAACGAGATCCAGCGCGCCTCGGACAAGCTCATCCTCGCGTCGGAGCGGGGGACCCAGCGGATCAGGGAAGGTTGGGACGTCTCCACCAAGATACGCGGCGTCTTCGAGGACGTGCTTCGCTCGAGCGAGATTTCGGCGAGTTCGGCGAACGACATAAGTCGCTCCATCAGGATGCAGGTGCTTTCCTTCGAGCAGATATTCCAGACGCTCAAACAGATATCGGAGAGCATCGACAGTTTCGTCCAGTCGACCTCCTACACGACGGAGGTGTCGGAGCTCCTCAATTCCGTCTCCCTGTCCTTCAGGAACCAGATCGCCGCCTACACCCTCCATCGCCCCGTTCCGGAATCCGCCGAAGCGCCCGAAGGCCGCGGCTTCGTCGTCGGAGGCCCATGATGGACAACGCCTCGATCCTCAAGATCATGAGCGAGAGGCGCTCGAGGGGACGCCAGCGTACGGAGCCGGAGGAGAGCCTCGTCAAGTACGTGGTGTTCACCATCGGCGAGCGTCCCTACGCCCTCGCCGCCGACGAGGTCCGCGAGATATCCTTCGACAACGAGCTGCACTACGTGCCTTTTCTGCCGCCCTATGTGAGCGGCTACGCGAACAGGCACGGCCTTCCCTACACCGTCCTCGACCTCCGCGTGCTCTTCGAGAAGCGGGCCCTCGATTCGCGCTCCCTCCTCATCCTCAACGCGGACGACGACCAGCTCGCCCTCCTCGTCAGCGGGGTGGACGAGATCGTCAAACTTCCGGCGGCTTCGGTCCATCCCCTGGTTTCGGAAGAGGAAAGCGCGCGGTATTTCTCCAACGCCATCACCGTGAAGGATCGCGAAGTCTTCGTCCTCAACCTCTCCACGATACTCCGGCGCCTGGAGCGGGACGTTGAGCGAAGCTGATTCCCTCCGGGCGATTCTCCTTCGATACGAGGGCGTCCATTTTCTCCTCAACAGGGAGCAATGCGGATCGAGCCGTTTCGTCGCGGAGTCCCCGAAAAGGTCCTCCGGCAATCCCTACCTCAGGGAAGTCCTGCGCTCGGGCGAGGTCCGCACCCTGCTTTTCGATCTCGATCTCTTCCTCGTCGATACCTTTCGCTTGCGTCCAGGCGGGGCCGCGCAGCTCGCACTGATGGTCGGCCTCGGGTCCCTCGGCGAGGGAAGCCGGACCATGCTGGGAAAGACCGTCTTTCCGCGCCTCGGATCCCTTGCCCTCGACCGGGGCAGCATTGCCTTCCGGGTGCCCTCGAACGCCGTGACGCGGAGCCTCGACCTCGGCGAACTCGAACCCAACGGCAGGGCTATCCGGAAACCCCTGCTGCGCCGCGGCATCGTAGCCCTCCACCTCATGGAAGGCTCGATGGGCTTCCTCCTCGATCTCGATCGACTCGTCGCCTCGGGATCCCTCTTCGCCGTAACGGCGAGGGAAGGGGAGTCGGGGTGACGGCGCTCATCGTCGATGATTCGATCCTGATGCGGAACATCGAGAAGGAGGTATTCCGCGGCTCCGCGATTCGCGTCGTCGGGGAAGGGAGCGATGGCCGCCAAGCCCTCGCCCTGAATCGGGAACTCAGGCCCGACCTGATCGTCATGGATATCAACATGCCCATCATGGACGGACTGGCGGCCACGACGGCCATCATGGCCGATCGTCCGACGGCCATCATCATCTTCTCGAACGAGGTCGCGGCGACGAACTCCTTCCGGGCCATCCAGGCCGGCGCCGTCGACGTCCTCCCGAAACCCGACATCGACGAATTCAACGATCGGGCCTACGTGGAGCGCTTCATCGCGAGTCTCCTCTCGGCGGCCACGGCATTTCGCGACAACCGGGACCGCAGGGGCCGGACGAACTCGCGCGAGGTTCTCCCGAATTCCGGAGCCGGCTTTGCGCGGCCGGCGGGGAGGCGGAGCGTCGAGGTCGTCGTCATCGGCGCCTCCACCGGAGGTCCCCCCGCCGTCCGCGACATCCTCCACGCCCTCCCCGCCGATTTTCCCGCGGGCATCGCGATCGTCCAGCACATCGAGGAACGCTTCGACAAGGGCTACGCGGCCTGGCTGCAAGGCGAATGCACGCTGACCGTGAGACTGGCCAAACAGGGCGACGTCCTCGCCTCCGGTCTCGTCCTCGTCGCCCCGGGAGGAAGGCACCTCGTCTTCAGCCAGCGGAGCCTCGTCCTCGCCGACGACCCGCCCGTCGCCAATCAAAAACCGAGCGTCGACCGGCTTTTCGAGAGCGCCGCGGCGAGTCTCGGAGAGGGTCTCGCCGCCGTACTCCTGACCGGCATGGGCTCCGACGGGGCAGAGGGACTCGGCAAGGTGCGCGAGGCGGGTGGCCTCACCATAGCCCAGGATGAGGCGAGCTCCCTCATCTTCGGCATGCCAAAGGCCGCCATCGAGCGCGGGGCCGCCCTCCGCGTCCTCGGCCTTCGCGACATTCCGGCCGCCCTCCTCGAGGCAGTGGGCCGTCATGGATGAGTCCTTTCTCTCCGGGGCCGAGGCCGCCCTGGAATCATTCACCGGGATCAGGTCGCAGGACGCCAATCGAGCCCATTTCCGCCGCGTCATCCTCAAACACGCGGCGGGCCTCGGTCTCAGTCCCGAACGCTACGTCGCCGGCCTCCCCCGCGACGAGACGGCGCTTCGCCGCCTCGTCAACGCAGTGGCGATCGGCGAGACCTATTTTTTCAGGGAAGCCCGGCAATTCAAGGTGCTGCGGGATCACGTTATCCCCCGTCTGAGGAGGCCGGCCGAAATCCTGCGATGCTGGAGTGCGAGCTGCTCCACGGGGGAGGAGGCGGTGAGCATGGCGACCCTTCTCGCCGAAACCCTCGCCTCCGGGGAGGGTGCCGGGTTCGAGCTGCACGCCTCGGACATCAATGACGAATCCCTCGACAGGTTCCGGAGCGGCGTCTTTCCGCGTTCCTCCTTCAGGAAAGACGGGGAGGAATTCCATCCTTCCCTTGAGCGCCGGATCTCGGGAGGGGATCATCGAAGCGTCAGCATCGATCCTTCCCTCCTTGCATCGATCTTCATCCATCGCCTCAATCTGTCCAGTGATCCCCTCGACGCGATCCCGAACGGTCTCGACCTCATCCTCCTCCGCAACACCCTCCTCTACATGTCCCAGGAAAGTAGGGACAGGATCGTCGATCGGGTCGCCTCGAGGTTGCGCGAGGGCGGCGTCCTCTTTCTCGCGACGAGCGAAATTCCCTTCGTCCGCTGCGAGGGGCTCAGGCTCGAGGAGCGCGACAAGGCGTACTTCCTCGTCCGCGATACGGGGGGGCAGGGCCGCGAAGCCCTGGGCGGGGCGGCCTCCGCGACGTCCAAGGCTCGTTCCCGGTCGGTCGGCGCGCCAGCGGCAGTCTCGAAAAGCCAGGGTCCAGCAACCGCCTCGGACCGCTATGATTTTCACGCTTCGGCCCCTTCCTTCGACCAAGCCCTCGCCCTCTACGATGAAGGACGAATCATGGCCGCGTCGGGCGACGTTTCGGCGGCTGCCGGAAAATTCGGAGAGGCCCTCGAAGCCGACCCTTCCTTCTGGCCCGCGCGTTTCCGCGGAGCCTGCCTGGACGCGGCCCTTTCGAAGCGACGCGCCCGCCGCGGCTTCGAGCGCTGCATCGCGGACATGGACCTGATGGACGATGCCGCGCGCGAGCGATTCGCGGCCGTGCTCGATGATTTCAATAGCGCCTATTTTCGCCGCATGTGCGAAAGGTGGATCGAGAGACTGGACGGCAGCGGGGGACGGACATGTCGATAAACCGGATGGATTTCGTATCCAACTACCTCGACGAGACCCGCGAGAATCTCCGTCGCGTCGACGACGGGGTGCTCAAACTCGAGCGTGATCCGGAAAATCCGGAGGAGCTCGGCGCCATCCTCCGGGCCCTCCACACGATCAAGGGTTCGTCGCGGATGCTCAAATTCCGGGCCATGGAACAGCTGGCCCATGGAACCGAAAGCGTCTTCAAAGGCATTCGCGAGAAGCGCTACGCTTTTTCGAACTTACACGCCAGACTCGTTTTTTTCGGCGGCAAACTCCTCCGCGTGGGGCTCGAGGCGATCTCGAGGACGGGGATCGACGAGGTGGATACCTCGGCCTATCTCGCCGCCTGCGAACAGGCCAGCGCTGACGAACCCTTTGGCGACAGGCTCGAGGAACTCCAGGCGGCGAGTCTTGGAGGCGAGGCGGGGCGGCAGGCTGGAGGAGACTCGGTCCCCGGAGGTCGGGCTGCCGATGAGGGAGCCGCGGTCGCCCCTGACCGCGGAGAATCGGCGCGCCCCGGTTCCGAACAAGGGCCGGCGCCGGGTTACGAGAGCGTCAGGGTCAGGCTCGAAAACGTGACGCGCATCGTCGAAGTCCTCAATGCCCTCATAATTAGGCAATTCCAGTTCAAGCGGTTCCAGCAAGATCTCGGCTCCCTCGAGCTGGGTTTCGCCGAACTCCTCGCGCAGGTCCGCGCCGACGACCGCGATGGCGGCCTGAGCGGGAAGGGGCTGCCAGCCTCTTTGACCACGGCCCAGGGCATGCTCACGTCGATACGGAACATGAAAAAGGGCTTCGCCGAACAGATGGCGGTCCTCGAGCAGAATTCCTACGCCCTCCAGGAACAGGTCATGAAGCTCTCGATGCTTCCCCTCGACCTGGTTCTTGGCGAGCTGCCGCGAATGGCCGCCGAGACGGCCGCGAGCCTCGGCAAGGAGATCGAATTCCTCGTCTCCGGCTCGGAACTCCTCCTCGATAAGGCCATTCTCGAGGGCTTGGGCGACCCCCTCCTCCATCTCGTGCGCAACTCCGTCGACCACGGGATCGAGTCTCCCTCGGAGCGCGTAGCCGCGGGCAAGCCCCCCGCGGGCAAGATCAGCGTGACCTGCGGCTCGGAGGCCGGAGCCATCGTCATCAAGGTCGCGGACGATGGCAGGGGCATCGACGCAGACCTCGTCAAGCGCAGGGCGGTCGAGCGAGGCCTGCTCAGGGAGAGCGATGCCGCGGCCCTCGCCGAAGGGGAGGTCTTCGCCCTCCTCTTCGAATCCGGGTTCTCGACGAAAGAAGCGGTCTCGGACCTGTCGGGGCGGGGGATCGGCCTCGACATCGTCAAGCACAACGTCGATCGGGTGAAGGGGAAGGTGGTCGTCCGCAGCACGAAGGGGGCGGGAAGCGAGTTCGTCCTGTCGGTGCCGATCTCCCTCGCGACCGTCTCGGGCTTCTTCGTCCTCGCCGGCGGGCGGAAGTTCCTGGTTCCGAGCAATTTCGTCCAGAAGATCGTGCGGCTCGCCGTATCGGAGCGGGTGAGCTATTTCAACCGGGAAGCCTTCAACCTGGACGGCAAGATCGTCACCCTCTATTCCCTCGCCACCCTCCTCGGCCTGAAGCCCCTCAACCACGGGAACTTCCTGTACGTCGTGATCGTCGAGTCGATGGGAGAGAGGATCGGCGTCGTCGTCGATGAAGTGCAGCGGCACGCTTCCCTGATATTCAGGCCCGTTCCGCGCAACTTGCGGAAGCAGAAGATCGTGCAGGGGATCGTCTTCGACGAGAGCTACCGCATCATCAACATCCTCTTCGTCCCCGAGCTGATCGCCCGCTTCAAGAGGATGAAATCCATCGATCTCGTCGCGGGCGTGAGGGGGGACGAGCCGCGTTCGCCCCGTGCCCTCGTCGTCGACGACTCGGCGAACACGAGGGAAATCGAGAAATCGATCCTCGAACTCGAGGGCTACGAGGTCGAGTGCGCCGAGGACGGGATCGAGGCCCTCGAGCTCCTCAAGGAGAAGGACTTCGACGTGATACTCTCGGACATCGAGATGCCGCGCATGGACGGAATCACCATGATCGGAAACATCAGGAAGGACGCCGCGCACGCGAGGACGCCCATCGTCGTCGTTACCTCCTACGCGGACGAGGCTACCAAGGCGCGGGCCCGCGAGGCCGGGGCCGACGCCCATGTGATCAAGGCCGAATTCGATCGCAACGGCCTCGTCAAGACCATCGAGGAGTTGTTGGAAGCGAGGCGGGGAGGAGGCGAATGAGCAGAATCCTCCTCGTCGACGATTCGGAGCTCGTGCGGGGCATGCTCGGGCGATTCCTCGCCTCCCGGGGCCACGAGGTAATCCTCGCCTCGGACGGACTCGAAGGCGTACTGGCCGCCTACCGCGGCGCGCCGGAGGCGATCGTCACCGACGTCGAGATGCCGCGCCTCCAGGGCTACCAGATGAGCCGCCTCCTCAAGAGCCGCCGCGAGATGCGGAAGATTCCGATCGTGATGCACACGAGCCACTCGGGCGACCGCGACAAATTCTGGGCGGCCTCCTCAGGGGCGGACGCCTTCGTGACGAAGGATTTCGACAACCTCGACTCGCTCGCAGGGGAGGTGGAGCGCCTCGTCGCCGCGGCCAAACCGATCGATCGCGCCATCGTCGCCGAGGATGCCGCGGCGATGGACGAGACCGCCGCCATGGAGATGCTGGGCCGGCTCTTCGATTCGGAGCTTTTCCGCTCGACCGTGATGAACGAATTGAACGCTGTGGCGCGCCATATCGGCTCGCTCACGCTCTCCGTCGCGGAACTGCTCAAGCTGTTGGGAAAGGTGTGCGACGTCCATGTCGCCGTGCTGATCCTGCGCCGGGAAGGAGCCGCCCAGGTTTTCGTCCTGCCCTCGGCCGAGGTCTTCGAGGACGACGTCCTACCCTTCGAAGAAAGGTGCTTCCGCGGCTTCGAGGCGGCGGCGGGCCGGGTGTCGGGGCGGGTCGGGCGCACGATCCTCGGCGTGGCGGAGCGGAAGGACTGGGCGGAGAAAAGGATCGATGGCCAGAGGCTCAGTTCGATCCACTCGGTTCCGCTCAGGGGGAAGGGCGAGGCCGTGATCGGCACCCTCCATGTCGGCAACCTCTCGAACAACTACTTTTCGGAGCCCATCGCGGAAAACATCGGGGCCTTCGCGAACGGCGCCGCCCCCGTGCTCGAGAACGCCATCCTCTTCAACGCCATCAGCGAGATGCGGCAACGGATCGACACCCTCTTTTCGAAGTTCGTGCCCCAGGAGGTCATCAGCGAACTCCTGGCCCGGAGCGAGGACGCGAGGCTCGAGATCGGTGAGAAGCGCAACGTCGCGATCCTCTTTTCCGATATTCGTTCCTTCACCCTGATCTCGGAGAACAATTCCGCCGAGCGCATCGTCGGATTTCTCAACCGATATTTCGAGCGCATGGTCAGGATCATCCGCGACGAGGGCGGCTTTATCGACAAGTTCATCGGTGACGCCATATTGGCAGTATTCGGTGCGCCGGTGAGCCACCGGGACAACGCCGCCCGGGCGGTGCGCGCGGCCGTCTCGATGGCGGAGGCGCTCCGGGACCTCGATGCCTCGGGTCTCCTCCTGCCGGAGGGAGGGCTCAAGGCGGGCATCGGAATCCACGAGGGGGACGTGATTGTCGGCAACATCGGCAGCCAGGACAAATTCGATTACACCGTCATCGGGGACAACGTCAATCTCGCCTCGCGCCTCGAGAGCCTGACCAAGCATTATCGCGCGACGATCATCGTGTCCGACGTGGTCCGCGCCGCCGTTCCGGCGACCGTCCCCACGAGGGAGATCGACACGGTACGGGTCATGGGGCGGGAGCAGGCGACCACGCTCTACGCCGTGGAGCTGCCGGGGGAGGGATTGCGCGACGAGGCCGCCGAAGAGGCCTACCGCAAGGGCCTCAGCATGTACAAGATGGGCAACTGGACGACCGCGCTCGAGTTCTTCGCCAAGGCCCTCGCTCGAAGGCCCGAGGACGAACTTTGCAGGATGTACTCGGAGCGCTGCGTGGAATTCGGCGCCAATCCCCCGCCGCCTGATTGGGGAGGCGCGATTAGGCTGGACTTCAAGTAGACACTCGTATCCCGGCGGGTCCGGTCAGTTCCGTCAATTCGCCAGCCTGATCCCCATCCACTTCGACCAGTCCGCCTGGGTAGCCGCGATCATGCCGAGGCCGACGTGGGCCGTCGTCTCGCCGACGAGCCACTTCTTGCCTTGGAAGTCGAAGCGTTGGCCGCCGCCTGGCACGTCGATGCCGACGAGGGCGTGGGAATATTCCCTCGACACCATGAGGATTGCGTCGATGCCGCGGCGCTCGAGGAGGATGGCGAGGACCATGGCCCTCGAGTCGCAGTCCCCCCGCGCTTCGGCGGTGGCGGTCAAGGGATCGACGAAGTCGATGCCCTGGAGGTCCCGCTCGTAGGTCCAGTCCTGCGTCCACTGGAGGAGCATCCGCGCGGCGTTCGTCGGGTCGTCGGGGAGGAGGGGGTCGAGGAGGGCCGCGAGCTGGTCGAGGCGGCGCGAGGACTCGCGATAGATCATCCGATAGAAGCGCGCCCAGGCTGCCGGCCACAATTGCTCGTTGTCCGCGTAGACCGTGAGGATCTTATATTCGCGGTTGGCAGTGTCCTCGACCTGGGTGGCCTCGTCGGCGCTCCAGGGGATGTTCAACTTCGTGCCATGGAAGGTGATGCTCTTCGACGAGTCCCGCTTGGGCGGGAAGGCGAGGACATATTGCGAAACGGGGCCCGGCGAGCGCCGTCCCATCTGATCGACGGAAAAACTGTCGAGGCAGGAGATGATGAAATCGGAATAGGCCTCGAAGGAGGCGGCGGCGGTGAAGGAGAGCAGGGCGAAGGAAGGCTCGGCTGCGGCCGACCCGTGGCCTGGCCGCCCCTCGATGGCGATGCCGTAGCCTTGCTCCTGGACGCCGTTTTGCGAGAACAAGAGCTCCATGAAGACGGCCTTCCGATCTTCATAGATGAAATCTTCGCGCTGCCCCTTCGAGCCGAGCTTGCCCATCGTGTTGTCGGCGATGGCCGTCGCCGTGGCGAAGCGACCCGGATCGTAGACGAAGAGGTCGAACTCCATGGCCTGGTTGGGATCGACGAAGGAGAACTTGTTCTTGCCGTCGCCGTCCGAATAGCTGAAACCCTCCGGAAGATCGATCGCGAAGCCCCGCTGCGAGGCGATGATCTCGCCCGAGGCGGGCACAGGAATGAGGAGGGCGGCGAGAAGGCTGAGGGCGAAGGCGATCAAGAGGCCCGGCCCGAAGACCCTACGTTGTTCCAGTTTGTCCCCCTCGGTCGGGCGCGATCCGACCCTGCCCTCAGCTTATTTTCGGCGCGGAGAAGCCCCGACTGTACGGCCCTCCACCCTTTTCACTTCGGCCGCGGAGTGCTATGGTGCCGGGCACAGTCCCTCGTACGAGGCACCATCCCATCCGCGAAGGAGGATTCCCTTGGATCCGGCTAGTACCGACAAGTCCAGCATTCCCGACGATCCCGGCGAATCTCCGCAATGTTGCGCGGATGAGCGTGCCGAGCCTTCTTTCCACCGCTTCGCGACCGCGCGCGTCTGAGCCCGTCCCCCGCGTCGAGCGCTGCCCCTCCGCCCTTCGGCGGAGCGCCGCCGATGCCCGGGCCGCCGCCTCCATGACCGCAAGCCGATAGCGGGAAAGCCTCCTCGGAACCCCCGTCCGCCATCGCAGTCACTCTTCGATGGAGGCATTTCCATGAACGTACCCGCACGCATATTCTACGGGTTTCGGCGCATGTCCAAGTCGCTGCGCCTCTTCCTGATGGTCGCCGGTCCCGGCATCATCGTGATGGTCGCCGACAACGACGCGGGCGGCATCACGACCTATTCCGCGACCGGCGCCCAATTCGGCTACAACCTCATCTGGTTCCTCGTCATCCTCGGCCCCGTCGCCTACTTCGTCCAGGAGATGACGGTCAGGCTCGGCGCCGTGACGAAGCGCGGCCATGCCGAGGCCATCTTCGATGCCTTCGGCTCCTTCTGGGGCTGGTTCTCGATCGGCGACCTCGTCCTCACCGACTTCCTCACCCTCATCACCGAGTTCATCGGCATGACGGCGGCCCTTGGCATCTTCGGCGTTCCGCCCCTCCTCACCGTCATCCTCGTCATCGCCCTGATGGGCGCGATGGTGCTTTCCGGCAGCTACTGGACCTGGGAGAAGCTGACCCTGCTTTTTTGCGCCGCCAATCTGATCTACATCCCCGCGGCCTTTCTCGTGAAGCCCGACGTCCACTCGATCCTCTCGACGGGCATTATTCCCAACTTCCCCGGCGGCTTCACCTACAACATGTTCTTCTTCATCATGGCCAACATCGGTACGACCATCGCGCCTTGGATGATTTTCTTTCAGCAGAGCTCGGTCGTCGACAAGGGGCTCCAGGAAAAGGACATCAAGAGCGGCCGCCTCGACACCCTCATCGGGGCCTTCGCGACCGTCCTCGTGGCGATCTTCATAATTATCGTTACCGCCACCGAGCTCCGCGGCCAGCCCATCCAGGACGCCGCCACGGCCTCCGTGGCCATCATGCGGCACGATCCCCTCGTCGGCCGCCTCATGGCTATCGGCCTCTTCGACGCGGGCCTCCTCGGGGCGATCTGCATCTCGCTGGCGAGCTCCTGGGCCTTCGGCGAGGTCTTCGGCTGGGCCCATTCCCTCAACCGCAAGGTCAAGGAAGCCCCGGGCTTCTACGTCCTCTACTTCACCCTCCTCGTCGGGGCGGGTGCCGTCGTCCTCATCCCCGGGGCGCCGTTGGTCCTCATCACCCTCTTCGTGCAGGTGGTCGCCGTCACCCTCCTCCCCGCCGCCCTCGTCTTCCTCCTCCTCCTCCTCAACGACGAGTCGCTGATGGGAACCAAGTACAAGAACACCAAGCTGCAGAACATCATCGTCACGACGATCGTCGTCGCTATCATCACCCTTTCGACGCTCTACGCGCTGAGCGCCCTATTCCCCCATCTCTTCGCCCAAGGGAGGCCGGTATGATTGAGTCGAAAAAAAGGGAAGGCTTTCTCGCCAAGGTGGGAGAGATCACGCGGAAGTACAAGACGCCGAGGATCAAGGCCAGCCCGGCGGCGAAATTCGCCCTCCTCGCCCTGCGCGTCTATCTCTTCGTCCTTGTCGGCCTCCTCGCCTACAAGTTCGTGACCCTGTTGTGAAGGGAGGCGAAACATGATTCCAAAGAATGCCGGCCAGAGCTTCCTCCTATCGGAACTCCTCAAGGCCAAGGTGGTCGACGCCTCCACGGGCCGCGCTCTCGGCAAATTCAAGGATTGCGTGATCGTGGAATTCGCCGCGATCCCCCACATGACCACCCTGGTGGTAAAACGCAGCTTCGGCCGGCCCGATCTCGTCATCGACGCCGACCTCATCGAATCGATCGACCGGCGCCGCGTTCGCGTGAGCGTCGAAAAACTCGAGCGCCACGAGGTTCCCGTCCCCGACGGCGCCGTGCTTCTCAAGGACTTCGTCCTCGACAAGAAGGTCATCGACCTCGAGGACCGCGAGGTGTCGGTGGTCTTCGACGTCAAGCTCCTCCGCGTCGAGGCGACGCGCAAGATCTACCTCACCGACGTCGAGTTCGGTCGCCGCGGCCTCTACCGCCGTCTTCGCCTCGGCTGGCTCGCCGACCTCCTCGGCATCGAGGAGGACTTTGTCTCCTGGTCCTATGTCCAGCCCCTCCCCGAAAGCCTGGGGAGCTTTTCCGGCGACCTCAAGCTCAAGGCCCTCAAGGAGCAGATCGAGGACATGCCTCCCGTCGACCTCGCCGACATCATCGAGGAGCTCGACGCGCCCCAGCGCGACGCCGTCTTCGGCCAGCTCGACGCCGAGGAGGCCTCGGACACCCTCGAGGAGATCGAGCCCAACGTCCAGCGCCAGATCATCGCCACCCTGGACGATCACCGCGCCGCGAATCTCATAGGACAGATGACCCCGCCCCAGGCTGCAGACATCCTTTCCGTCCTGGCCTGGGACGAGAAAAAGGACATCCTCGCCCTCCTCGACGAGGACGACAGGGCCAAGATCGTCGCGATAATGGACCAACAGGAAGAATCGATCCTCAACTACGCGACCGACCGCTACATCATGCTCGGCGCCGACACCAAGGTGGGCTGGGTCGAGGACAACTACCCGAGCATCGCCCGCGACAAGGATGTCACTATGTATGTCTATGTCGAAGGCGCAGGCGGCGAGGTGGCGGGCGTCGTCGACGTGCGCGAACTCCTCATCGCCGACAACGAAGCCAGCCTCGGTGAGGTGATGACCGACGTCGTAGTTGGCCTCGAACCCGGCCAGACCCTGCGTGATGCCCACGCCCTTTTCCAGCGCTACGGCTTCCGCGCCCTGCCGATCCTCGACCAGGAGAGGCGCAACCTCGGCGTCATCGTCTACAAGGATGTGATGGGGCTGAAGCACCGCTTCGTAGCGTAGAGATCGCTTCGCGATTCTGCGCGTGAGGTTTTCCACCGCCCGCGGGCGCTGGAAAACCTCGAGCCCGACCGGAGCCAACCCACAGGCCACCCTTATCTAAAGCGCGACTGGATCTTCTTGGTGGTCCCTCAGGAATCTTGTATTGACATTCTTGTCCATATTGCTCAACTTCTAGTTATGGTCTTCGAGTGGGATGAGGCAAAGAATCTGGCAAACCTGCGAAAGCACGGTTTAAGTTTCGAACTCGCGCGGTCGGTTTTCGCTGATCCTCTGGCACTCTTCCGCTTGGATCTCGGGGCCCATGGCGAAGAACTATGAAGAGGGTTGAAGGTATTGGCGAGCGGAGCCTTGCCGAGCGCGAGGAACTCGCCCGGCTCGCGGAGCGACCGGAGACCGCGATCGACACGAGCGATATCGCCGAGTGGACCGCCGATGAATCCGCCGACGCCGTCCGCCTGGGTGGCCATTCCCTTGCCGAAGCCATGGATCTCTATCGGGCGCGCAAAACCGCCATCACCGCCAGGATTGACCGCGATGTGCTCGCCTGGCTTAAGTCCCAAGGACGAGGCTACCAGACCCGCATCAACGCTATCCTTCGCGACGCCATGCTCCGGGATACGAATCGCCGGGCGGGATGACGTCTTAGGCATCACGCAGGGCTTTTTTGAGGCGCGGTGTCGGCCCAATCGCGCACTCGTTCGAAGCTGGCGAGGGCCTCGTTCGGGCCCGACTTGCGCAAAGCCGCGTTGGCGAGAACGGCCTCGGCGAGGGTCTTGCCCGCGAGGAGTACGTCGCGTCGCGGCAGGATCGCGGCGTCGTCCACCGCGTCGAGGAGACGGCGGGCGACGCGGTTGGGCAGGAGGCCGAGGATGCGCTCGTGGGCGCGGGGCTCGAGGCCCTGCATCGCGAGGGCGAGGATGCGGCTGTCGCCTTCCTTGAACACGGTGCGAAGGGTGCGTTCGTCCAAGGCCATCACCGCGCGCGTAAGTTCGTGGATGAAGGCGGGATCGTTCGCGAACTCGTCTTCGGGCCCGAGCTCGAGTTCGCCCTCGGCTTCCAGATTCTTCACCACTTCGGCGAAGGCGTTCTGGGCCTGGCCTATTTCGTCGCCCGAGAGCTTGCCGCGTTGAAAGGCCGCGTCGTCCTCGAAGGCGTCGGCGCCGATGTGGCCGTAGAACCCCGCCACGAGGTCGACGCTTTCCTGGGCGCAGCCGGCGAGGGCCGCCACGGAAAGGGAGCGGCCGGCCGAGCGGATGGTGCGTTCCAGCGAGCGAGGGTCGAGGGCGAGGCTGCGCACGAGGTCGGGGAGATCTCCGGGGACGAGGAGACTCTGGTCGCGTCGCTTTCTCTTCTTGGTTTTCTCCGCGAGCCATTCGCCGGCCTTGTCAAAGTACTCGGGACCGAGATAGGCCGTCATGCGCCGGAGCACGAAGGAAGGATGCTTGCCCCCGGCCAGGGCGACGAGGCCCGCTCTCACTGCCGCGAGTTCGAGCTTCGTGCCCGCGTCGAGTTCGAGGGTGATGGGCGAGTGCCTGAAGGCGAAATCGATGTGTGCCGCGTCGGCCCCTTCGGCGAGGAGCTCGAGTCCGAAGCGCAGGAGCTTGCGTCTCTCGTCGGCCGCATCCTTGGCGAGGCTCGCTCCGCCCGATTCGCGCGAGCGTTCGGCGATGGCCGCGACGCGGCAGGCCAGCTCGAAAATCGCGTCCTTTTTCTGTCGCGACACGCCAGCCGGCCTCGCTATCTCGTCCCAGACCGCCTCGGTGATGGCCCGAATCACGAGGGCTGCCCCTCGAGTTCCTGTAGAAGCGAGAGGGCGCGATCGGCCCCGTAATAGGCGACGAGCTTGCGGATGAGGATGGGATTCTCGTCGCCCGCCGCCAGCGAGACGAGCCCCTCGACCGTCGCGCAGGAGCGGAGGAAGGGCCAGCCCTTCTCGTCGTTGGCGAGCAGATAGGTGGCGAGTATGTCTTCGAGATCGTCGCCCGAAACGCCTTCCGCGACGAGCCTGAGCCCGACCTTGAGCAGGGGATCCTCCGTCTGCGCGGCCTCGGCCTCGAGGGCGAGAAAGCCCTCCTTGCGAGCCTTTCGCGCCAGATCGATGAAGCGCCTGATGAGGGGACCGAGGCCCCGCCGTTCGTCTTCGCCGCAGGCAAGTCGCTTGGCGAGTTCCGCATTCCAATTGATCATCGCTGCATCCCCTCGAATTCAGTGTAAGCCGAGCCCTCGCGCGTCTCAAGTGTCCGCGCGTGCGCGTCGCCAGTGTCCGCGCGGCGACCTCATCGCTCAATCCACCCCGTCGCCGAGCGATTCGCGGCGCATGTTGGCGGCCTTGAGGCGACGCGACAGCAGATCGATGACCCTCCGCGAAACGAGGGCGTCGGTCGCGAGCAGGCGATCGAAGATCTCGGGTTGCAGAGTGACCACCTCGCATTCTGTGGCCGTCACGAGGGTCGCGGTTCGCGGCTCCCCGATGAGGTGGGCGATTTCCCCGAAGAGCTCTCCTGCATGGATCGTCGACACCCGCGATATGCCGTCTCCCTCGTCGAGCCATACGTCGATCTCGCCCTCGAGGAGGAAGAAGGCATCCTCGCCCCCGTCCCCCTTGTGGAAGATGACCTCGCCCGACGCGAGGCGGCGACCATAGCGTGCGAGGAGCCGCTCGGGCCTGCCGAAAAGCCCCTTGCGACCCGTCTGCCCGTTTTTTCTGGCCGCCCTGATGAAGCGGGCGAACAGGAGTGAGTCGTAGCGTTCGAGGATGAAGGCCAGCTCGGCGCAATAGAAGTAGACCGTGAAAAAGAGCCACACCTTGAGGAGGAGGACGACGAGACCTCCGAGAACGCCGTAGACCAGATCGTAATGCGTACGATCGATGGCCCAGGAGAGGAAGGTCGCGAAGAAGGCATAGACGAGGACGGATGTCAGGGCGGCCAAGGCCGCGATGCGAGGGCGAGGACCCTGCGGAGGAATGTAGCGATAGGTGAAAAATGAATAGAGGAAGAGTATGAGAGTCGGCGCTCCCCTCGTGAGGATGGCGGAAAAGAGACGGTCCGGAGAATCGATGCCCGGCGCGAGGTAGTCGATGAAAAAGCTGAAGGCCTCGCCTGCCGCGAGGAGGAGGATCACGATGAAGAGGGCGGCGAACTCGAGGGCGAAGGTGAGGATATTGTCGCGAAGCGGCTTCTCGAGGGGCGACACCCCCCACACGACGCGGAGACCTCGCTGCACGGTGAGAATGAAAAGCCGCGCGGCCCAGACGAGGGAGACCGAGGCTATCGCCCCCGCAGGGGCTCCGATCTCCGGCGAAAAGATGCGATTGAGGCGCTCAGGCGTGGTGAGATTGCCGAAGACCTTCGCCACAAAGCCCGCCCAAACATCGGAGCCGCCATGAAAGAGCGAAAGGAAGGGCCCTGCCAGGGCCGCGACGATGAGGAGGGCCGGCGTTGCGGACAGAAGGAATGCGTAGGCTCCCGCCGCCGAGTGGTTCGCCAGCTCATGCTCGCCGAAGCGCTCGAAGACGAAGGTGAGGACTCGCGCCCCGTCGCGGAGGCGCTCACGCGAAGCTGTCACGTCGAATCGCCTCTCCCGAAATGCCGTGGCGCGCGAGCACGCGTTCGCAGGCCTTCACCATTCCCGGCGAGCCGCAGATCGCCGCCTTCCAGCCCTTTGCCGCATCGCCCGCCTTTGTGAGAAGGGACTCCACGACATCGGTGACGAGACCACTCTCGCCTCGCCATGCCTCATCGGGCTCTTGGAGCACGGGAAGAAAACGAAAACTCGGCACCCGGCTTTCGAAGCCCTCGAGTTCCGAAAGCCCGAAAAGATCGACGCGTTCCTTCGCTCCGAAGACTAGATCGAGCCCGCGTCGCGCGAGTGCGCCCGAAGTCTCCATCGCGGAAAGTATGGGGAAAAATGGCGCGAGTCCCGTGCCGCCGGCCACGCAAACGACGCGGGAGGAACCCTCGGGCAGGTCGAAGGAGCCGAAGGGGCCGACGATGTCGAGAGGGTCGCCGATCGCGAGGACATCATGGAGCCAGACGCTTGCGAGCCCGCCAGGCGTGCGCCGCACGATGATCGAAACGCGCGTTCCGCCGGGAGGCGAAGCGAAGGAATAGGCGCGCTGAAAGCCCTCCGCGAGTCCCCCGTGAGGAGGGATGAAGACGCGGAGATACTGACCGGGGCGAAATTCGAAGGGGCCATCCGTCGATTCCAGTACGATCTCGCGCGTGTCGCGGGCGATCATCCCGATCGATGCGACGCGAACGGAGCGCTTTCTAAGGGCGAGAACCTCGTCGGGTATCCATAGCTCGATGTCGGAGGCCACGTGAATGGAGCAGGCGAGCCGCATGCCCCGCGCGCAGCGATCCTCGCCGAGCAGGGCCAGCTCCACCGAAGACGCCGCGGCGAATTTTCCTCTCGCGAGACAGGCGCACTCGCCGCATGAGGTGGCGCCTCCGCAGATGGACGGCAGCCAGACACCCTGGTCGGCGAGGCTCGCGAGGAGCGAAGCGCCTCCTGGGGTATCGAACTCGCGCAGGCCGTCGTTGATTCTCACCTTGAACATACCGATGATAATCCCATGACCGCGATCGAGAGGGCAAGCGACGGAGATTCTCGACATTCCATGCGACAAATTCGAAGTCGCACTTGCGCGTTTCAAAATAGTTGCTACAATTGGGGCGAGCGCCGAAAATAAAGAAAGGAGGGAGCGCGATGTCTGAGAGGAATCCTGTCGGTTTCCTGGACATCAGACTCGTCGAGGAGAAGCTCATCGACGAGACGATTCTCCAGGACTACCGGAAGGTCCACGAAAAACTCGAGCGCCTTCTCGACAAGGTCGCACGGCCTTTGGATCACGCGGGTCTCCTCAGGATCGAGGAACAGTTTCTCGCGTGGCTGTTTTCGCACGAGGCGCGAAAGGACGAGGAAGACAGGCGCACGAGTCTCCTTCGCTGCGGTCTCGGGCATCTCGCCGTCGCCATTGTTTCCGAGGGGGCCGATGCGGCGCAGAACGGCATCGTGGACCGCGCCCTCGATGAGTTCCGTGCCCGCGGATGGCAGGGACGGATCTTCGATCCGGTCGCCGCCGAGGCGGCCTCGAAGAAGTACGAAGTTCTTGAAAAGAAAATCACGCCGGAAAATCCGGCGTCGAAAAGGCATCAACAGGCGGCCGGGAAAGCCGGCGCCCGACAAAGAATCCAGAAGGAGGGTTCAGCAATGAGTGATGTTCCGAATGCCGGCGCCGCGCCCGCTCCAGCCCCCGCCGAGTCCGCGGCCCCAGCAGCGAAACCCAAGGCCGCAGTGGCCAAGGCTTCTCGCAAGCCCCGTGTGACGAAGGCCGGCGGCGCAGCGGCGAAGGCCCCCGCGAAGAAAGCGGCAGCGCCCAAAAAGGCTGCGGCTCCCAAGAAAGCCGCGGCGAAGAAGCCCGTCGCCGCGAAGAAGCCTGCGGCAGCCAAGGCTGCCGGCGTCAAGAAGGCGGCTGAGAAGAAGCCTGCGGCAGGCAAGGCTGCCGGCGCCAAGAAGCCGGTAGCCAAGGCGGCCGCCAAGAAACCAGTCGCCAAGAAGGCGGCGGCGAAGAAACCTTCGGCAGCAAAATCTGCCGGCGCGAAAAAGGTCGCAGATAAGAAGGTCGCCGCGAAGAAGCCCCTCGCTAAGAAAGCGGTAGCCGCCAAGAAACCTGTCGCGAAAAAAGCGGTCGCGGCAAAGAAGCCTGCGGCAGCCAAGGCTGCCGGCGCCAAGAAGGCGGTAGCCGCGAAGAAGCCCGTCGCAAAGGCGGCCGCGAAGAAGCCGGTAGCCAAGAAGCCCGCAGCGGCGAAGAAGGCTCCCGCGAAGAAAGCCGCCAGATAGGCTTGGGTTGCGATCCTCTTGTGGCCCCCGCTTAGGCGGGGGCCCTGTTATATATATGAAGATTGCGTCGTAGTCGGGCCGCGATTCGCTTTCCCGCTCTCAGCCTGACGACGAGTGGCGTAAGGCAAACCTCAAATTATTTGACGAGCAGCTCGAATTCTGCGCTATGCCTTTTGCGATACGATTTGGCATATTTCTGCACGCGAGGCCTTTTGGCCTTTACAAAACGCGATAATTTGTCTTGTTCACTTCGTGAACAATGTAAAGAAGTAACTGTCGGTATTTAGTATTGCATTGTTGGATAACAAAATAGTTTGCATCTACCAAGTCCGGAAAGGTTACAGATACCGTTAAGAATGTCAAAAAAAACTTGACACCGAAAATCGTGAGGGCTACACTGCCTTGGAACTCTGGAAAGGGGATTACTTGAACCGTTGGTCCAAGCCCTTTGCATAGCTAAGGAGGACTTCACAATGAAGAAGATTCTCGGGATTCTTCTCGCTATCGCCCTCGTAGGCGGAGCCTTTGCCCAGGCGGCGGCTCCGGCGGCGGACGCGACAGCCAAGGCCCCGGCCCTCACCGTTACAAGCGGCTTGACGGGCAGCATGGGCTTTAATGCCATCAAGGAAGACACGGTAAGCACGCTTGATGGCACCTTCGCTTCTACCTCCGTCTCTGTTTCCCAGAATAGCGCCGCGAGCCTCCAGGTCGAACCCTGGGTCAACTTCGACTTGGGCAATGGTCTTGGTTTCAAGTATACCCAGGGCTATCAGGTCGGCATCAACTATGCCGGCAGCGATGCCACCCTTTCCCGCTTCGACACGACGTACAAGAACGGCGGGCTCACGATCTACAACACGACCTATTGGGACAAGGGCGACTATTACAACTTGGTGGGCGGAGACTACGCGGCTCGTCCCTTCGTGTGGGAGAACGGCTTCAAGTTCGCCAGCGACAACGTGAGCGGCGAGCTTCGCCTCCGCGAGGCGGGCACTTCTGCTGGCGGTGTTGGATACAATTGGCCAGGTTCAAGCTCATTTGCCGATCTGTTTTTCCATGAAATGAACAACGGCATCCTCCGCCAGGCCGTGTTCACCATCAAGGACATCGCCGATGTGGCGACTCTCCAGGTCGGCGATCGCCTCAACTACCACTACATCCGCATGATGGGTATCGGCGGCAACGACTTTACCTCCACTTCCGAGGTCGGACGTCTCGATGGCCAGGGCATTTCCGGTGGAAGTCCCATCAACGTCGACACGACCTTCGACTTCAACAAGACCCTCCAGCTCCCCCTCACCTTCAAGTGGTGGTCCTATGTGCCGACTGCCAGCACCATCCTCCCCGACTATCTCGCGGGCGGAAACACCTTCTTTGATGTTGGCTACTCACTCAAGGACGTTGGTTCCTTCGACGCCGGCTACGGCCTCGCGATGGACTACACGACCAATGTGGTTACAGGTAATGATGGCAAGGCGGGCACCCCAACGACCTACACTGTGCTCGGCAAGGGCATGAACAATGGTCTTCTCACTGCCGTGCTGGAAAGACTCTATAACCTGACCAATGCTCCGGCTTATCCCGACCCCTGGCAGAAGGCCCTTCTCTCCAAGGCCGGCAACAGCAAGTTCTGGCTTGATGCCAACCTCAGCCTCGTTCCCAACCTCGCTCTTCAGGTCGGTTTCGACGGCAGCATGGGCAGCTATGCCGATGCGAGCACGTTGGCAGTGACCAATGTCAGTACCCTCTATACCGTCACCAAGCTTGACCCTGTCGCCTACGGTTCCTATAACCTCGGCGTCGAAGCCTCCTACGACCTCAAAGACAGCGTCAAGGGCCTCAGCGTGGCCGCCAATCTCTACTACGGCATGGTCACCGGTGCGGACTACAAGAAGGAATCCAATGTTGCCTTCTCCTCCACCTCTACGGCTTCCGATTTCTATGCCGCAAGCTACACCGATGCGAGCGCGTCCGCCTTCGCCCTCGGCCTGCTCCCCGGGGCCCAGGTCGACGTTTCCGCGAAGTACGCCTTCAACGACATGTTGAGCTTCAGCGTTTCCAACAAGTTCAACACCGCCGCCGGAGACTTCCAGAAACAATGGAACAACATCGATACGAGTTCCGCCACCTATACGGGCGATCTTCTCAACTGGGCCTCGCTTGGCGGTAAGAATGCCCATGGTTTCTATGGCAGCGACGCCGTCAGCCTCGGCACCTCCTATGTGGCCGGCAAGGGCACCCTCGGGCTCACCGTCACCTACACCATGTACACCGGTCTCCCCACCGCTTCCGATCTCACCCCCACCGGTTTGACGGCCGCTCAGGAAGCCGGTATCAAGGCCGCTTATGATGCCTTCGTTTCCAGCAAGTTCAATCCCTGGTCCGCCGCTTTGTCCTACACTGTTTCCTTCTAAACAAGCTGCGATGCCAATCGCGTGAAAGCGCGATAATGGCCGCCCGATCCAAAAGATCGGGCGGCCTTTTTTTGAGCTCCCAAGGGACAGACCCCAGCTCTTACGGCGGCTAGGATCTTCAAGAGGAGTTATTCAGCATTGGAAGGTCATTGGGCGCAACAAATCTTTACCTGCCGGCAGGTCGGGGATAAGGCTCTCAAGGCTGCCTATGCCGAAGGCGCTCCCTTTGGGTACTTCGATGAAGAACAGGCTCGGGTGGCCGCGGAGGCTCGAGGTCAAGTGGCGAGCGTGACGGCTCCAAAATCATCTGGAACAACCGCGCCCCTCTGGCGGTACGCCGGAGTTCAGAGGCTGCGCAGGAATTCCTGGAATTGTCTGAGGTCGGCTATCGCGCGAGGATGGGCCTGTCGCAGTTTCTTGAGGAGATAATCGATGCGGTCCCAGTCGTATTCAAGTTCGTAGTACTAGCGACGAAAATGGCGGAATTTGAGGAGTTCGAGAAGGGCAGGGTAGTTTGCCTCCGAAACGGCCGGCGTACGGACGCCTTCGTTTGGCGTTCGATGATGCCGATGAGTTCAGCCATTTCTTTCATGGATCAGTCTCCCCGAACGGCGGATGTGATCGGCGTTCTCGGGCAAAATGCGTTCCAGCTCGACGATGTCGAAGATGTCGGAAATTTCAGAAGGAGGGATTGCCGGGCAAGGCTAGGGGTCTAAGCCAGTAGCCTTGAAAATACAATCATAGCGATTGAAATTACAAGGCAAAATGGCTATCGTAAAGGCATGATCGAACGTGCGGATGAAAGGAAGAGGCTTCTCGCTTCCATCAAGAGCAATCAGGTCACCGCTATCCTCGGTGCGCGACAGACGGGCAAGTCGACCTTGGCGAAAGCACTTGGGGCGGAACACTTCTTCGATCTCGAAAATCCACGGGATCTCGTTCGTCTGGAGCAGGCACAATTGACGCTAGAAGGCCTCGATGGCCTGGTGGTCATAGACGAGATACAGCGAAAGCCCGAACTCTTTCCCCTTCTTCGCTTCCTGTGCGACGAAAGGCCTGGGCGGAGGTTTGTGATTCTGGGCAGCGCGAGCAGGGACCTGATCAGGCAGAGTTCCGAAACCCTTGCGGGTCGCATCGCCTATCTCGAGCTCCGGGGCTTCGGCATCGACGAGGTCTGTCGCGGCGCCGAGGATATGCGAAAGCTCTGGTTGCGGGGGGGCTTCCCTCGGTCCTGGCTCGCCGAAGACGACGCGACCAGCTTCGCGTGGCGCGAGCAGTTCATCCAGACTTTTCTCGAACGCGATATTCCGCAATTGGGCATCCGCGTGCCCGCGGCGACCATGTTCCGTTTCTGGACCATGCTGTCGCACTATCATGGCCAACTTCTCAATTATAAGGAACTTTCCCGGTCCTTCGGTGTATCGGATACCGCCGTCAGGCATTACCTCGAAATCCTCGAGGGCACCTTCATGATACGACTTCTCAAGCCCTGGCACGAAAACATCGGCAAAAGGCTCGTAAAGGCGCCGAAGCTTTACCTGCGCGATAGCGGTCTATTCCATGCCCTCCAGGGCATCAGGGATGCCGCGTCGCTCGCCTCCAACCCGAAACTTGGAGCCTCGTGGGAGGGTTTCGTGCTCGAGGAGCTAATCGGAAAGACGCGCCTCAGGCCCGAGGCTTTTTCTTTTTACCGAACCCAGGCAGGGGCGGAGGCCGATCTGATCTGGGCAGATGGGACGAAGCGCTTCGGTGTGGAGGTGAAATACGCGGACGCGCCGAGAATCACTCCATCGATGCGCATTGCGATCGAGGACTGCAATTTGGACATGCTTTATGTGTTGTATCCGGGAACAGTCGAATACTCCCTGGCCGGGAATATTCTGGTTATACCCGCCTTCGAAATGCGGAAGATATAATCTGCGCAAATTTGCGCAATCTGCGGCTTTATCTCTCCCTGGAAGAAATGTTCACGGTCTTGCCATGAGCTCGCGCGCCTTCGGCATTCCGTTGCCTTCTGGACGAATTTCTCATCCGAGTGTACTGTTGATTCTCAGCTAAAGGGCGCTCTAATGGCGCCCCTTTTCATGCAGGAGCTTTCATGAAGATTCTCATCGTCGGGGGGGCCGGCTATATCGGCAGCCATGTCGCCCGCGAATTTCTCGACCAGGGACATTCGGTCACGGTCTACGACAATCTATCGACCGGCACCAGGGACAATCTTTTCCCCGAAGAGCGTTTCGTCGAGGGAGATATCCTCGACGCAAAGCGCCTCGAAGAGACGGCTCGCCAGGGCTTTGACGCGGTGATGCATCTCGCGGCGGCCAAGGCCGCGGGCGAGTCGATGCTCAACCCGATGAAGTACTCCACGCAGAACCTTTCGGGCACGGTCAACATCATCAACGCGGCCGTCGAGGCGGGCATAAAGAAGATGGTGTTTTCCTCTTCGGCCGCAGTCTACGGCGAGCCGAAGTACCTTCCCGTCGACGAGAAGCACCCCACCGATCCGGAGAACTATTACGGATTCACCAAGCTCGAGATCGAGCGAATTCTAGGGTGGTACGACAAGCTGAAGGGGCTTCGCTTCGCCGCCCTGCGCTACTTCAACGCCGCGGGCTACGATCCGGCGGGTCGCATCAAGGGCCTCGAGAAGAATCCCGCCAACTTGCTCCCCGTGGTGATGGAGGTGGCGGCGGGCATGCGCGCCGAAATCCAGGTCTTCGGCGAGGACTACGAGACGAAGGACGGCACGGGCGTTCGCGACTATGTCCATGTAAGCGACCTCGCGCGCGGCCACCTCGCGGCCCTCGAGTGGATCGGTCGCAATGACAAGAGCCTCGTCGTCAATCTCGGGTCGGAGGAGGGCATCTCGGTCAAGGAGATGCTCGAATCGGCGAGACGGATAACGGGCAGACCCATTTCGGCGAAGATCGTCGGGCGCAGGCCCGGCGATCCGGCTAAGCTCGTCGCCTCCTCGTCGCTGGCCCACGAGCTTCTCGGCTGGAGCGCGATGCATTCGGATGTCGACAGCCTCGTGAGGACGACCTGGGAAGCCTATCGTTCCCACGCCGACAAGGCTTGAGCGGAAGCGAGACTCCCGGACGACCGGAAAAAAGAAAGAAGGAGTTACCATGACCGACAAGGAACGGGCCTTCGCCGCCATCGACGCGAGCGAAATGGCCATCGTGGAGCTGGAGACCTTGCTCTCGGCGATTCCCGCCTTCGCGCCCGAATCGGGCGGGGTGGGCGAGCTCCAAAAGGTGGAGGCCCTCGAGAAGTGGCTGCGCGCCCACGGAATCGACAGGCTCGAGCGCTTCGATTCGCCGGACTCGCGCGTGCCCTCGGGCAAGCGGCCCAATCTCGTGGCTACGATTCCCGGCAAGAAGGACGATAGCCGTCTTTGGATCATGGCCCATACCGACGTCGTGCCCGAGGGCGAGCGCGCTATGTGGAAGTCTGATCCCTTCAAGGTGGTTTATGAAAACGGGCGCCTCGTCGGCCGCGGCGTCGAGGACGATCAGCAGGGCCTCGTTGGCTCGGTCTTCGCCGCCCTGGCTCTGTTGAAGAACGGCATCGCACCCCAACACACGGTCAAGCTCCTCTTCGTGGCGGACGAGGAGGTCGGCTCGGTGCATGGCATCCAGTTCCTCCTCGACACGCATCCCGAGCTCTTCCGCTCCGACGATCTCTTCCTCGTGCCCGATGGCGGTTCGCCCGACGGCTCGGAAATCGAGGTTGCGGAGAAGAACATCTGCTGGCTCAAGATCATCACGAAGGGCAAGCAAACCCATGCCGCGATGCCCGATAGCGGCAACAACGCCTTTCTCGCCGCCTGCGACCTCGCGCTGCGCATTCATGATCTCGAGAACAAGGTGTTCACGGCCCGCGACTCGCTCTTCACCCCGGATCGCTCGACGGTCAACCCGACCAAGAAGGAAGCCAACGTCCCCAACGTCAACACGATACCTGGCGATGATGTCTTCTATGTTGATATGCGCATCCTGCCGCAGTATCCCGTCGACAAGGCCCTCACCGAGATTTCGCGGCTGATGCGCGAAGTCGAGGCGATCCACGGCGTATCGATGATGTACGAGGTGGTGCAGCGAAACGAGTCAAAAGCCACGGCCGCCGACGCCTTTGTCGTGAAGGCTCTCGCCAAGGCGGTCAAGGAAGTCTACGGCGTGGCTGCCAAGCCCATCGGCATAGGCGGAGGCACGGTGGCCGCCTACCTGCGCAAGGCGGGCTACGACGCGGTAGTCTGGGGCCGGATGGACGACAGCGCCCACCAGCCCAACGAATACGCCCTCATGAAGAACATCCTCGGCGATGCCAAGGTCTTCGCGACGATGATGCTGCGCGACGGGTCCGATTGAGGGAATTGGGATAATCGAGGTCGACGGGCCCCTGAGGTGGCGGAGCCCCTCAGGGGATGGCCAGTTTGTCCCGGGGCACGACGACGATGACGTGGCCCTGGGCGAGGAGCGCCCTGTCGGCGGGATCGGAGAGGATGCGCGCCGCGTCGGCGGGGCTGATGAGGATGTCGGAGCGGTCGACGCCGAAGAGCCCGGTCGCGCGGATGAGGAGGGGTTCGTCTCCGACTCGAGATTCGTCGTCTGCCGACCGCTTCGTCACGTAACCGACAGGTCCGCTTTCGACGAGGATCCTGGGGTCGACGACCCATCGATCCATCACAATACCCATGTTGTCGTCGAAGATGCGGGGGAAGAGGCTGCGATGCACCGTGCCGACGACACCGCGCTCCCCGTGCACGGGAAGGGCCTTGTCGGCGTAGATGACGATGCCCGTGTAGGCCTTCGACGCCGTCCAATCCAGCGGCGGGGGTATCGCGTCCACTTGCTTCCAGGTCACGAATAGGGCCGCGGCGGCCGAGAGCGGCAATTCCCACTTCGAACGGAAAGTTAGGAGGTCCCGCGACATCGCGCCGCTTATCGGCGTGAGGCTTTGGGCGAGGCCGAGCAATTTTTCGACGGAGACTTTCCCCGATGTGACCTGCTCCCCGAGTCTCCCCTCCGAATCGAGGGGGAGGGCGAATAGCGGCTCCTTGGCGAGGCCGGGGAGATCCCGCGCCACCATGCGTTCGGCCGTCAGCCGGCCTTCGGGGAGGGCGAGTCCCGCCTTCTTGAAATCGAGACTTATGTCGATGACGAGGACTCTCCGTCCCCAATCTATGTCCGAGGTTACGCGATAGGGCGAGGTTGCGTCAGGCGATTGGGTGGAAGTCTGGCCGTCTTGGGCGGCATTAGGGACCGGCGGCAGGGTCGAGCCCCCTTCTTCGCTCCATCCCCCGACGAGGGCGAGGGTGAGAAGGAAGAGAAGCGGCGCTTTCCTCATGGTTGTGTTATCGGCACGGAAAGACTCATGCCTTCGCGCAAGACGCTCGCGAGTTCGAGTCCGTTGCGCTCGGCGAGGGTTTCGGGTCGGACACCGAAGCGCAAAGCGAGGCTCCAGAGACTGTCGCCCTTGGCAACGGAATAGCTGCCGGTGAAGGGAGGAGCGTCGTCGACGGGGACGGGTGGGGGAGGAGGCGTCCCGTCCTTGAGCACGGGGATGACGAGGACCTGGCCGATCTTGATGCGGGAAGGTTGAAGCCCGGGATTGGCGTCGACGATGAGCTGGACCGGCGCTCCGTAGGCTCGCGAGATGGCCGAGACGGAATCGCCCGAACGGACCGTATGGAGGGTATAGCGAAGGAGTTTTTTCGCCGGGTCGTCGAGGGCCGCGATGATGGGGGCGGCCGCTCCGTCGGGCACCTTGAGTCGGTATCCCTTCCAGGGCGGCGTGACCGCATATTTCAGTTCGGCATTGGCTGTCCTGAGCCTTTCGACCGAAACGCCGGAGGCCACGGCGAGAAGGCCCAAATCGACCGATCGGTCCGGCTCGACGGTTTCCCATTCCACGGGTGGATCCCAGGAAAGCTCCATGCCGAAGCGGGCCGGATGGCGGAGGATGGAGGCGACGGCGAGGAATTTTGGCACGTAGGCCGAGGTCTCCTTCGAAAGGAGGCCGGCCTTGCGCAGCGCGAAAAAGTCTCGGGTTCCTCCGGCCGCCACCGCTCGCGAAATCGCGCCAAGCCCCATGTTGTAGGCCGCGATGGCGAGGTTCCAATCGCCGAGGGTGGAGTAGTTGTCGGCGAGCTTGCGCAGGGCGGCGTCCGTGGCCTTCATGAAGTCACGGCGTTCGTCGACCCAGTCGTCGATGCGGATGCCGTAGCCGCCCACGGAGTTGCGCATGAACTGCCACATCCCGACGGCTCCGCTTCTCGACACCGCGTTGGCCGTGAATTCGGATTCTATGATCGGAAGCCAGGCGAGCTCCTCGGGGAGGCCGTAGGCGTAGATCTTCTGCATTATGATGGACATCCAGGGCCGACCGCGCTCGACCATCGCCGAAAGCCACTTCCTGCCGCCCTCGCTGAGATAGCCCGCGCGATAGGCTTCGAAGGTCGGCTCGCCCCAGGGGATGGTAATGTCGTAGTCGCCCGGCTTGACGGAGGGAGGAGCCGCCGATGCCGGGATGGCGGGCGCCTGGGCGGGCTGGGGCACGGGCTCTGGGCTTGTCGTCGCCTGCGCAGAGCTTACGACGAGGGCCGCCGGTAGGGCGGGGGCTTCGGGCGCCGTCGTCGATTCAGCCGCGGGCGGAGGAGCCGAGGGAAGGGAGGGAGCCGGAGTCGGAACTGGAGCGGGCTCGGGAATCGAGGCTGACTCGGGCTGGAACCCGGGAGGCGGCACATGCCGCCATCTCGTGTCGGGCAGAATTCCAGAAGTCGGTTGGGCGGGAAGGAGGGCCGAGACTTCGGTTGTGAGAGGAGCCGAAGGCGCTGTCGCTGCCCCGGTCGCCTCGATCGGGCCGGGGCCGGGGATCGCGCCCGTGGCGCCAAGGAGGATCGAGGTTTGCAGGAAGACGGCGAAGGCCGTGCCGCGCCTCGCCGAAATCACTGCATCTTCTCCCCGAAGTAGATGCCCGCCCACTCCCATCGTCCGTGGATTTCCGGGTCGGCGGGGAAGTTGATCTTGCGGAAGTAGAGGTACCAGGTGCCGATGCGGTCGGACCATCCCCAGGTCTTGAGATAGGCCTCGCGGTTATTGGAGGAAGGATCGAGGGCGTCGGCGTGGCTGACCCTGCCGCCCGTCATCAGGGGGGCGAAGTCGAAGAGCACCTGGGAGTTCGCGTCGCCCTCATCCTGGTGCCAGGACATCGCAAAGAAATTGACCTTAGCGCGGAGGTTCATGAGCTTGACGGGGCTGCTCGTGTCGAGGGCGTTCTCGATCTTGGCGACGAGGACGTTGAGGTCCTCGTAGGCCCAATCCTTGGGGCTGTTGTAGAAATCGACGATGTTGCGCGCATAGGAGAAGGCATCGGGATATCCCGGTATCTGCGAGGAATAGAGGGGAAGGAAGCGGGCGTAGGTTTCTATGGCCTTGGACCAGTCGCCGACCTTCTCGTATTCCTTTCCGAGGAGGAAGAGCATGCGCCCCATGTCGACCTGATCCTGGAACCTAGTAATCAGCGTGGTGAAGAAGGCGATTCGCCGCTCGGGCGAGCTGACGGTGCTGATGAGGCGGAGAAGGCTCTGATAGTGGATCGATTTTCCGTCGACATCGAGGTCGGGATAATCCTTGACGACGCGTTCGTAATAGAGCGACGCGATCGGTTCCGCCCCTTCGCTGTCGTAGCACCAGGCCGCGGTGAAGATGTACCAGGCGTCATAGGGATCGCCCGGTCTTCGGTCTGCGATGTCGGTGAGGAAGGTCGCCAGCCGCCCGAACTGTTTCTGCCGCAGCAAAATGGAGGAAATCTCGCGGACCGCCGCGAATCGCTCGAGCGAAGACGAGGAGCGCGAATCCAGCATGCCCATGAGGACGCCGAGTTCGCGTTTGTCCTCCGGGCTCCCGACGAGCCAGAGAGAACGCGAACCGTTGCAGGAAGCGAGGATTGCAAGGAGCGACAGGAGCGGAAGCACCGCTCCGCGGCGGCGGAGGAAGGCAGTCATGGGCGCGTTCCGAACGCTAGCACGGCGCGCCAAGTGTTGGCAAGATCGATGCCTTCGACTACTATTCATCGACGATGGCTTCATCACGCGACCTCAAGGACGACGCGCTGTTTCTCGGCGCGACCCTGGCGCTCCTCGTAGGCATCGGCCTGCTCCTCGAGACGACCGGGACTCTGCGCCTGCCCGAATGGGGACTTCCCGTCCTCGTTCTCGCCGCAGCGGGCATTTCGCTGTGGCTTTGCGTCGTGCGCGGCCGGTCCGCGGTATTTCTCGGCACCGGCGTCGCCCTCGCCCTTTCCGGGTTCGTGCTTCTCGCGACTGCCCTCGGACAGGGCATAGCGCACACCTGGCCCCTCATCATGGCGAGCATCGGGGTCGGGCTCTTCTCCTACGGTGCGCGACGCTATCGGGGAATGAGAATTTCCTTCGCCGTGCCATCCCTCGTCATCGTGTGCCTCGGCCTTTTCTTCGCTCTTTTCTCTTTCCATGTCGTGACCGTCAGCCTCGCCGTCTTCGTGTCGATTTGGTGGCCCGTTCTCTTCATCATCGGCGGAATTTTCATGTTTCTCGCCTGGAGCCTCCGTTCGAGGAGGGAGCGCGCGAAAAGGCGGCTTGACGAATCATGAGGCCTCCCCTCGAGAGGGGATTCGTCGCTGTCGCTTCCCTGTGCTGCGTCCTTGCGACCCTCGGTTGTCTCGTCGGCTGCGCGGGAGCCCCGGCGCGGGCACCCGCGCAAGCGCCGGCCACGGCCCCGACACCGGGCAGCGGCTCCGGCCCTTCCTCCTCGGGCCAGCAGAACGCAGCCTCGGCCGGCGGCAACTCCACCTCGGTCGGGAATACGAGCTCGGTCTCATCGAGCGGCACGGCCATCCAGGATACCGCGCCGCCTGCGATGACCAAGGCGCAGGCCGAACGAAAGGCCATCGAGGAAGCCCTCGTCTACGGTTCGCCCTCGGCCTTCGCCCGAGGCTTCGATCTCATCGCCTCCTCTTCGCTCGTGCCTGCCGACGCGAGGCTTCTCGCTTGGGTGGGCGCCAGGATGGCCACGGTAGCCTATCCCGTACAGGCGCCGAGTTTCGTACCCCAGGATCTTCGCAACCAGGGCGCGATTCCCTCGGGCTCCCTCGCCCGCATGATCTCCGAAGCCCTGTCCGGCAGGGTTTCCCAAGTCCAGGGTCCCGACGCGGGCGACCCGCTGGCCGAGCTCATCCCCGCATTCGCGGCATTTCGGTCCGATTCGCGCGAGACGGCTCGGCTTGCCCTTGCCGCCCTCGACCGCTTCGGGGCTACGGGCGTCTCCTCAGCGATGCCTTTCATCATTAGGGGACTCGACGCGGAACGACGCTCGGCCCCCGAGGAGAGCCTCGGCTACTACCGCAAGGCTCTGGCCCTGGCGCCCGATGCCTGGCCGGCCCTTCTCGGGGCCGTGCGCGATCTCCTCGCACTCCAACGTCCCGGAGAGGCCCTCGATCTATTGTCGACGGTGCCGGCCGGAATCCTCGCCGACAAGGATTTTCGAAAACTGCGGGCCGAGGCCCTCTATGAGAACGGCTCATTCGACGAGGCTGGACCCCTCGTCGCCCAGGCGCTCTCCGACGATCCCCTCGATGCCCACATGATGCTGCTTCGGGCCCATCTTCTCGTTCGGGCGAAGCAGTACCAGCAGGCGATCCCCCTCCTCGACGCCTATTCGACCGTCGACGATTCGAACAGGACCCTCATCATGCTCAGGGGTCTCGTGGCCGAGGGTCTTCACAATAGGGAAGAAGGTCTGCGCTGGGCGAGGAAGGGCCTTGAAAAGCAGCCGGACGATCCGGAATTCCTCGAGCTCGTCGCGCGTCTCCTCATGACTCCGCCCGCCCAGCCAGCGACGGCGGATGAACGGGCCCGCGATTTTGCGGAGGCGCGGAGCGACGCGCGAAGGGCCTTCGATCTCACTGCCGACGGAACCCCCGATACCCCGGGCCTGTCGCCCGGCCGTCTCGCGAATCGAAAGGACGCGGGCAAGGACGCGGCCCGCCTCTTATTGGATGATGCCGCGAACCGCTATGACTGGGCGAGCGCCGCGCAGTACATAGACCGCGCGCAGAAGGCCACCGGCTTTTCGAACCAGGCTCTCGTGGCCCTCGTGCTTCGAAAATCGGGCGAGTGGTCCAAAGCCCTCGATCAGGCGACCCTCTGGTATCAGTCCGATCCGAAATCGGAGGCGGCCGCCGAGGCCTATCTCCGCGCCCTCATCGGCTCGGGCAACACGAAGGCCGCCGAAGACCTCCTGCCCCGCCTCTTGCTCAGCCCCGGCACGACCATCGGCCGCTCGAATCTGCATTTTCTCCAAAGCGTGCTCGCCAAAAACGAAGAATCCGCCCTCTCCGCGCTTCGGACCTCCCTGGTCGAAAACGCGGACAATGTCGAATCCCTCCTTGGGGTCTACGACATCTATTACCGAAGGCAGGATTGGCAGAGGGCCGGCTTCTACCTCAAACAGGCCCTCGCATTGGCGCCTCGCGATCCCGAGATTATCCAACGAACGAGGGAACTTTCCGCGGCAGCGCCATCGGCGGCGCCCCAGCCGCCCGCTCCGACGCCAGGTGCCGACACGGCGCCGGCGGGGCCGTAAAGCGCGAGTCGTCATGCGCCAGAACCTTCCCCTCCCGGCGCGCGATCCGGCCATCGCGAAATTCCTCGCCGCCATCCATCGCGACTGCAACCGTGCCGTCCGACTCGACCGCGACCCCCTCGCCCTCCTGGGGCCTTTTCGCGATGTCGCCGATCGCGAAGTGGCCGGGTTCATCGCCGCCACCCTGGCCTTCGGCCAGGTCGACCTGATCATGCGAGCCGTGACGGAGGCCCTCGCGCCCCTCGGCCGCAGGCCGGCTTCGGCTCTCGATGCCATGAGCGAAGTCGAGATCGGCAAGGCCTGGGCGGGATTCCAGTACCGTTTCTGCTTCCCCTCGGACATGGCCGGCATCATGCTCGCCATCAAGCGGGCCCGCGCCGATTCCGGCAGCCTTGAAGCCTGCTTCGCCGATGGCGATCCCGGCGGGGAGACGATAGTCGAAGCCCTCGGAGCCTTTTCGCGTCGCATCAACGTACTCGGTCGGCGCCGCGGCAAGGACATCCGCAGAGGCCTCATACCCGACCCCTCTCGCGGTTCTGCCTGCAAGCGACTCTTTCTCTACCTGCGCTGGATGGTGCGTCGAGACGATATCGATCCGGGCGGCTGGACTTCGATCTCGCTATCCCGCCTCGTTATCCCCATCGATGTTCACATGGCCCGCGTCTGCCAGGCCCGTCTCGGCTTCATCCCGACCCAGGCTCCCACCCTCTCCAACGCCCTCCGCGCGACCGCCTGCTTCCGCCTCTATTCGCCCGAAGACCCCGTCAAGTACGACTTTGCCCTCACCCGCCCCGGCATCGATCCCGCCCCCGGCGACGAAGCCTGGGGTTGCACCTGAGCCCCATTACCCGCTCCTTCGAATCACCCTTCGGCTTGACCCGCCTAATTCCCCCATGCTAACGTCCCCTCGTTACGCGCAAACGCGCAACAATCGGGCATTAGCGCAGGTGGTTAGCGTACGAGTCTGGGGGACTCGGGGTCCGCGGTTCGAGTCCGCGATGCCCGAAAACGAAAAGAGCCGTCCTTTTGGGACGGCTCTTTTCGTTTTCAACGAGGCATCGCGGACTCGAACGCCGAGGCGCGCCGCGCGGAAGCGCGGAAGAGCGCGCAGGGATGCGCGCGAAAGCGCCGAGGCGCGGCCCGAAGCGAGGCGACAGGAGGTCGCCGAATCGGAGGGCGGGTCCGCGATGCCCGATCGAGCAAAGCCGTTCCTAAGGGAACGGCTTTGTTGTTTGATTGGGTGCGCGCCGCAGGCGCGGCATCGCGGACTTCTTTAAGTTAGCCCGGTGCCGTCCTTTTGGGACGGCTCTTTTCGTTTTCGTAGGCACTAGCAACTTGAATTTCGACTGTAGCAGGAATTGTAGCAAGTTTCGCGGCTTCCAACAAACAGCGGAGGGAGGAAAACTTGAAGAAACCTTACTCACTTTGGAAGCGCAGACTCGAATCTGGACGGACTGTTGTCGGAGTAGCGAAGAGCTCAGGGCAATCAACGAAAACTGCTGCAGAAGCCTGGGCTATCAAGTATCTAGCAAGCGGTCAGGTTGCATCGAGAGAAAACGTTAAGTTCGGTGATTTTGCCAAGGATTTCTTTGCATGGGACGGCCCCTATGTATCCTCGATACTCATGCGTGGTCGACAATTCGGGCGAAGTCATGCAACCAATAACCAAGCATTGGTTGATAATTACCTTATACCAGTCTTTGGAAATACTAGACTATCCTAAGATAGACCCTGATCAAGTTGCGGAATTTGCCCAAAATTTCCTATCTCGTAGTCTTTCAGCAAGCACCGTCAATCATGCCCTCCTCGCGCTTAGGACAAGCATGTTCTTTCAGGCAGAACATGAGGTGGGGCCATCCGGATTGCAGGACTACCGAGGCGACCCTGGGTGCGTGGCTTCACCGAAACAAGTACTCGTGGCTCAAGGCTAGGGCGCTAGGGGTTCCTTGCCTTTGATGGCACCGGTCAGTTGCTCCTCAAGCGGATTCGCTTGCTCCTTGGCCAACCGAAGTACTGTTTTTTTCCGCTTCGGCGGAAGTTCCTGAAATCGCTCGCGAATTATGGGTAGCCACACGGGGCTTCTGACCAAGGCGGCCCCAAGTTCATAGGCTGTTGAAAGGTCGTTTCCCTTCTTGCGCGCATCCATGCGCCGTTCACTGACGAGCAGTTTATGGAAGCAGAACCGGATGGGATCGGGCACGTTTACCTCATGGCCGCCGTAGGGGACGCGGAGAGTGTCCCGCAGGAGGTCTTCTACGAAGCGCAGGCTCTGCGCCGATATAGCTAGGGATTCAATCCGATATGGTCCTTCATCTCCCCGCCCTCTATCGGGGATCAAGAATTCGATATCCAGATCGAGCGATTCGAACATGGTGCTGCCGTCTCCGAGTACTGCGCGCCTGAAGCCTTCTTTTTTGAGCTCCGTTTCAAGGTCGGCCTGCGGATGGGCAGAAGGCGGGCGCGGGAAAAGCACATCAATATCGTCGGTGCGGAGGGAACTAAATTCTGGGGAACTGACGACGTGTGCCTCTTGGTAGAGAAACTTCGCCCAGCCACCCACGATGACGACATCCTGCAAGATTCCCACCCGATGAAGGACATCAAGAACGGTGACGAACTGCGCGACTTCACCCGGCATGTATCATCCTTTGGAGCCGCGCGATGCTCGCCTCAACGGTCTTGATTTCGGCATCAAGCTTGCGGCGCTCATCGATGAGCTGACCTAGTTTCTCTGCCTGCGGGGAAGCGGCAGGGCCAACATACTCCGTGATGACCCGCTGCCCCTGACGAAAAACCCGGTAGGCATAGAGCCGGTTCGACTTGCGCTTGATGACAACAGAGCCCTTGGGGATCTTCTCGTGATCCTCTTTCAGGTGTAAGAGGAAACGCTGTAGCCGCGACATTTCTTCTTCCAGAACGTAATCGAGCACAGCCATGGGGCCCCCTGCTTTTACCCTACAAACACAAATATATTGCAGAATGTAGGGTAATCAAGAATCTTATATCCTTTCTTTTAGTAAGATTGCATGGGCAGGGAAAGAGCTGCGTGCCAGTCGGTATCCCACGTCTCATCGGGCGCTCCTGATAGCCCACCTTTTGGTATCACCGCGATCCTGAGCCGGCCTTCGAAGGCGACCTGCGGGCCGTGCATGCAGTCGGACTGCCACATGTCGTTCGGTAAATCGGTTTCGAAGCGCCGGCGATCTTCGGGCAGCCGTGTATCTTTCTCGAGGCCATGCCGCTTGAAGAGGCGGTAGTGGCTGTCCTTCGAAGGGCCCTTGTCCGTCCCATCGAGGATCTTCCGGCTCCGCGCGAGCTTTACGAAGACCGGCAGGCTGACGGCCGAGTGCTCCTTCCTGAGGTCGCCGAAGCGGAGGGCGGGTCCGCGATGCCCGATCGAGCAAGGCCGTCCTTCGGGATGGCCCAAAACCCTTCGGTTCGTCGGATCCTTCGATCCCCGGTCAGTTTGCCAACACCGTCACCTGGACGTTCTTGCTCTCGATGAAGGCGTGGGGAAAGCGCGCCTGGAAGGAATGGGTGCCCGCCGAGAGCGGCCAACGCGCCTCGTAGGGATAGGCTTCCCTCGCGAATTCCTTCCCATCGACGAGCCACAGGACCTCGGGGACGGCGGGGCTCACCGTGGCCCGCAGCGCGAGGGTTTGGAAGCGGAGGGGCGTCTCGGGATCGATGAGGACCCGCGTTCCATCTATCGGGGCGGTGAGGGAGACGGAAGCCTGCGCGAGAGCCGCGGCGCTTCCCGGGGGCTGGCCGTAGCCTCGGCTGGCCGCGAAGCTGGCGTACTCGGGCGGGAGGACGGTGATGCCGCGCGCAACCCTCTCTTCCGCAGGGGTGGCCATGTCGGCGAGGTTTCCCGTCCGGGCATCGACGATGACGCGGCGATGGACCAGGCATTCCTCGCGAGGGGCGGCCCCCGGCGGGAAGCGCTCGACAATGGCCGAGGGACAATAATCTCCGGCGAGTTCGCCCGATACGGGGCAGATGCGCGCCGTCTCCCAGCCGCGTGGGGGCGGGAAGGTTTCCTCGCCGACGCCCTGCACGGCCTCGGGTTGGAGGGTCTTGAAAAGCTCCAAGAGGAAGGTAGCCACGGTGGAACCCGCCAGGTGGTTGGTGCCGAGGGCGTCTGCATTGCCAGTCCAGATGCCCGCCACGTAGCGCCGTGAGTATCCCAGGGCCCATGCGTCGCGGAAGCCGTTGGAGGTGCCTGTCTTCACCGCCACGGGGAAGGGGAAATGGGTGAGGGCGGTGCCGGCGAAGGAAGGCAGCCTCGCGTCGGTATCGGAAAGGTAAATGGAAATCATCCGGGCCGCCGATTCCGAGACCAGGCTCGTCCGCGGTGGCGGGTCTTCGTCGGCGAGCCAGAGGAGGGGCAGGCTCTGGCCGTCGTTGGCGAGGCAGCCGTAGGCGGAGACGAGACGGTCGAGGCTGGTGTAGAGACCGCCGACGGCGAGGCCGTAGCCGTAGAAGGATGCCGGGTACTCGAAATCGTGGAGGCCGAGGCGGCCGAGCCAGCGCCAGGCCTCGTCGAGGCCGAGTCCCTCGAGCACCCGTATAGCCGGCACATTGCGCGAGTTACCCAAGGCGACTCGGTAGGGAAGGGGGCCGAGGTAGGAGTCGTCGAAATCGACGAGGCCGTACTCGCCCCGTGCGTCCTTGAGGCGGAGGGGCATGTCGGAGAGGATGGAGCCCGGCCCGAAGGCCCCGCTCTGAAGTCCCAGGGCATAGAGGAAGGGTTTGAGGGTCGAGCCCGAGGAACGCGGCACCCGGGCGAAGTCTATGGCTCCGTGGTGTTCGGCATCGAAATAATCGACGGAACCGAGGTAGGCGAGGACCTCCCCCGTCTTCACGTCCGCGACGATGACGGCAAGGTTGTCGGCCCCCAGGGAGCGCCAGTGGGGTATGTATCTTTGCGCCAGGACCGATACCTTGTTCTGGATCTCCGGGTCGAGGCTGGTCCTGATGGGTTTGGCGATGCGGGCGAGCGGCCGAGCGCGGTAATCCTCGAGGACGCGGAAGATGTAGTGGTAGGCGTCCTCCCGCCTCGATTCTCGAAAGAAGGGTCTGACCCCGGTGAGTTCGTAGCGCGAGGCCTCGAGCTCGTCCTGATCGATGATCCCCTGGGTCGCGAGCTGGCCGAGTATGGCCTTGGCCCTGTCCTTGGCCTTGTAGAAGGAGAGGTACCCGAAGAGGTCACGGCCCCGGGGATCCTGGGGCACGGCGAGGAGGAGGGCGGTCTCGGTCCAGCTCAGGTCCTGCGGAGGCTTGTCGAAAACCCGCCGCGAGGCGTAGGCGAGGCCATACATCGAGCCTCCCTCGGGAACCATCTCGAGGTAGGCCTTGAGTATGCCCTTTCTCCCGTATACGGCCGTCGCGAGGAGGGCCGAGGCGGCCTCTTCGGCCTTTGCGAAGAGATTGCGGGGCCGCGGATGGCCGAGGCGGACGACCTGCATGGCCAGCGTCGAGGCTCCCTCGAGACGGCCCTGCGCGTTATGCGCCATCGCCCTCGCGATGCCCCAGGGGTCGACGCCGGGGTGGGAGTAGAAGCGCCTGTCCTCGATGGCGATGAGGGTTTTCGTGACCTTGTCGGGGAGGGGATCGGGCATCGACCAGTAGCCGAGGGCTCCGTAGACGGCCTGGCCGTCCGAGAGGAATCCCCCCTGGGAATCCTCGAAGAGGGGGGTGGGGCTGTGCGCGGGGATGGGTACCTGGGAGATGATGACGATGGAGCGCCAGACGATGAGCCCGAAGAGGGGGAGGAGGGCGAGGCGAAGGAAGGCGGCGCGACGATTGTGCATCGTCGCGCCGCTCTTCCCGGCGGGAAGCTTCACTTCGCAGCCGCCTCGATCGCGACGGGAGCCCCGTCGCTCGTGCCCTGGAGGCCGAGCTGGTAGAGGACCTGGGCCGTCGCGGGCGGAAGGCTGAAGCTGCCTGCGAAATTGGCCCGTTCGCGGAAATAGAAGTCGAAGCTCCCCGCCGGAAGGTCGGTAAAATAGAAGGTCACCTGGTCGTCCTCGAAGTCCGACCAGGCGGCCTCGAGGCTGTCGCTTCCCGCGGGCTTGGCTTCCTCGGGAGAGGTGGCCAGATTTGGATTGAGGGGCTCGAAGCCGGCGGCGAGGGGCACGCGCACCGCGACGAAGCTTCGGGCCTCGGGATTGACCACCGTCACGTGATCCTCGACGACGGTCTCGGCCGCGAGAGGAATGGCGGTTCCTGCGCGGACGGGCCAGCGGGCGACGAGGCCCTTGCCCGCGCCATAGTCGAGGAGCTCGCGACTGACCACGAAGCCGCTGCTGGAGCCGCGAAGTTCAGAGCCGAGGGCCGCAGGGACATAGCTCGTCTCGAGGAGGAGGGTCGGGGGCCGCTTCGCGTCGAAGGAGCGCATCCTTACTTTGAGGCTCGCCTCCGAGGGAATCGACAGCTTTGCGATGAAACGCCCCTTGCCGTCGAGGGTCTTCCATGAGGAGCCGTCCCAGAACTCGGCGGCCCAGGCCGAACCCCGCATGGCGGAGAAGGCCTCGACGAGGGAAAGGAGAACGGAGGTATTGGTATAGGTGTCGCCCCAGCCGGCGTAGCCTGAGCCCGAAATCAAATAATTGAGAATAGCCTGGGTTTCGGGCTTGCCCGGCCTGTCGCGGGCATACACCGCGTAGATGGCCGCGACGCTGCGCCAGTCGCTGTAGAGGAAGGGATTGCCGAACCAGCTCCGCTTCCCCTGGAGTCCCGAGAGGACGAGGCCGCCGCCGAGTTTCTGGAACACAAGCTGCTCGCCGATGCGGTCGCGGAGCTTCCTGAGTTGACCGGCATTGACGCCCTTCTTGCCGTCGAGGGTGAGCCATATCCGGGCCTGGGAGTAGAGGTCTGCGTCCTGGGAGAGGGCGAGGAGGGTCTGGCCGTAGGCGGGGTCGTAGGCTCCCACTGCGTCGAGGGCGACGAGGGCCATGCCCCGCTCGAGGAGGGAATAGCCTGCCGCGAAATGGTCGTAATCGGAGCGGAGGGCATCCTTCAGGGCCTTTGTCGGCAGGTCGAGGAGCTTGGCCGGTATCGTATAACCCGCCTTCTTGGCCAGCGCGAGGAACTCCACCACGTAGGAGGTCAGGGCCACGGAGCCCGAAGAGCCCGGATAGAAGGAATAGAGGCCGTTCCCGTCGATGACCGTGTCGAGCCAGGAGAAGATGGTCCGCATCGATGCCTCGGGAACCTTGTAGTCGTCGGGGAGGCCCGTCGCTCCCATGGCCGCCCCGAGGGCGAGCACCGCGTGAACCTTGGCGATGCGCTGTTCGGTGCAGCCGTAGGGATAGGAGGCTTGGAAGCGGAGGGCCTTGAGCACGGCGAGGAGCTCCGGCTGCGACACCACGTAGAGGGTCTGCACCGTGGAACCCGCCCTGGCCCCGCCCGCGGGCATGGGGAAGGAGTATTCCTTTCGTCCCTCGGGAACCCAAGATATCTCGAGGCGCTGGGTGATCGTGTCGCGCCTGATCGGAAGGTCGAGGCTGAAGGCGTCCCTCGCCCCGTCTGAGAGGCGGGCGAGGCCGAGGCTCACCGTCGTCGAGGAATCGGCCTTCGAGGCGAGCTCGGGCGGGGCCGTCATCGAATAAAGGAGCTTCGTCGGGAGGCGCTGGTCGAGCTGGACCCGGGAGAGGTCGCCTGTCTTTCCGCCCTCGAGAACGAGGCCCCCCTCGAGCTTGAGCTCTGCCTGGGCGGGGCCGCCCGGTCCCTCGGCGACGCGGCCGATGCCGCCGGCGACCACCTTGTCTCCGGGGCGGATGAAGCGCGGCAGGGATTCCTGCACCATCACGGGAAGGCGCATCGCGACCAGGGAGCGGGCCGTGCCGAAGGTATCGTAGCCCGAGGTTGCGATAGCGCGGACGGCGAATTCGGTGAGGTTGTCCGGGAGGGGAATGTTCACCTCGGCCACGCCGTTGACGACCTCGATTGCCGGCTCGTAGTAGGGAACGGTCTTGAAGTTCTTGCGCACCGAGGTCTTGTCGAGGAGGGCGCCGAAGCCGAATTCCTCGGCCATGTCGCCTCCGGAGAGCTCGTCGAAGGGAAGGTTCCCCACAGCGAGGTTGCGCGTGTCGGAGATGCGCACCGAGGCCTTCACGTCGGTGATGAAGGAGGAGAGGGGCGAGGCGAAGCGCTCCTTGCCGAGGGCGAGGACGGCGCGGTCGACGAGCCAGAGGGCGACCTCGCCGTCGACGGGCCGGCCCTGACTGTCCTTCACGTAGATCTTCATCGGAAGATTCGAGCCCGGCACGGCCGTCGGCGCGTGTTCGAGGCTGACGGCCAGGCGGTTCGTCGCCGGGTCCACGGCGACCCAGGTGGTGTTGGCCACCGAGAGGGGCCTGAGCCTGTCCTGGCCCCCGGTGAAGGAAGGATCGCCGGGGAGCCTTCCCCGCATCAGCACGAGGTGGACGGGAAAGCGCGGCACGAGCTCGGCAGTCACCGGAATCTCGAGGAGTCCTTGGCCGTCCTTGACATCGACCCATTTATAAAGATTTCCCGAAGGCCTTTCGACGACGGCGAGGGCCTCGGCCTGCTGGAAGGGACTCTTGAGGAGAACCCTGGCCGTGTCGCCCGGCTTGTACATGTCGGCGTCGAGGCTGGTCTCGAAGACGGCGGCCGTCGTGCGCTTCCACGCGAGGGGCGTCGGGCCGGCCACGTAGAGGTCGCGCTTGACCGACTGGAGCCTGCCCAGGGCGTCGCGGCCCTGGATCTCCACGATGTAAACCCCGGCCTCGCCGACTGGAAGGTCGAGGTCGAGGGGCGTGGCGGCGGAAACGAGGGCCTTCTCGAGGACGGGAACGTCGACGACGTCGGAGACGTACTTGGTCTGACCCGTCGAGATGTCGCTCTCGGAGAGGTAGGAATGCCACTGGCGCTCGTAGAGCTTGAGAACGAGGTCCTTTCCCGCCAGGGGCTTTTCCTCATGATCGACGACGATGATCGAGGGTTTGACCGCCATCCTCTCCGTCTCGAAACGGCCGAGCTTGAGGCCGATGGCGAAGGGCGGGAGGGCGTAGACGGTCCGCGATTGGGAGACCGTCTGGGCGTCGGCTCCGCGGACCGAAGCCTGGACCCGGTAGAAGCGGGGCGAGATGGATTCGGCGGTGCGCGGATCGATGGTGATCCGTGCCGAGCCTTCGTCGTCGGTTACGTCCTCCGTCTGCGATGCGGAGACACCCTCTTCGCGGTACTCGCCGCCGACCGAGAGGTAGCTCGAAAAGAGATAGTCCGGATAGGCAGCGGGCGAGATGGTCCAGACCCCTTCGGCGACCGACCAGTCGACCTTCTGCCCCGCGACCTTGCCGCCCGAGTAATAATTCGCCGTCATCAGGATCTGGAAGGGTGCGTCGAAGGGAACCTTGTCGGGGCCGGTGAAATCGATCTCGAAGGTCGGAACCCTGTAGGCTTCCTTGCGGAAGCTCATCGAGGCGAGGAGCTCGTCCTTCGGACCGAGGAGCTGCACGCGATACTCGCCCGTGGGCAAATTCTTTTCGTCGAATTTTTGGTAGAAGTAGCCGTTGCCGAGGATGCTCACCGGATAGCGATAGTCCGAGCCGTCGGGCGAGGAGACGACGAGGACTCGGCGGCTCTTCGGGTCGTCGGCCTTGATGAGGCCCTTGTCGCGGAGGCGCACGAAGCCCTGGATGTGGACGGCCTCCTCGGCCCTGTAGAGGGGCCTTTCGGTGAAGACATAGGCGAGGTTCCGGGGCGCATCGACCTTGAACTCGGGTTCCATCGTGAGCCAGGACAACCAGCCCGAATTCGAGCCGAACCAGTGGTTGTTGTGGAAATAGGGCGGGGCCTGGTCGGGATCGATGACGAGGACATCGTCGCCGAAGCTCACGCTGACGCGGCTCGCTTGGGCGTCGAGGGCCTTCACGTGGTCGTAATGGAAGCCGCCGTCGGCATCGGTCGTGCCCGAGAGGAGATTATCATAACTAATATCACCTGCGGGATCCTGTCTGCGCGACTCGAGGCGGACGAGGGCGCCGGCGATCGGCTTGGCGGTCGAAAGCGAGGTGACGGTGAAGAGGAGGCCGCGGGTCTCCTCCACGACGGTGAGGCAGAGGTCGGTCACCTGCACCCTGACGAAGTCGCGGGCACCGCCGGCGCCGAGGCGACGATAGCCGACGAGGTAGGTGCCCGGCTTGCCCTGCATGCCCATCTTCGCGAGCGCCGGGGCGAGGTCGAGGCCGAAGCTGGCTCTCGAACCCGTGGCCTTCATAGGCAGGCTCGCGATGCCCGAGAAGGGAGGGCTGCCGAGGAGCCGGATCTGCTTGGCGAGATCCTCGCCGGCCGGAGGCTCCTCGCCGGGCATGGGCGGGGGCGATGCCTCGTCCACCTTGAGCGAGCCCTCGGGGAAGGGCCAGAAATCCGGATCGAGGGGGTCGATGCGATAGACGCGGAGGTCGACCTTGTCGATGCCCCGGGCTTCCATCGGAAGGCTCTGGGGACCGTAGCGCTCCAGAATGGCCTGGCCCGCCGACCACTGCACGTAGGGCTCGAGGGCCTTGTTGAAGAAGTGAAAAGAGGAGGCCGCGAATGGGCTCAAGCCACGGCCGGATGCGCTCTCGAGGGAGGCAGGCGAGAGGCGCATCGTGTAGTCGGTATCGGCGTCCCGGTCGAATTCGACGAGGAGGCGGTTGCCCGAAAGCTCGAAGCGGAGGTTCCGCACCGCCGGCTCGAAGGAGACCATCGATTTCCAGAGGGCCACGGGCGTGTCGGAGGAGGGCGCCTCGGAGAAGACCACGAAGAGGGGGGCCTGGGATGTGCCCGCGAAGATGGCCTGATCGGAGGGGTAGTTGGAGCCCGAGCTCGATACCGGGTAGGTGGTGGGCCCCGATCCGAAGGCGAGGACGCGGAAGTCGGTGCGGGTCGTCCAGGAGTAGCTGGCCACCGAGCCGGGGATACCCTGGTCGAGGGAAAGCTTGATGTTCGCCCTGACGGACTTCCCGTCGCCGACGGCCTTGTCGAGGGTAAGGCGATAGCGGACGGGAGCCTTGCTGTCGCTGCGCTCGAGTTCCTTGAGCGAGAAGTCGCGCCTCGTCAGGATCGTCGAAGCCTGGGAGCCGAGGCCGGGGAGGGGTCTCACCTCGAAGCTCAGCATATCGGCCACTGCATCGGCCGGGAGGGGGGCCGCGAAGGAAAGGGTGAGGCCCTCGAATGCGGGAAGGTTTGTGGAGGAGGGGGCGGGCGAGACCTCGATCGGCGGGGTCATCAGAGTGGAGCGCTGGTAGCTTCCGCTCTTCGTCGTGAAGGCAAAGCTGCGGAGGGCGGGCCAGGCCTGGGCCGGCAGGAATTGGAGGGTACGGGCATCGAGCCAGCGATACTCTCCCGGCATGGCGGGACTGATCGAAAGGACGGACGAGGCATCGTCGCCCGGCCCTCCATTTTTCGGCCCCCTATCCTCGGCGAAGAAGACTGTCACCGGGTCGTACTCGCGGAGGTAGCGCTCCGGCAGGAGTTTCTCGGCGGGAGGGGCCGCCTGGGACCAGGCGACCGAGGCGAGGAGAACGAATGCCGCGAAAAGACCGGCTCTCGCGGCGATGGAGTGGGTTCGGCGTCCGGGCTTCCCGCCGGCCTTCAGGCTCCTCGAGCTGATGTTACCAATTGTCATATCATTTTCCTCGGCCTTCGGCCTATATATGCTCTTCATATAAACCTCACTCCCCTTCCCCATCGCCGCCCTCGTCGGGCGAATCGGCGGGTAGGTCGCCCTGCGAATCCTCGCCTTGATTGTCACTGCCCGCGGATTCCTCTCCGCCGGCCGATGCCGATGCCGAGGTCGCCGCAGCTCCCTGGCCCCCCCATACATGGAGGCCGCCGGGCGAACTCAGGGGAAGACCGACGGAGGCCGGCGGAGCGTCGCCGCGCTTGTAGGAATCGATGACGTCAGGCGGGGTGCCCTGTCGCGAACCCTGGGTGCCGGCGAGGACGACGGAGTATTCCATCGGCGATTCGGGCAGCCCCTTCACGAGGAGGAGGTAGTCGCCCGCCTCGAGCTCGTCGAATATCAGAGAACCCCTGTCGAGGAGTTTCTGCTTTTCGTCGTAGAGGAAGCCCTCGAGGCCGTCGCGATCGGCCTCGAGGCCGATGCCGACCTTGCCCTTTGCCGTCACCTGGAATTTCCAGGCCTGGTATTCGTTGGCCGCGATGAAGGCCCGGGGCGGCGCGGCCGGATCGAGGTCTTGGGAGTCAACCCGATCGAGGCGGAGAACACCCCCGCCGACCTGTCCTTGGATGGGGCGTTGCCAGAGGCGGTATTCCCCCGCGCCTATCCAGGCGAAAAGATGGGCGTCCTCCCTCGAGCCCGAGAAGACCACCTTGGGCTCCATGCCGGGGCCCTGGAGGGCGAGGAGGGCGGGTCCGGGGCAGGAGATGTCGACATAGCCCGGTTGGGCCTGGACGAGCCTGAAGGCGTCGCCCCTCCCCGAGAGGAGGCTCGCGTCCACGAGATCCTTCGCGGCTCCCTGACCCTGGGCGAGGAGCCCCTCGAGTTCCCGCCCGGGCTTCGCGAGCCAGAGGCGCGCGAGGCCCTTCGAGGCGCGAAGATGGAGCCTGCCGTTCGCGGCCGGGAGACTCGCGAAGAGCCCTTCGCCGGAATTCTTGACAATACTGATCAATCTGCCATCGTCGGCCTCGAGTTCGGCCCGCACCGAATCGCCCGCTACGCAGAGGAGTTCGCCGGGAGCGGCCTTGACCGCGAGCTCGACGCCTTCCGAAGGCAGGCCGAGGGATTCCCAGGGATCGGCCGCGTCGAGGGTCGGGCCGACCGCGACTCCGACCGGGGGAAGGAGGGCGAGGCGGAGGGTGGAGGCATCCTTGCCGCCGTTGAGGACGAGGAGGCGGCAGGCGGGAAGGTCGAGGGTCGCCGCAGCCCTCCCGTCGAGGCCCGAGCGGACGGCGATGGTTTCGTTCCCCTTCCAGGCGGCGAGGATCACGCCCTCGCCGAGGAGGGCCGAAACCCGCGAGGCAGGGATGTCGATCGAATAAGCCTGACCTGATGGAAGGGGAATGCTGCTTCTCGCGCCCAGGGCCAGGGCGGGCAGGGTCGAGAGGGGATAGCTATCGATGCCGACGCCGAGGCGCCGCGTCGAAGCGTCGCGGTCGCCGCTCCATGCCCTCGCCTTCCAGCGTCCCGGAGGAAGGAGGGCGAGGCGGCCCTGGGCCCAGGACACGGAGTCCGCCCACTGGTAGGGAATGCCGCCCGGCGAATCGGCCGGCGCTACCGAAAGCCCGCATTGGAAGAGACCCCTCGTCGAGGCCGAAACGAGGATGGCTCGATCCGGCGATGAGGCGAAGAAGCCCTGATCGACGGCCGAGAGGGGGAGGACGGCTCCCTCGCCGTCGGCGAGGTCGAGACTTTCCACCTTCGGCCTTGCCTGCCCGCCCTCGGGAAGGTAGGCGAAGCCGCCCTCGGCCCCCGTGGAAAAGGCATCGGTGCCGGGCGAAAGGCAGGGTTCCTCGAAGCCCGGCGAGACGAGGAGCCGGCCCGAGACGAGGCGGGCGGAGATGGCGTCGGGGTTGAGGAGACGCCAGGCGCTTCCTTGGCCGAGATCGCCCGGACGGCTCAGGCTGAGATCGGCGGTCGCGACCTTCCGGACCGAGAGATGGACCTTGCCGGGCAGGGGCGAGGAAAGGTGCAATTCATAGGATGAATTTCCCCTGAGGGGGATGGCGACGAGGGATTCGGATTCGGCGAGGGCGGAGCCTCCCTTGTACACGCCGAGGCTGAGGGGAAGGGCGGAGGAGGCCTCGACAACGTACAGCCCCTCGTCGCCCTTGGTATCGAAGGGAAGGATGACCCCGTCGGGTCCGGGATCGAGATCGGCCTCGAAGGAAGATGAGGCCCGGTCGAGGGTCTTCGGCCTCCTTTGGTCGAGGAAGATCTGGACCGGATTCTGCGACGGTTGGAAGGCGCCGATGTCGAGCTCGTAGGCTCCCGCTTTGAGATAGCGTCCTATCGAGAAATTCCAGTCCGGACCCCGGTCGTCGGATGAGGCGAGAGGAGTGGTGGACCCGGCGGGCAGGAGGGCGGCATGGACGTCGGCCTGGCCGAGGCTCCAGAGCTCGTACCAGCCGTCCTCGGGAATGCTGACCTCGATGGGCTCCTGGCTTCCCGAAGGCAGGTAGGTCGAGGGAATGCCCGGGGCGAGGGTCGAGGTCCGGAGGGCGAGCTTGTAGGACAGGAGATTGTTCTTGTCCTTCGGCTTGAGCGTGAGGAGCCAGTCGCCCTTCGTGAGACTGAGCCTTCCCGCGTTGTCGCTGGACAAGGCTATGGTCGGGCCGGGTCCCCTGAGCTCGCCGGCGAAATTCGCGGGCATGTCGATGCTAGCCTCGAGGTCGGCGGGCACGCTAAAGGAATAACGGTCTCCGATGCTTCCGTCCTTCCAGAGGGCGGAATAGTCCCGGTTGAACTCGATCCGCCTCGTGCCGGACCCCGTAAATGGAGGGCTCTCCGGAGGCAGGCGACGGAACCAGGTCAGACGCTTGGTCTCGAGGGAGAGGGGAAGGGAATAGAGGGTATAGGTACCTTTGGCCATGGTGCCCCTGGCCCTGCCCGCGCCCACGTAGACGGGGAAGGCTTCGGCATCCTCGATCCTGACGGGAAAGGAGGAGCCGAGGCCCACGGAGTTGAGTTCGAAATTGCCGGGCCTGTCGATGCCGAGGCTGTAGCGGAGCACCGAATCGGCGGCGAGGTCGCGCCTGTCGACGGCGCCCTCGGAGAGGTTGAGGGCAGCCTCGAGGGGCACGCGGTCGACCCTGAGGCCGCCCCTTCCCATGGACTGATCCCTCGTGGAGACCTCGAGGTAGTACTGGCCAGGCCTGAGCCAGGCGCGGATGGCCGAATTGCGGCCCGGCCCGTTCCCGCTCGCGTCGAGAAGGTGGCTGCGCGTCGCCGTCCTGAGGGAGAGGGAGGTCGAAAGCCTGCCGAGGGTCTCGATGACCCATACCCCGGCCTCCCTCACCTCGAAGGCGTAGGAAGCCCGATCCTCCCGTCCGTAGTCGCGCCAGGCCGGAAGGCCCGGCGTCACGATCGTGGCGCCGGTGCCGAAGCTCCCCACGGCGGGCGGAGGCAAATCGTCATAATTAGGTTCGAATGAGATCCGGAGGGGGAGGGGCGACGCGCCGCCGTTTTTCGCGAGGTAGTCGCGGGCCGCGAGGCCGCCCTGGGCGGCGCCGCCGGACGCGGCGAGGGTCCCGTCGACGGGCCCCGCGGACCCGTCGATCACCGCCTTGCCCCCGGACAGGAGTACAGGGCCTCCCTGCCCCAGCCTGAGCCTTCCGGGCGTCGACTGCGATGCGGAGAAGGCGAGGGTCTCTCCGGCCCCCAGATCGAGGGCCATACCGGCTTCGAGGGATATCGGGAAGGATGCGAAGGAGAAGCCCGTCCCAGGGATGCCGGTATCGCCCACGAGGGCGCCGATGCCCTCGGCCCATCCGGGGGAAAGACGCCAATTCCTCGAATTCCGGGGAGCGGGTTCGCCGGCGAGTTCCGCTCCTCCTCCGCCGAGGCGCTCGCGATAGAGGGCGAAATCGAGGGTGCCGAGGCTCCTCGCGTCGATGGTGAGGAGGTAGTAGCCCTTGGTCAGCATGAAGGATGCGTTCGATGCCGGTGCGGGTTGGAGATAGGGCGATCCGGCTTGGAGGTAGAGATCCAGGGGATAGACCTGGTAGAGGCCTGCTGCCTGACCCATCCCCGACTTCTCCGCGACCCGGTAGGTCCCGGCCTCGTCGGCGCGCAGGTAGACCTCGAGCCTTTCGCTCGAGAGCCGGGCCACCCTTCCGCGAAAACTCGAGCTCGACGAGAGGGGCGCCGCGAAGTCGAAGAGGATTTCGGGCTTGGTCGCGCCTTTGGGGACGCGATAGACGATGCCGGTCGGATCGAGGAAGGGTTGGCCCGTCCTCGGCACGATGAGGCTGAGGATGCCGCCGTGGGAGGATTCCTCGGAGGAGATGGAGGGGCCGCCTCTCGCCCGGCAGGCGTCGAGACTGATCGCCTCGCCGGGTTTCGCCTCGACCCTGAGGAGGCTTTCCCCGCTCGAGGGAAGTGCGAGGCCCAGGGAGAGCTCCGGGCCCTTGCCGTCGAGGGTCGACCTCGTGTCGCTCGATAGGCGATCCTGCCCGACCCGGTAGTCCCCTCCCGCGAGGACGAGGGCCCCCTTCGTCTGCCGTGTCGCCGTCACGGAGTCGATGCCCTGCGCGAGGACGAAGTCCCTGCCGAAAACCGACAGCGAGAGTTCCAGCCTGCCGCCCGCGGGCAGGCGCAAAAAGCCGGATCGGACATACAAGGGATGGCTACCGTTCTCGCTCGCCCACTTCCGCGCCTCCCCGCCGTAGAGCCTGACGAGGTAGTGGCCGGCCTTGGCCATCGTGGATGCCGAAAGCCAGCCCATGGGTCGGCCGGTTTCGACCTGCCGATCCTCGGTGGGCGACCATGAGCCGAGGAGGTAGGACCCGTCGCGCCAGACCTCGATGGAATTCAGATCCCTCCCCATCGCCTCGATTTCGAGGGGGCCGTCCTTGCGCAACTCCACCCAATACGAGGCGCTTTCGAGATCCCTGAGCGTGCCTGTCGCCGCCACCCCGTCGAGGAGTCGCGGCCATTCCGCGGGCACGCTTCCGTTCGAGGGGGCGAAGGACCTCGCCTCCAGCCTCGCCGTGCCTCCGGCGGCCTTGACGTCATCGAGAACTACTCGGTACTGGCCGGCGTCGAGACTGATGTCGAGGCGGCCGTCCGCGGTGGCTGTCGAGCCCGACCGTGCGAGTTCGCCCTCCATCCTATCGACGAGGGAAATGCCGACGCCGAGGGGCGAGACGGCCCTGAGGCTCACCCTTCCCGGCGCGGCAAGGGTCAGGAGGGTGGAAGCGGGGCTTCCCGTTGAAAAACTGTCGACGGTGAGGCTCGGCGTCTGGGCCGAAAGAAGACCGACAAGGAGGGAGGGAAGGACGGTGAGGGCGAGGCCTTTCTTCATGAGGCGGCATCCTTTGCCTCGCCAGGTCCGCCGCGACGCGGATGCTCCCGGCAAGGAGGGGACGATGGGCGTGCGGTCCCGCGAAGCCGCGGTGCGTCACGGCTCGCAGGACAGGAGGACCAGCATGCTGCATTGCGGAGGGTCTGTAAATGGAGGTCCCGGCGATGGATACCCCTTCACATCCTCGGGGTATCCGGGGGCGGCCGTGGCCGCGGGTCCGCTCAGGTATTCAGCGCCGCAATCCTGTTTTCGAGCTCGAGACTGTCGCGGAAGGTCTCCGCCTCGTCGTGTTCGAGCGCCTCCATGTTGCGGTTGAGCACCCGCACCGCGGTCTCCACCTGGGCCAGCTCTTCGAGGGTCTTTTGCCCCAGTGCGGACGTGTCCTCGAGGACGGCTCCGATGTCGACCACGAACTCGGCGGCCTGCCCCGTCTCGTCCTGGAGCCGCCGACTTCCCTCCACCACCTGCGCCAGGCTGGCGGCGGCCGATCGACCCGAGATGGCCGATTCGGCGAGGCGGCCCTGGATGCTCCCCAGGGTCGCGGTGACCGCCTCGACCGAAGAGACCAGCGATCGAATACTTGAATTGGTACGATCCGCCGAGCCCAGGGCTTTTTCGAGGCTGCCGGTCACCTCCCTCACGTTCTTGGTGATTTCGACGGCGCTTCTCGTCGATCCCTCCGCCAGGCTGCGGATCTCTGCGGCGACGACCGCGAACCCCTTGCCGGCGTCGCCCGCATGGGCGGCTTCGATCGAGGCGTTCATCGCGAGGAGATTCGTCTGGGCGCCTATTTTCTGGATTACCTGCACGGCGTCGAGTATGACCTTGGTCGAGGCGCCCATTTCCTGGATGAATTCGTGGAGCTGGGTCAAATCCTGTTCTCCCGTGCGGGCCTGGGCTTTCATCGCGCCGCCTTCCTTGACGCCATCGTCCGCATCGCGCGAAAGGGCGACGAGCATCGCGGCGAGGGCCTCGATGTCCGCTGCGCTCTTTCCCACCTGCGTGGCCTGCTCGTCGACCAGGATTCCGGTCTTTTCCAGGAATCCCCCGATCCGACGACCCGAGGTCCGGGCCTGATCGAGCTTTCCCCGGAGATCAGTGAAATCCCGCACGAGCAGCGTCGAACGGCCGTCGAGGGCTTCGAGTTCCCTGCGGTTCGTTTCGGAGGTCGCCGTCAGTTTCTTGTGCGATTCCGCGGCGCGGTGGACGTTGGTCTTGATGTCGCTCACCAGTTTCGCCAGGCTTTCGAGAAAGACGTTGAAATTGGCCGCCAGATATCCCAATTCGTCGCGCGATGACTGGACGGTTCTCCGCGTGAGGTCGGCCCTTCCCGTTCGAAAGTCGCCGAACATGGTTTCGAGGGCGGCGCTCAGCGAGCGGACCGGACCGACGATCTGCCTCGTCATCAGGATCAGATTGTAGGCGGCGAGGGCCGCGACGATCAGGAGCGCCAGCATGAGCCTTTCGAACATCGCGCCTATCCGCGTTTCCCCGGAGTGGAGGATTCCGAGGGCGGCTACCGCCATGCTCAAGGTGGCGCCGATGATATTGAAAATGAAGCTCATGACGAGCTTGCCGCCGAGCGAAAGAAAGCGGTGCCTGTTCGAAAGGGGCAGACCGAGACAGAACTCCTCCAGCCGGACGAGCATGATGATGAAGAATGGAATGGAAAAGAGCAGAATCAGGGGTATGCCGAGGAGTTCGGCGATCAGATAGCCGAAGGGGTCGAGGAAGGGCTGGTCGAGGGTCTGTCCGAGCAGGGCGACGTTCGGCCCGACGACGCAATAGATGCTCATCCAGACGATGGCGAATATCGGAATGAAGGAGGAACTCCGTTGGGCCCGCGTCAGGTCTTCGGAGGCAGGATCGGCCTTCCATCGCGCCACCCGCGCGAGGTTCGTGTGCGCCACGAGCAACAGAACCCCGACCACCGTGGCGACATATGCCCATATATAGGGAGTCTGAATGATTCTTTTTAACAACTGCTCCAGGGACCACAGGCCAATAAAGACGCCGCCGGCGAGCCAGACGACAGGCGGCGTCATAAAGGCCGCGATCAACCAGAGGAGGACGGACCCTTCTTTCACAGGCTTCATGACTTTATCTCCTAATAGTACGGAACTTTAGTATCGGCTTTTGGAAACAAGGATGAGTCCGTCTCATAACGCCGTAAAGTATTTGTACTTTGTACAGAGTTTCAAATTTATAGGAAATGAGTCAAGAGCATCCGATTCAGAGGCATGTGCCCTGTCAGCCCTTCTTCGGTGGGTTTTCAGGAGGGGCGGCGCAAGACGGCGGCCACCCGGGTGGGATTGAGGGAGTGAGCCAGGACAATGCACCCTCAATCCTCGGAGAAACTGGCTGACTAAGGGTCAATTATGGTCCTTATCCAGGCATGAGGAAACAGGCCCGGATGGCTCCGGAGAATTCCGGAGCTGGCGCCGCTCCGATGTCTGCATTATGATCATTTCCATGGTCGAAACATCTGAAACCCCCGCAACGGTCGACGTATTCAAGCCGAAGCTGCGCAAGATCGATGTGCTCAATTCCGTGGCCTTCCACTCCTCCCTCCTCGCGGCTATGGAAGGCAAATCCCGGCTGGTCCTCGATCTCTCCGAGGTGCAATTCGTCGATAGCTCTGGCCTCGGGAAGATCATCGCCGGCCTTCGCGCCTTTCGGGAAAAGGGCGGGGAGATGCGGATCTGCGGCGTGCAGGCTCCGGTGAGGGTGCTCTTCTCGATGGTCAGGCTTGGCGAAATCGTGGGCATCGATGACGACGTGACCAGCGCCATGGCTCAATTGAGCCGGGCTAAGCCCGGAGCTTGATCGGCACCGAGAGGATGCCTTTGCCGATGGATGCTGGTGAAGAACTCGGCTCGGCTCTGTCGGGCGGTCTGTTTCTTCATTGCGACGGGAAGGGACGGCGTTTATTCTCCGATCCCGCGGCCCTCGCGCAATTTCTCGGCGTCACGCCAGAGTCCGTGGCGGAGGATTTCGGCGCCGTTCTCGGCAAGGACGCCCCCAGGGCCTACTCGGAATTCTTCGCAAAGGTCGAGAACGATATCTCGAGCCTTCTCCTTCCCTATCGGCATCCCGGAAAGGCCCTGCGCTGGCTCGCCCTTCGCCGTGCCCGGGATCCCGGCAATGCCGAGGGGTTCCTGGTCTTTCTCCGCGACGAAACGGTGTTTCGCGAAAGCATGCTCAAGCTGACGGCGGCCCAATCGAGGGACGTGGAGAATAGCGCGAGGCTGCAAGCGGCCGTGCTCATGGAAGGGGCCCGACACGACATTCCCGGACTCGATTACAAGACGGCGACGATTCCGAGCAAGCTGGTCGACGGGGACTTTCTCGACGTGCTCAGGCTCTCGGAAGACAGCGTCGATTTTCTCCTCGGCGATGTCATGGGCAAGGGCATGGACGCGGCCATAGTCGGCGCGATGATCAAGTTCGGCTTCGTGCGGGCCTTGAGCTCATCCCTGTTCGCCGCGCCGCGACTCCCCGATCCGGCGGCGATCTGCCGTGCCGTCGACGAGGCCTTGGTTCGTCGTCTCCTCGAACGCCAAAGCTTCGCCACGCTCACCTACGCGCGCTTCGAGGAGGAGACGCATGCCGTCCGCTTCGTCGATTGCGGCCATACCTCCATCATCCATTTTTCGAGGAGGACGGGAGAATGCTGGCAGGTCAAGGGCGGCAACATGCCCCTCGGCTTCATGGAAGGCCAAACCTATCGTTCCTTCCTCCTCCCCATCGAGTCGGGCGATTGCCTCTTGCTGTACACCGACGGGCTCTCCGAATGCTACAACCGCTACGGCGAGGCCTTCGGAGAGGAGAGGGTCGCCCGCGTGCTCAAGACCTATGCCGATCTGTCGGCGGCCGAACTTTCGGGCACCCTCCTCAAGATCGGATTCGCCTATTCGGCGGCGGGCTTCAACGACGACGTGAGCCTCATCTGCATCAAGGATCGCTCTGATCCCGCGGCCGGAGAAATGGGGCGCGTCTTCGCGCTGGAGCTCGGTTCGACCGTGCCCGAGGCGCCGGAGGGAGCGGTGGAGCTCCTCGGCTCCGACCTCGACGCCTGGGTGCCTGAGCTGTCTATCGACACGCGCTCGGAGATCCTCCTCGCCCTTCAGGAAGCCCTCGTCAACATCGTCGAGCACGGTTTGTCGGGAAGCGAGGGGTCCTGCGACATCGCCTGGCGACTCCGGGGCGGTCTCTTTTCGGCGGAGATCGCCTACTCGGGACCCGAGTACGATTGGAGTCGGAAACCGCATTCGCCCCTCGCCGAGTTCGCCGAGTCGGGGTACGGGCTCTTCATCCTCGATAATGCGATGGACAGTTACCTCGTCTGCAAGGGCTTCGACGACAGGAAGAGGCTCGTCATGTGCCGCGAGATCGCAGGCGATCGGATCAAAGGAGAGAATGCATGAAAGGCAGGACCGAACTCGCCCCGGGCATCTGGCGCGTAGGCGCGATGGCGCCGGGTCAGGCACTCGATATCAATTGTTATCTTATTCCTTCGGGAGAGGGCTATGTCCTCGTCGACGCCGGGCCGGCCTCGCTGGCCCGGGAGATCATACGCTTGGCGGAAGCCGTCGCGCCTTGTTCCGCAATCCATACGATAGTTCTCCTCGACGAAAGCCCCTTCGCCGTTTCGGCCCTGGCGGCCTGGACGGCGGCCGGATTCCGGGGCAGGGTCCTCGCGGATTGGCGGGTGGTCGCAGGGCTTTCGCTGGCCTCCGTCGATGTGGGCTTCCGCGACCTCCGCGAGGCCGACCTCCTCATCGGCGCGGGGACGAGCGGCGAGCTCCGTATCCTTAGGCCAGAAGGGAGCAGCGGATCGATAGCCCTTTTTCACGCTGCATCCGGCACGCTCTTTTCGGGACGGATCGGCTCCTCGATGGGCAAGGATCTTCCGGAATACTGCTCGGATCCGGGCCTTTCGGCACAGCGATCTTTTATGGACAGCTTCGGCTACGGCCTCGGTCTCGACGCTTCGTCGCTCCCGAAGGGAGGGGAGGCGCGCCTCCTCTGCCCGCGCTTCGGTTCCCTCGTCGCGGCGCCCCTCGCGCGCGAGTTGCTCGCGCTCTCCTGCCTTCCCGAGACGGCTGCCTGTCCCGACGCCCCCGATGATCTCGCCCCGCTCATGCTCGAACTCGAGTCGCTGCGTTCATCCAACTATGAGCTCAGGGAGGCGATGGTGGGAGCCAGTGACGCGGCCCTGCGGGACCCCGCGACCCAGCTCTACGGTCGCGGCTACGCCGACGCCTTCGTCCAGGAACTCTGCGGGAGGAAGAGCGAATTCTCCGCGGCCTTCATCAGGGTCGACCATATCCGCGAGCTGAACAGGGAAATCGGCGCCCAGTCGGTCGACCTCATCATCCGCGACCTGGCTTCGATTCTCCAGGAGATGACGCCCGAGGGCTACCTCTTCCGCTGGACCGGCCCCATCATTCTCCTCATCCTTCAGAATTCCGGCGAAGGCGTCACGGCCCGCCTCGAGGCGCTCAGGCTCGCGATCGCCGCGGAGAGGCGTTTCGTCCGCCCGATCACCGTGTCCATCGCCCTCGTTCGCTGCGTCGAGCTGCCGGCGGAAGGCTTCGGGGTCCTTCAGTCCCTCGCCCGCGAGCGGCTGCGCCTCCTCGATCGGCGGGGCGGCGACGCCCTCCTGGATCGCAGCGACATCCATGTCGAGGATCGCGCCCTCGTGCTGGCCCTCGATTCCAACGACCTCTTCCTCGATTTTCTCGTCGAATCCCTGGAGCACGAGGGCTTTCGCACCCAGGGCGCATCGCGGGGTGGTGCGGCCCTCGAACTCATTGACGGCACGAGGCCCGAACTCGTGATCGCCGAAGTGTCGCTCCCTCAATTCGACGCATTCCAGATCAGGACGCGAATGCACGCCTCGAGCGATCTCCACGACATCCCCTTCATACTCCTCACCGACGTGAAGACCGACGAGATCGTGGCGCGCGCGCATTCACTGGGTATTTTCCACATCTTCGAAAAGCCCGTATCGATGGTCGAGTTGACGGGCATCGCCCGCAGCCTTCTTGCGAGGAACGAAGATGGCGCCTGATTACGGCTGGCTTTTGACTCTGCTTTTAGCCTTTGTCGTCCTCGACCTGGCGGCCACCGTCGGTGTCTTCGCCGCGAAGCGCAGGGCGAGGGGGCGCTACAGGATCCGAATGGAGCGCATGAGACGGATGAATCGCGTCGTCGGCGAGGCGGATCGCGCGGCCCTCGCGCGCGAGTGCGCAGCCGATCCGCGGGGTTTCCTCCTCTACCTCAGACGCCTTTTCGAAGAGGCGAAGCCCCTTCCCTCCTCGCTCGAGGCTGTTGAAACCCTGCTCGGCTCGATGGACGTCCTTGCACTCCTCGGGAGCGATCTTCGATCTACCCGACTCCATCGGCGCATCGAAGCCTATCTGACGCTCGGACTCTTCAAGCGAGTGGGGATTGGCGATATCCTCGTCGAAAGACTCGGCAAGGAATCCCGTCGACTCGGCCGCCTCGTTCTCCTCGGACAGATCGCCAAATACCCGGGGCCGATCGATTTCGACGCCCTCGCCGACGCGATCGACTCGGGGGACCTTCGCTGGCGACGGACCGAAGTGCGAACTCTCTCCGAGCTCGCACCGAGACTCCAGGCTCATTTCACTTCCATGGGAATTCCCTTCGGCGATACCGGACTTCTCCTCTACTTGATGGCCGTCCGCGCCAAACCCACGGAAGCGGACTGGGAGCGGCTGTCGTCGTTGGCGAACGCGCGCGACGACGAGATGGGGGAGGAAGCGGCCCGGATCCTCGCCGAGGGCTATCCTACCTCGCGCTACCTCGGGGCCTTCGGTGCGCGAACCGAGCCGCGATTCAGGCTGCCCTTCGCCCGCCTCCTCGGCAGGAGTCTCGTTCCCGGCCTCCTCCCCGAACTCGATCCCTGGTTCGCCGACCCCGCCCTCCGAGATGCCGGCATCGCGGCGGCGGCCGACGTCCTCGCGCGCAATCCGGGCAGCGAGGAGGTCTTTCTGCGATTCATCGACGCGGAGAACGAGGAGCGGAGCATCTGTCTGAGCCTCGCCATCGAATACAGGCTTCCTGCCCTCCTGTTCCACGCGAAGGCCCCGCTGGAATCGGGGCTTCGCGCCATGGTCGCCCGCCTCGTGGCTGCGGGGCGAACGGGCGTCATCCTCGAGTCCCTCGAGGTCTCCCTGCCCGCCGAAATTCGCGCCTCTTATTTCGATCTTCTCCGCGCCCTTCTCTCGGGGGCGCCCGAGATGGCTTCGGTCCTTTCGCGACAGCTGCCTTTGGATCTCGCCGCGGAGCTAGGCCTCCCTCCTCCCGAGCCGGAAGAGGATAGGTTCCATATCCCGACGGGCGGACGCGACAAGGTCTTTCTCGCCTCCCTCGTCGTCCTCGCCATCCTCGTCTTTCCCGCCGTCTTTCTAATTAGGTACTTTGGGGAAATATCCTGGCTTTCTCCGCAGGAAATCCTCTATCGCTTCATCTTCGATTTTCAATTCCTCTTCGCCTTCTACACCATCGCGGTCAACGGCAGCTATCTCTTCCTTCTCTTCCTTTCGATGGCGAAGCTGCGCTCGCAGGCCCTCATTTGGGAGCTCGATCTCCTGCGTCTCCTTTCGGGACGCGGAGTCCTCCCCTCGATCACGATCGTCGCGCCCGCATACAACGAGGAGGCTACGATCGTTGAGAGCCTCCATAGCCTCCTTTCGCTGAATTACCCTTCCTACCAGACCATCGTGGTCAACGACGGCTCGAAGGACGGCACCCTCTCCGCCCTGAAGAAATCCTTCGATCTCGAGGCCTCGCCCTCGGGCGCCGAAGCGACGGGCCTTCTCGAGACCATGCCCGTGCGCATGGTCTATCGCTCCGCCTCCCTGCCCAACCTCCTCGTCATCGACAAGACCAACGGCGGAAAGGCCGACGCCCTCAACGCAGGCCTCAATCGGGCTTCCGGAGACTACGTCTGCACGATCGACGCGGATTCCGTCCTCGATCCGCAGGCACTCGCGCGCTCCATGTTCCAGGTTATCGCGAACGAACGCGACGTCATCGCCATCGGCGGCAACGTCTTTCCCGTCAACGGCTGCGTGGTCGAGCACGGCCACCTGCAGGAGATCTCCCTTCCCGACGAGCCGCTCGCCCGTTTCCAGACGGTGGAATACCTGCGCTCCTTCGTGGCGGGCCGCCTCGGATGGACGATCCTCGACAGCCTCCTCGTCATCTCGGGCGCCTTCGGTCTCTTCAAACGGCAGGCGGTCATGGAGATAGGCGGCTATCTTACCGGCAAGGGCATTTATCGCCACGAAACCGTGGGCGAGGACATGGAGATTGTGGTGAGACTGACGCGTAAGGATCGCGAGGAGAGGCGAGGCGGAAAGATCGACTACGCCTACAACGCGAATTGCTGGACCGAGGTGCCGGAGTCCTGGAAGGCTCTCAGGAGGCAGCGCGATCGCTGGCAACGCGGCCTGCTCGAGGTTCTGTCCTTCCACAAGGTCATGACATTCAGACCTCGCTACGGGACTCCCGGAATGATCGGGTTTCCCTATTTCTTTGTCTTCGAGGTGGTCGGGCCATGGCTCGAGTCGCTCGGCTACCTTGTGCTTGGAGCGGCCCTCCTCCTCAATCTCTTCGATCCCCTGATCCCCCTCATGATCTTCGGTATTGCGATATTCTTCGGGATCCTCATTTCGATCTCGTCGATCCTCCTCGCCGAAAGGCAGATCCTGTACTTCCGGCCCCGCGAATTCTTGCGCCTGCTCGGCGTCGCCGTCCTCGAGAATTTCGGATTCAGGCAGCTCACGAGCCTCGGAAGGGTAATCACGAACCTGCAGTTCTTTTTCGTGAACAGGGGCTGGCAAAAGGGCGCGCGCAAGGGCTTTTCGACGAGGGCTCCCGCTCCGGGGGGATCGGCAGGATCGGCGGGCGCCGCCGGAGGTTCGGCGCGCTCGACGGCCGCTTCGGCCGGGGAGGTATCGCGATGAGACTCCGATATCTGCCCTATCTCGCCGTGCCTCTCGCCATACTCAGCCTCGTCGCGCTCCAGGCTGCGCTTGGCGTCCTGAGGGGTCCTCGGGAAAGCGTCGCCTTCATCGCCATGGGAAACCGGTCCGAAGCGAGGCTTTTCGAGGCGGCGGCCGAGTCGGGAGGAAGGGCGCGCCTCGCGGCCTTGGCGGCAGGAAAGAGGCTCGGAGATCTCGCCCAGGGCGGTTTCCTCACAATTGATGGCAAGGGATCGGCGGCTGACGGTTCCATCCCCGTCCTCGCGCTTTGCGACACCGCAATCCGCGCGCCCGAACCGGAGCCGCCCGGAGGAGGGTCCCCCTTCGGCGAACTCGAAGGCTTCAAGAACCTGGCCTGGTCGGGGGCGAGCCTCGTTATCGGCTATCACAGCCTCGCCGAATCGCAGCGAGGGGCCGCGATTGCCGACCTCGCGGAGGCGGGCGGCATCGAAGTCCCCCGATGGGTCGGGGTGGCCCTCTCTGGCCTCGACGATAAAGGCAGGGTGCCCGAATCGATGCGCCGAGCCTGGGAAAAGGAGAAGGGCAGGGCATGGGATATCCGCGGGGACGGGATCGTGTTGCAGAGCCTCGAAGACGGCAGGGTCATCGTCCTTCGTCGCGGGGCGGAGCTCGGCGTCGGAGGACTCCGCATCGGCGGCGACATCGATTCGGCCTATTCGGGCTGGTTCGTCGTCAGCGCCGCGGTTCCAGGCAGCGACACCAAGGCAGTCTTCACCTTGGACACGCGGGGAGAAGGGGACGCCCTCCTCTCCTCTGCCGGACTCCGGAATAGTTTTCCTGCCCTCGTTTCCAGGTCCTACGGCAAGGGGCGCGTCTGGACGATGCTGGGTGACTTCGCCGGGCCGGCCACGAAAGCGGAGTCCATCGGCCCCCTGCCGACGCCCCGGCTCCAATCACGGCTGACCCTCGACAGCCCCGACAATCCGATAGCTCTCTATTGGCGGATACTTGTACCAATTGTTTCCGAGATGCTTTTGCCCGCGCCCCGGGTCGCTCGCGGCGGGCAGGCCTCGACCCTGTCCCTCGAGCTGCGGAGCGAGGGACCCTATCTCGAGCGGCGCGCCGCCGACGGATCTTGGCAGCCCTGGTTCGTGGAAGGCGTCGACATCGGCGCCTCGGTGCCGGGAGGGACGGCCACGGAACCGCCGACAGACGACGGCTACTGGCTCCGCACCTTTGAGAAGGTGTCCGCGGCCGGTTTCGACTCGATACGCATCTATACCCTGCTGCCCCCTGCCTTTTACCGGGCTCTCACGCTCTTCAACGGCGAGGCGGCGAAGCCCCTGTACCTCTTTCAGGGCATCTGGCTCGACGAGGACCCGCCTGGTCGCGACCTCCTCGACCCCGCCTGGATGGCCGCGACCATGGCCGAGTCCGATCGCTGCGAGGACGCACTCCACGGCGCCGCCACCATCGCCCCCCGGAGAGGAAGAAGCTGGGGCGAGTACCGCGTCGACGTGAGTCCCTGGCTCGCCGCCTTCCTCGTCGGCAGGGAGCTCCTTCCCGAAGAGGTCGAGGCCACGACGAAGGCCCATCCCGACTATCGCTGGGAAGGACGGCATTTTTCCGTGACGGCCGGCCAGCCGATCGTCTCCTTCCTCGCCGCCTGGGCCGATCGAGTCCAAACGCGGGAACTGACAGTCTACAAGCAGAGCCGCCCCGTCGGCCTCGTCTCGTGGCCGACCCTCGACCCCCTCCACCATCCCGGCGAATGGTCGGCAGGCTCGTCGAAGCCTCCCTATCAGGACCGCGACGTCGTCGACTTCCGCGCGGTCACCGTCGGTCCGGAGGAGAAATCGGGCTTCTTTACGGCCTTCCATGTTTATCCCAATTACCCCGATTTCATGACGCGGGACCGTAAGTACGCCATCCGGGATTCGAGCGGCATGGCCCGATACGGCGCCTATCTCTCCGATCTTCTGTCCGTCCTCCCCCCCGTCCCCTTCATCGTGGCCGAGTTCGGCCTTTCGACGGGCTACGGCACGGCTCACCTCCACCCCGAGGGGCTCGATCACGGCGGCCTTACCGAGGAGGCCCAGGCGACGGGTATCGTGAACATGTTCAAGAGCATCGCCTCGCGCGGCGCCTCCGGAGCGATGGTCTTCGAGTGGTCGGACGAATGGTCGAAGAAGACCTGGACCACCGAGCCCTTCATGATCCCCTACGATCGTCACCAGCTCTGGCACAACGCCATCGACCCCGAGCAGAACTACGGGCTCCTCGGCTGGAATTCGACGGCTCCGCTCACATGGACGGATTCCGGCGAGGGTATAAGGACGGCCGGCGACCCCCATTTCTTCCTTATCGAACTCGATCCCCCTCCCTCGAAGGGAGCCTCGCAGACGATCGAGATCGGCCTCGATGTCGTACCGGGGAAGACCGGCCAGTATCGACTCGATGAGGAAGGTCCGAAGGGGCCGCAAGGTTCGGAATTCAAGCTGGTGATCAAATCGCAGGCGGGCATCGTCTCTTCCGCCCGCCTCCTGGTGAGCCCCGATTACGACAGGGGCGCGGGGCAGCTATGGCCGGTTGCCTCGGTCAAGGCAGAATTCACAACTATAACGACATTGGTCAACGCGGGCATCAGGACCCAGGACGGCATCGTCTTCCCTCCCTTGTACGAAGACGGCAGTCGACTCCCCCTCGATTCGGCGGGCGGCCCCGGCTTGCTCACGGAAGGCAATTCGGGGAAATACCTCATCCGCATACCCTGGTCGAGGCTCAATGTCGCCGATCCTTCCTCGGGGACTATCTTGCTCGATCGTCGCGACGTCCGCCCCATTTCGGCCGAGGATGCCATCGCTACGACGAAGATCGATTCCATCGGCGTCTGGGTCGTGGTTAAGGGAGGGGGAGGAACCGGCCTGCGTTTCATGCCCGGCGAGGACAGGGACTTCCGCGCTCCCCTCGCGACATGGGAATCGGTTTCCGTAGCCCCGAGGCCGAAGGAGGTCCTCTCGAGCCTTCCTCATTTCCTCCTGAGCTGGAATCCCTTGGAGGAGGCCACGCTCGGGCCGAAACCCGCATTTCGAGGATCGAGGTGATCTGGGGGTCGATCTATCCGATAAAAAACGAGTCATTGACGCAAAAGCTTTGCCGAGTAAGAATACCCCGTCTTCAATTCTCCCATTTCCGGAGGTTTTGAAATGTTCAAGCGTATGCGCCTGGCCATGGTGGGTTTGATAACCCTCATCGGCCTGCCGACCTTCGCGAGCGAGGCCGACCTCAAGGTGCCCGATATCATGGGAACGGCGTCCTTTCCGCTCCTCATGATTGGCCTTGGCATCTGCTTCCTGGGCCTGGTCTTCGGTCTCGTCCAGTTCCTGCAGGTCAAGGGCTACAAGGTCCACGAAGCGATGCGATCCGTCGGCGAGAAGATCTTCGGCACCTGCAAGGCCTACCTCGTCCAGCAGGGCAAGTTCCTCATCGTCCTCGAAGTCTTCATCGCCCTCTGCCTCGTGTTCTACTTCGGCTTCCTCAAGTCCGAGCCCGCGAGCGACGTCATCGTCATCCTCCTCTTCTCGATCGTCGGTATCCTCGGCTCCTACGGAGTCGCCTGGTACGGCATCAGGATGAACACCTTCGCCAACGCCCGCACGGCCTTCGCCTCCCTCGAGGGCAAGCCCCTCCCCGTCCTCAACATCCCCCTCCAGTCGGGAATGTCGATCGGCGTCATGCTCGTGTCCATCGAGCTCATCGTCATGCTGAGCATCATGATGTTCGTGCCCGGCAACATCGCCGGCTACTGCTTCATGGGCTTCGCGATCGGTGAATCCCTCGGCGCGAGCGCCCTGCGCGTGGCCGGCGGTATCTTTACCAAGATCGCCGACATCGGCTCCGACCTCATGAAGATCGTCTTCAAGGTCGAGGAAGACGATCCCCGCAACCCCGGCGTCATCGCCGACTGCACCGGCGACAACGCCGGCGACTCTGTCGGACCCACCGCCGACGGCTTCGAGACCTACGGCGTCACGGGCGTAGCCCTCATCACCTTCATCCTCCTCGGCGTGGGACAGGCGACCGACCAGCTCACCCTCCTCACCTGGATCTTCGTGATGCGCGTCCTCATGATCGTCACCTCCGTCGTCGCCTACTGGATCAACGGCGCCGTCACCAAGGCCGTCTACGGCAAGCACGAACATCTGGACTTCGAGAAACCCCTCACCAACCTGATCTGGATCTCCTCGATCCTCTCAATAGTGATGACCTTCGCCGTCTCCTACTGGCAGCTCGGCTCCCTGCCGAACAACCTCTGGCTCGTGCTCTCGGTCATCATCAGCTGCGGCACCCTGGGCGCGGCCCTCATCCCCGAGTTCACCAAGATCTTCACGAGCACGAAGAGCAAACACACCAAGGAAGTCGTCACCGCCTCGCGCGAGGGCGGCGCCTCCCTCACGATCCTCTCCGGTCTCGTGTCGGGCAACTTCTCCGCCTTCTGGATCGGCCTCGTGATCGTCGCCCTCATGGGCATCGCCTACTTCGCGAGCACCTTCATCCCCGTGCCCGGCATCATGGTCTACCCGACCGTCTTCGCCTTCGGCCTCGTGGCCTTCGGCTTCCTCGGCATGGGCCCGGTCACCATCGCCGTCGACTCCTACGGCCCCGTCACCGACAACGCCCAGTCCGTCTACGAACTCTCCCGCATCGAGCAGATCCCGAACATCGCCAAGGAAATCGAGAAGGACTTCGGCTTCAAGCCCAAGTTCGAGGTCGCCAAGGATTTCCTCGAGGAGAACGACGGCGCGGGCAACACCTTCAAGGCCACGGCCAAGCCCGTCCTCATCGGCACCGCCGTCGTCGGCGCGACCACGATGATCTTCTCGCTCATCCTCCTAATTAAGAACTCCTTCGGCATCGATCCCGCGACCATCCTCAACATCCTCAATCCCTTCTCCCTCCTCGGCTTCATCTCCGGCGGCGCCGTCATCTACTGGTTCTCCGGAGCCTCGATGCAGGCCGTCACCACCGGCGCCTACTCCGCCGTCGAGTTCATCAAGAAAAACTTCAACATCGAATCGAAGGAAGCGGCCTCGGACAAGGATTCGCAGGAAGTCGTGCGCATCTGCACCGTCTACGCGCAGAAGGGCATGTACAACATCTTCATCGCGATCTTCAGCTTCGCCCTCGGTTTCGCCTTCTTCTCCGCCCCCGCCGGCTACGTCGACGGCGGCTCCACGGCCCTCCTCAACCCGATGTCCTTCTTTATCTTCTACCTCATCGGCATCGCGGTCTTCGGCCTCTTCCAGGCCGTCTTCATGGCCAACGCCGGCGGCTGCTGGGACAACGCCAAGAAGATCGTCGAGACCGACAAGGAGCTCAAGGCCATGGGCGAGGGCAAGGGCTCGGCCCTCCATGCCGCCACCGTCATCGGCGACACCGTGGGCGACCCCTTCAAAGACACCTCTTCCGTCGCGATGAACCCAATTATCAAGTTCACCACCCTCTTCGGCCTCCTCGCGATGGAGATCGCCATCTCCGCGGCCTTCCGCAACGTGGCGCCCTTCATCGGCATCTTCTTCTTCGTGGTGGCCCTCGTCTTCGTGTGGAGGAGCTTCTACAAGATGAGGATTCCCGTCCTCCCGGCCACGGCCAAGGCGAAGTGACGGGAATAATCGTAGTTAGTATCGGAATATGAAAGAGCCCGCGTCGCCGCAGCTGCGGTGGCGCGGGCTTTTTGTTCCGCCCGAAGACTGGGACCTAGGCTGCGCGATATGGCGTTGCGACGCCCGGCACTTGCCCTGTGGACGGAATCAGTGGTTCCCGATGGACGGAATGAGTGGTTCCGGAGGTCGGATTCACTATTTCCGGTGGTCGGAATCAGTAGTTTCGGTGGCCGGAAACAGTGGTTCCGGCCGCCAAATTCATTGAATCCAGGCAGCGGATGTACTGATTCCAGCCAGCGGATCTACTTATTGCGGCCGCCGGGTTCACTGATTCCTACTGCCTGGTTCAATTCAGATCCCTGCGGCCGACCAAGGCTCTCAATCGATCGATACGTTTCGTCGCCGACAGGCGCCAAGCGAGGCGCCCGCCAAAACCTCAGTACACGTTGACGCCGAATGAGGGAAGGCTCGTGACCGGCGCGGTGAGATGCGCCTCGACGGGCGGCGGGGGGGGGCACGACGCCGCCGGCCGCGATCATCGAGAACTGGCCCGCCTCGACATGGCGTAACTGCATCGTGGGCGTGGCGAGCTGCACGGGAACCGCGATCGACGATGAGGTTGATGCCGTCGAATTCGAAGGCGGTACCGCGTACCGATGCGGTCGCCGTGCTCTTGAAGCCGGTGGAGACGATGTCGCCCGGGTGGACCTTGTCACCGATCCGGGCGGGCTTCCAATCGGAACCGGGTACCTGGTATTCCACCTTGCCGCTCACCTCGGAGAATACGGCCGAGGCTTCCTCGGCGGTAGCCGCCGCGATCCCGAGAAACGCGAAGGAGCGGAAGATGGCCATCAACGAAAGCTCGGCTCCGAGATAGGAGCTGGTGGCGAGGCCTCGGACCTCCGACGAACCTATAATGAGTTCGCTCGTGCGGGAGATCGCGCCGCCATGGAAAGTCGTCGAAAGCAGTCGAAGGCGCCGTAAGGCTCAACTGCAGAGGAGCCAGAGCGGAATTGCCTTGCCGCTTCAAGTTCGGGAATGAAGCGGCTTTCCATTGCCGAGCGGCAGGATTTCCATGCCGGCCGCCCGCGCCTTCGAAATTGGCGAACTCTAGGAAACAAGCCCTCCGGCGACTTCGTCCCAGAGGTTGAGCGACGAGGATGGGGTTCCTGAGTCGCGCGGCATGCTTTATCCCACCCTTTTTTTCCCGCCCTGCGCGGCCACGTGCTCCGCCAATATCATCTTGATGAGCGATTGGTAGGGGCTATCGCGCTCGTTCGCCATGGCGCGCAGACGGGCCAGCATGGGCTCCGGCAGCCGAAGGGAGATGCTTCGAAGGCTCGGTTTGAGCCCAGGAATCGAAACCGTCCGCGCGCTGCCCCAGTCGACGTAGTCGGTTGAGTCATGGCCTTGCCAAAAAAGGGCCTCCTCGTCCTCGTCGGCGAAAGCGGGAATCTCATTCAGTTTGTCTTTCATAGATCGCCCTTTCCTTTCGGCTCATATCCCGGGCCGAAATCACTCGAATCTTCGTTTCGCGCAGAGTGAATACGACGAGCAACCGCCGTCCTACGTCGCTTTGGCCCAACGCATGGAAGCGCCTCTCGACGATGGAATGGCTCGGGTCATCCGCTATGAGAAGGGGCTGATTGAAGAATACTTCCTCGCATTCCCCCGGTTCGACCGCGTGCTATTTCTGTTTTTGTCGGAGTTGTGTTCATCCCAGTCGAATCCTGTGGCGTGGATGATCGACATCAAATCCATACGAAAAGGTATATTTCCATGATATACGGATGTCAAGGCGCGACCGAGGGACATAGCCTGCGCAAGGGTGCCGGCCATGAAGATGGCTTTTCCGATGCCACGGGGGCCGGAGAGGACAAAAGCGCGGGGCAGGGAGTCCATTATCGACATCGACCCACCCTCCATGCTCGATCATACTCCAGGGGCGCAGTCTTGACGTGTCGGTGTCGGGAAAGACGGCCTCAGGACTGGCTCTCGTAGAATCCTAGATATTTCGTCGTTCCATGATTATGTTAATGTCTGGAATCAACCGTCACCTCGAAGAATATGGTTTCCATACCTCGGACGATCGCCAAGGAGTTCGGCATCCAGCCCGGCTGGAAACTCGATTGGAAGCTGGGTTCCAATCCCGATGAGATTCTCGTCAGGGTGATTCCCGATCGTGCGGAGCGAGCCCATCGGCTCCTCGACACTACGGCTATTCTACCGAAGCCCGAGCTACGGCTCTCGAATACGCTCGCTTTCCCAATGCTTACCTTACTGGCAATGGCAACCATTCGTGTTGAAAAGTCCGGCCGCTACAAGGCATTTCCTTGGATCACGGGTTCTCCGGCCCTCCATCACGATAAAGCCGCGCCAACCCCACGCCGTCTCAATGCTCCGAAAGAGATAAGCCCTCCCGCGGCCTCGTCCCAGAGGTTGAGCGAAATCGAACGCAGGCTCCTCACAATGCCGAGGTGGTTTTTGAGCCTTAGCTCGGGGATGGCGTCGAGGCAGGCCTGGAGGCGGTAGTTCGGAATCCTGGGGGCGAGATGATGGACATGGTGGAGTCCGATGTTGCCGGTTATCCACTGGAGGGCGGGAGGGAGGCGGTACCAGGAACTGCCCTCCATGGCCGCGTCGAAGAAGGACCAGCCCTCGCCGTGCCGCCAGTAGGAAGGATCGAACTGGTGCTGCACGTAGAACATCCAAATGCCGACCATTCCCCCCGCGAGGAGGATGGATCCCTGGACAAAGAGGTAGGGGAGTAGCCCGAAGGCGAGGGATAGGCTCGCCGCGATCGCCACCAGGGCCGTGTCATGGAGGATGAGGTCCCTGAGCTGGGCGCCTTTGGCCCCTCGCGAGGGAAATCGGTTCGTGACGACGAAGATAAAGAAGGGCCCGAGCACGAAGAGGACGAGGGGATTCCTGTAGAGCCGGTAGCGGAGACGCTCGAAGCGCGTGCTCGCCTCGTACTCCCCGACCGTCATGGTCCACACGTCACCGAGCCCCCTGCGGTCGAGGTTGCCCGCGGTGACGTGGTGTATGCCATGGCTTCTCCTCCAGTCCGCGAAGGGCGTGAAGACGAGGAGGCCGAGGGCGCTGCCGAGAAGGTCATTCGACTTTCGGGAGGCCAGATAAGAGCCGTGGCAGCAATCGTGAAAGATGATGAAGCTGCGCGTTAGGAATCCGCCGGCTGGCAGGGAGAGGGCGAGCACGATCCACGGCGATACCTTCGCGCGGGCCAGGATCAGCATCGCGAAGAAGAGGGCGAGATAGGGCAGAATGGTATCGACGAGCTGGATGCGGGCGCGCCAGTCCACGGCGCCTTCGAATTTCTTGAGCGTTGCCGTCCAAGCGGGCCGATCCTCGGTCGTTTGTGTTTGCATGACACCTCCCACATGTTGATTCGACGCGGAGAAGCAATGGGAGGTTGCAGGGAGAGGGATGGAAGAGGCCGCCGCCCACGATGGTGGAGGGCGGCCAGGGCGGGGATCAGTTCGAGTAGAAGGCGAGGTTGGTGAAGCCGTCGGTGCTGGTCATGACAGACACGGGGCTGTAGGAGGCCATGACTCCGGTTTCATCAAAGACATAGAGGCTGTTGATGTTCGTTGGGGGAGTGACGCTGTAATTGGTGGCATCACTTGGCATGCAGATGAGTCCGTTTTTCTCCGCGAGGTCGAGACTGCCGAAGGACGTGCCATTCGCCTTGATCTCCGAGGCGCTAGCCGTCGATCCGGAAAGCGTGATGAGCCAGGTGTGTCCGTTGCCGGTAGCGACGAGGTTGCTGCTTACTTCAAGCTGTATGAGTCTCCCAGGGGTGAAATCGGCGGAAAAGGAGGTGGGGACTACTGGGCTGCTTGTCGCGCCGTTGGAGGGGATGAAGTCGATCGAGCCATTGCTAGGCAAATAGGTGGAGGGATTGAATGGCCCGGTATTCGCGACGAAGACGCCGGGGTTGCCGTTCAAGGTTCCTGCGCGAATGCCGGTGGTGCCCGAAGCGCTGGTGGCGATTGTAGTAGTTGTGACATTAACCGGGTTATAGACGAGCACCTGCTGGTCGAGGTTTTCGGCGGCGTAGACTCTGCCGTCAGGTCCGATCGCGATGTCTTGAAGGTATTTGTCCGTGCCTGCTATCGGACCTGCGAGGCCGGCAGCCAGGTTCGAGGGGTTGAAAGTGTAAATTCCGCCCAGATCATTCGTGAAGTCGCCAGCCACGCTCACATAGGCCAAGCTCGTGCTGGCGAAAGCGAAGTACTGCGCGTTGATCGCCGTGTTCGAAGGAGTCGAGAGTCTGGTGAATACCGGATTTGCGGCAGCGGGATCGAACCAATACACGCCGGCGCCGGCACCATAGCCCACTGCGGAATAGCCGATCCCCTTGTAGAAGTTGATGGTTCCCGTCGCGTTCTGTCCTGTCGAAAGGAGGCTCGTGGCATTGGCGGCATGGGTCGAGGGATCGTAGGTGTAGATCTTGCCTGAATTGGTGTCGGCCATGAAGAGATAGCTCTGCCATGCCGGGGCGGTCGCTGCAGGCGTCGAGGAAGTCGGGCCGAACAAATTCGACACGAAAGAGCAGCCGGAAAGGGAGATGAGGATCGATGCGGCTAAGGCGATGCCTGCCGCCCTTGCTAAGGGGTGCGCGCGTCTGGTCATGATGGCTCCTGTCTGGATTATTTCAGGGCTTGAATTCAAACCCCGTGCGGAATTTCGTACCCGGCATCGGATAGCCGTCGACGACGGAATAGGGCTCGTCGAGGAGGTTGTCTGCCGCGAGATAGAGGGAGATGCCCGCGCCGATGTTCGTCCTCAAGATGGCATCGAGGACGAAGTAGGACGGGTCGGCCGAAACGTTGGCCGTGTTGAGGTATCGCGACGAGACGTAGGTCTCCGACAGGCTCCAGGTCGCCTCTCCGAAGGTTCCCGAGAGGCTGGCCTTCAGGCTGTGCTCCGGCGTGAACGGCAGGCGCTTGTCGTCGGCGAAGGAAAGTCCCCCGTCGAGGGCGTATGAGCGAAGATAGGAATAATTGGTCGTAATTTCGAGACCGCCGCCGAGTCTGGCGCCGAGGGCGAGCTCGGCGCCGGGATAGAAGGCTATGCCATAATTGCTCGGCCGCCAGATGCCATCGCTGCCGGGTTCCCAGAGGATGACGTCCTGCGCGTAGCGGGAATATAGGGTTCCAGAAAAGTGCCAGGCGCCGTTCGTGCGCTCGTAGCCAATGTCGATTTCGTAGGCCGTTTCGGGCTTGAGCGAGGGATTGCCCTGGGCGCCGTCCGAGGCGGGCCAGTAGAGATCGTCGAAGCAGGGGACGCGGTAGGTCCGCGTGAGGTTGGCCTTGAGACTCTCGCCGTCGGACAGGGCATAGGAAGCTCCGAGACCGGCGCCGATCCCGCCAAGCGGGGATGCGGGAGAAAAGTCCGAATAGTAATCGTAGCGGAGGGATGGTCTTAGGATGAGCTTCCCGGTCGTCAGGGCGGGCTCGACGAATGCCCCGCCCGTGAGCCTGGTCGGCGTTCCGAGGTCGTTGCTCGAGGCGCCTGTCCAGGACATCGAAGAGCCGTAGACGAGGGTGAACGAGTCTTCGACATAGGCTTTTTGCGAGAGCTCGACTCCAGCGGTGATGGATTTGTGATGGCCGTCGTTGGCGGGGGCAGCCGAATCGACATAGTCGACGGAGGCGTATTCGGCATGGGCGGTCGCGTCGAGCGTGAAGGCATCCGCGAGGAAACGCTCGGCCTTGTAGCTCAGCGCTGCCCGAGCAGAACCGTCGTTTTCGATCGCGGTCAGGGAGGGGAGGGATTCCGATCCGGGCACGCCCTTTCGGGAATAGGCTCCCGAGGCATCGATGCTGAGGCGGGCATCGGGGAGGTCGACGGAGCTGCCCAGAGAAAGGTCGCCAGAGAGAAGACCTGCGTTCTGGCGCTCCCGCCCATCGCCGTTCGCATCGATGTAGGTATAGGCGTTTCCCGCCCTTTGGGCGCCCCCGGCGAGCTGGAAAAGGACTGGGCCGAGGCGCGGTCCCCAGGAAAACGCGAGCTTTTGGGAATCGACCAGATCCGAGATCGCCGGTCCTTCACTAGCCTTGGAGAATCCGAAGCCGGTCACGCGACCTTGGGGGACATAGCTCCCGTTTTCGATGCTGAAGGTGAAGGGTCGAGGGGTCTTCTTCGTAATGATGTTGATGACTCCGCCCACCGCGTCGCCGCCGTAGAGCGAACTGGAACCGCCTCGCACTATTTCGATACGCTCGACGTTGTCGAGGGGGAGGCGGGAAAGATCGGCGAGGCCGGTCAGGGGATCATTGGCCCTGACGCCGTCGACGAGGACCAGGACCTGGTTCGACGTGGAGCCTCGGATCGTCGCCGAAAGCTGGGACCCCGAGGCTCCCTTGTCGGTGATTTCGACGCCGGGCGCGAGGGCGACGGCCTCCGCGACGGTGGTCGCGCCCCGCGCAGCTATCTCCGCGGAGTCCACGACCGTCACGGCTTGAGGCGCGACGCTCGTGGGTTCCTGGATTCGCGAAGCGGTTATTTCGACGGTGTTCGGACCGACGGACTCCTGCGCGAAGGCGCCCGAAGCGAGTGACGAAAATAATAAGACAATTAATAGTAAAATTCGCCCGGCCGTTCCGGGTATGCGGATACTCACGCCTGCTCCTTTGCCTCGAAGGAAAGGGTTTTCGAGCGGTATCCTGACTTCCGGATCGTCTTATTCGCGACGCCTTCTCACGGACGAATCCGCAATGGCTTTGCCGCCGATTCTCGCCGGGGCTTTCCCCCGGCCGGATTCGGCAGCCTGTCGCTTTCATTCCCGGTTACAGTGGCGGGACCGTCACGGCATTGAACCGTATTCCTCGGTCGAAAACCCGGCGCCCCATTAGTAAACCTCTTCGACATCGCTGTCAACGCCGAATCGGCCTGGGAGAAGACCCGCTTTCCTCAGTCTTTCAGCGAATAGCGAATCGCCAATTCCACGGTAAGTGTCCCCGTTCCGGCATTCGCGAGGGGAAAGGCGGAGCGGAGCGCCGTTTCGGCGGCGGAGTCGAGTATGCGCGAACCCGATCCGGAAATAATCGCAATGCTTAGTAAATTCCCTAAGCGATCCATGGTGGCCGAAAGCCGCACCGTCCCCTCGGCCCCCCGCATTCTCGCCGCCTCGGGATAGCTCTTGTGCGCCTCCACGTAGGCGGCCAGTTCCGCCGCGATGCGTTCCCTGACGCCGATGGCGCCCACCACGCCGAGTGCTTTGCCGCTACCTGCGCTCCCGCCGCCTGCGATCCCGCCCGGGTACGAGTCGGATGGCCTCGCGACCATCCCGGGGGGAGGCGCGGGGGAATCGCCTGCCGATGAAGCCGCGGGGTCGGAGCTCGCCGGAGTCGCGGGGCTGCCTAAGGCGGGTGGCGGCGCCGCGAGGGCCGGAGGGCGGATCGAATCTGCGTTGTGAGCGACGACGGGGACGGACTCCGCTATCGGTTTCGGCTTCGAATCGGTTGCCTCCGAATCTGTCGGCGATACCTGGGGTTGAGCTGGCAAAGGCGGCTGGGCAGGCGGCAGGGCAAGCTTCGCCTTCGAAGGAAGTTGCCTCCTCGGCGACTGAGGCGAGTTATGCGAAACGGCGATGCCCGCGCCGCCAAGTTGTGCCGGGGCCGAGTCGGTAGCCATCGAGATATCGATCCAGATCGGTTTGTCGAGAAGGGCGCCGGAATTCCCCAATCGGCCGCCGGCCAGGAGCAGGGCGAATGCGATGCCTCCTTCGATGAGGACGGCGAGGCCAAAGGCGAGGGCAAGGCGCCTCCTCGAGGCGCGGCGGAGGAGGATCGCGCGGGTCGCGACCCGCATCGGCGCTTCGGCCCTTGCCGCGGCTGCCGCTCCGCTAAGGTCTCCGACCATCGTGGCGAGCATGATGGGTGGGCGACGCCGGCCTTGTCAATGAAGCGAAGGGCCCGCGGATTTGTCCGGGGGCCGAGGCGGCGCGACCTTGCTTCCGCGATCTCCTTTCACTATAGTCGGCCCCAATGTTGACCGCGTTGTGGCAGGACGAGGAAATCCTCGTCATCGACAAACCGGCTGGACTTCCCACCCAGCCGGGTGCGGGGATCAAGGTCTCCCTCGTGGAGGCAGTGGAGCGCGATTTCGGTTTCAGGCCCTTTCTCGTCCATCGGTTGGACAAGGAGACGGCCGGCTGCATCATCGTGGCCCGAAACGCCCGCTCTGCCTCGAGATGGACGGAGATGATCGCGGGTAGGGAAGTGGGCAAATTCTATCGCGCGGCGGTCGCCGGAAGTCCGAGGGGGGGCTCGGGGCTCTTCGACAGCGATGTTCGGGTGCGCGGCGAGGCGAAGGCTGCCCGTACCGCGTGGAGCCTCCTCGGCGCCTTTGGGAAGGCAGCGGTGACCGATTCAGGCGCTACTGCTGAGGGAAATACCGAGGGCCCTCCTCGTTTCGCCCTCCTCGAACTCGAACTCGGCACGGGACGGACCCATCAGATCAGGCTCCAACTCGCCGCCGCAGGTATGCCCATTCTCGGCGACGACGCCCATGGCGATTTCGCGCTCAACAAAAGCCTCAAGAAGACTGACGGTCTCAAGCGGCTACTCCTCCACGCCACGAGGCTCGTGTTGCCGGGCAGGGGCATCGTCGAATCGCCCGAACCTCCCCATTTTATCGAGTTTCTGGCCCGCTTCGCCGATGCACCGGCGTGGGGTGCGCGATGACGATCGAAGCATCGGAGGAAGACATAGTACCCTGGACCCTGATTCCGGGAGCCAGCTGGATCGAGCTCGACGGGCGCGTCCACCGAGTTCCAGGATTCCACGAGGCCTGGCTTGCCGAGCATCCCGAGTTGTCGCGAGGCGCGCGCAATGTCTGCGAGCTCGTCCTCGCCAGCCGTTGGATTTCGGCGGCGCTCTTCGGAGACGGTTACGCCGAGTTCATGGTGCATGACCGCCACGATGCCGATCTTCGCGAGAGGCTTTGGAAGATCCTCAGCGGCTCCGCCGGCCGCTGGAATAGGGCCCTCGTCATCGCCATGGACGAGGAGGGTTATGCGATGCTGGATCCGAAAGACGCCGTCGATGTCGAAGGTCTTAGCCTCGCCCTCGACAGAGAACTTTGAAGGCTTTTGAGCCTACCGCAGAATTTGCATGGAGGAGGCCACGTGAAATATCTGCCTAAGTTGGAAGGCGAGCTCGTCTTCCTCTCCCCGCTTTTTCTCGACGACGCCGAATGTTATGCGGCTTGGCTCAACGACCTCCGCACCACGCGCTATCTCACTCTCTCCTCGGTCCAGATAAGCGTCCATGGCGAGCGAGAGGCCCTCGAAGGTCTCTCGAAAGAGCATAATTATGCGATTATCGAACGGGAAGGCGGAAAGTTGCTCGGCAATTGCGGTTTGATGGATGTCGATCATCTCAATCGAGCGGCGGAAGTGGGCATTTTCATCGGGGATGAAGGCATGCGGGGCAAGGGATTCGGCACCGAGGCGTTGCGGCTGCTCGCCGACTACGCCTTCAATGTCCTCAACATCCAGAACCTCATGCTCCGCACCTACGACTACAATGGGCGCGGCATCCGCTCGTATGAGAAGGCGGGATTTCGGGAGGTCGGAAGGCGCAGGAAGGCCCATTTCTACGGCGGGACCTACCACGACGTGATATTCATGGATCTTCTCGCCTCGGAGTTCGGCCCGAGCCGCATGCCCGGCATCTCGGATTAATGGTGTTCCCGGAAGCCGACACGGACATTGCGTTACACGGGCGGCTATGCGTGCCCTATTCGGAGCGCTTCGCTTCCTCCCAATAGGCGTCCATTTCGGCGAGCCGGGCCGCGGCTACGTCGGGGCTCGGCGCGGAGTCGGCCAGGGGCGCAAGGGGCTTGCCCGATTCGGCCATCCGCTTTTCGACATGGCGGAAGCGTCGCTCGAATTTTGCCACGCTGCGCCTGAGCGCCAGCGCGGGGTCGATGTCGAGGAAGCGCGCGACGTTGATAGCCGAGAAGAGGAGATCGCCCAACTCGTCCTCGAGGGCATCCTTGTCGCCGCGCTCGGTAGCTTCCTCGCAAGCGGCCTCCGCCTCGTGGAGTTCCTCTCGGGCCTTGGCCCAGACATCCTCCGGGCGAGACCAGTCGAAGCCCACCTTGGCGGCCTTCTTCTGGAGCTTATACGCGCGCTCGAGGGGCGGGAAGGAGGCGGGTACTCCGTCGAGGATCGAATCCTTCTTCCGCCTGCCCTCGACCTTTTCCTTGATCTCGCCCCACTGTCTGAGCACCTCGGCGGAATCCTTGGCTTCGACGTCGCCGAAGACGTGGGGGTGGCGGCGGATGAGTTTTTCTACGATGCCGACGAGGGCGTCCGCCACCGAGTAATCGCCGCGCTCCTCGTGCATGTAGGAGATCATCGTCGCGAGGAGGAAGATGTCGCCGGCCTCTTCGGCCACGTGGGCGGGGTCGGCCTCGTCGATGGCTTCAACCAATTCATAGGATTCTTCGATGAGGGAACCGCGGAGGCTTTCGGGGCTCTGTTCGCGATCCCAGGGGCAGCCGTCGGGGGCGCGGAGTCTCGCGACGATCCGGTAGAGTTCGGCGAAGGCTTTGCCGGCGTCCTCGGCGCGCCGAGGCGAGCCCGGGGCCTGTTCCACGGCGGCAGGGCCGGAACCGCCGCCCTGCGATGGGGTGTTCGTGCTCATGGGTGAAAGATAGCACGGGTCCGGCGTTCGGGTCTCCGTCCAGCTCGGGGTCGGCGCCCGTCCTGCCTTGTCGCGACGGGCCACTCTTGTCTATCCTGCTGGCCATGCCCCTTCCCCTCATTCCCGAGAAATACTCTTCGCGGCCCTTTTTCGGGCCTTCGGATTTCATAGGTTACATTCGGGACCGCGGCGGCCTCGGCACAAGACAGGCTCCCGAGGCAGTCATCCTTTCCTACCAGCGGAGTCTTTTCGACCATGTCGTGGCCACGAGGGCGACGACACAGGCCGAGGGCTATTTCGCGCGCGAAATCAGGCTCCTCGACTCGACGGGCGGCAAGGTGGCGATAGCCGGACGCTTCGGCGTGGGCGCCCCCGCGGCGGGCGTGATGCTCGAGGAACTCATCGCCTGGGGCGTTAGGCGCTTCGTCTCCGTCGGCACGGCCGGGAGCCTGCGGCCCGAACTGCCCCCGGGGTCCCTCGTGCTCTGCGTCGAGGCCCTGCGCGACGAGGGCACCTCCTATCATTACGCGCCCGAAGGGACGCGGGCCCTCCCGAACGAGGCCCTGACCGCGAGGCTCGCCGAAGCGCTGGCGGGTCAGAGTCTCGCCGCGAGCCGGGCCGTCACCTGGACCACCGACGCGATCTATCGCGAGACTCCCCTCGAGGTCGCCCGTCACAGGGATTCGGGGGTGCACGTGGTCGAGATGGAGGCCTCGGCCCTCTTCACAATTGCGAAGTTCCGCGACGTGGCCATGGCGGCCTGTTTCACGGTCAGCGACACCCTGGCGGAGCTCGCCTGGCGTCCGGAATTCCACGCCGAAACGACCGAGGAGGGGCTCGAGGCCCTCTTCGCCGCGGCCCTCGAGAGCCTCGCATGAGGCTTCTCCGACGCGCCTTCGCTCCCGCGGTACTTCTCCTCCTCGCCGCCCTTGCCTTCGAAGGCTGTTCGCCCGCCTCGACCTCGGCGGTGACTCTAAGCGCCTCGGCGCCCAAGACGACCGCAGCGCCGGACCCTCGTCTCGGCTCCGCCTTGGCGGCCCTCGACAAGGCCGCCCTCGAGATGGGACCGGCGGTCGCCCCGGCTCTCCGCTCGAGAATCGAGGCTTCACCAAAGGATTTTCTCGATACCCTCGACATGGTTCTCGCCGAGCGCGCCCGCGATCCCGAGCGCTTCGCCCGCGTCGACAAGGTCGCGCCGCCCCTGGGCTCGACCTTCGTGCCCGCCGATCTCGTCCGCCTTGACGGGCTCCTGCCCGTGGCCCGATCGGGTCTGACGATGCGCGGCGAGGCGGCCAATGCCCTCGCCCTCATGGCCAAGGCGGCGAGGGCCGATGGCGTCACCCTCGTCGCGGGTTCGGCCTATCGCTCATGGGAATATCAGAAGGGCGTCTTCGCGCGGGAGGTGAAGACCTACGGCGAGGCGGCGGCGAAGCGGGAGTCGGCGGAGCCGGGCAGGTCCCAGCATCAGCTCGGGACAGCCCTCGACTTCAGCCCCATCGACGATATCTTCGCGAAGTCGCCGGCCTTTCGCTGGCTCACCGCCAAGGCCGGCGCCTACGGCTTCTCGCGCTCCTACCCCGACGGCATGGAGAGCGTCACCGGTTATCGACCGGAAAGCTGGCATTGGCGCTGGATAGGCATCGACGCCGCCCGCCTCGAACGGGACTACTTCTCCGGGGTGCAGCAGTATCTCATAGAATTTCTGGCGGCGTACTGAGTCCGCGCGACTGTCGGCGGCATCCTGGGCGAATGCCGCCTAGGAACGAGCTCTCTACCTCTTGCCCGCCGAAGCGTTCTCCCGCGCCAGACGCCGGGCTTCCTGCTTGAAGCCCTCCGAAAGCTGGGTGACCACCTGCTTGAGCTGGGCGTCGCTGGTTATGTGATAATCGCCGAGGACCTGTCGGTCGATCTGGTCCCAGGTCATGTTGCCTTCCTCGTATTCGCAGAACACGTTCGCGAGGTAGACGGTGTAGCAGACGTCCTTGTGCTGGACGGGGACGTTGGCGGGCATGTGGTGCCAGCGGATGGCGGACACGAGGGACTCCGGGAAATTCCACTTCTCCGCGATGCGGGCCCCGATCTCCGCGTGGTTCATGCCGCCGGCGAGATCCTCGAAGGTATTCGCGGGAATGCCCTTCTCCACGCAAAAGGCGCGTATCTTGTCGAGGAGGCTGGGATGGACCTCCTGGAAGATGATCTTGCCCATGTCGTGGAGCATTCCCGACACGTAGGCGTCGTCGAGGAGGGGCTTGTTGGCGGGTTTGAAGTTGCGCACGAGATTGAAGGCGTAGTAGGCGGCCCGGTAGCTGTGCTCCCAGAGTCTCTTCCGGTCGTCGGTGTTGTCGCCGAGGATCTTCAAGGTGCCGTAGGAATAGAGCAGCATCCTGATCTGCTTGAGGCCGGCGAGCTTGACGGCCTCGACGATGTCGTTGACGCGCTTGGACATCATGAAGGCCGCGGAGTTGACGAGCTTGAGGAGGTCGGCGGTCAGCGCGGGATCGGTCGCGATGTACTGCGCGATGTCGATCATCTGGCTGTTCGGATCGTTGATGAGGCGCTGGATCTGGGTGATGTTGTCGGGGAACTGGGGCAGGCTCGAGATCGAGTTGACGATCTGCTCGGTGAGCATGTCGAGGCTTTCGACCCGGGCCTCGGCGAAGGGCACGGTGATGCGGGCCACGGTCTCGCCGTTCTCCGCCCAGATGTCGAAGCAGTCCTCGGTGAGGCCCATCTTCTTCAGCATTAGTACGAGTATGACGATGCCGAGCCCCGCGCCCTCGGTGGGGTCGAGGACGCTCGCCATGGCCTCCTCGAGGCTGGCGTACATGCGCGAGCGGGCCAGCTTGTCGTGGATGCGGAGATACTCGGCCTTTGTGATCTCGACGTTGTTGCGAACCTCGATCTTTATGTTCGCGCCCTGGGCGTGGAATATGATCTTCACATAAAGGCCCTTCTCCTTGAGTTTCTGGAGATAGACCTGGATGTTGTCGAGGGTGTCGTCCTTGAAGGATTTCATGCCCTCGTCGTAATCCTCGGTATTCTCGAGGTCGAGGCCGCGCGCCTCGAAGTAGACGCGCTTGGTGTTGGCCTTCTTGGCGTTGACGGCGAGCTCGCGGAGGCAGTAGACGAGGTAGTCCTTGAGGCGGGACTGGCCGAGCTCGACGAGGAAGACCTCGAGGACCTCGGAGACGTAGACCTCCATCTCGTGGGGAAGGGTGTACGAGGTGACGGTCAGCGGTATCGCGTTGTGCGCCGCCTTCTTGATTCGGGGTACGTCGACCACCAGTTCCTGAGCCGCCATGTTTCCTCCCTGACTTTTGCGACAGATGGCCTGTCCTCTCCATCGTACTTTCGCTCGCCGTCCTTGGCAAGTTTGCTTCGCTTCAGCCCATGTAATTCTTCACGGTCTTGGCCATGCGCTGAAGTTCCCGTCTGACGCGGCCGTTGAAGGTGTCGGGGGCGAATTCCCCCCGGTCGTTCGGTCTGCCGGCCTCGATGCCGGCCAGGACCTCGAGGCCCTCGTCGATCGAGGCCACGGCCCAGATGTGGAACTTGCCCGCGGCGATCGTTTCGCGAATCTCCCGGGGCAGGATGAGGTTCGAGGCGTTGCTCCGCGGGATCATCACGCCCTGGTTCCCGGTGAAACCGGCCTGTTTGCAGACGCGGAAGAAGCCCTCGACCTTCTCGTTGACCCCGCCGACGGGCTGGACCTGCCCCGTCTGGTTCATCGAGCCGGTGACGGCGATATCCTGCCTGATGGGGATGCCCGCGATGGCCGAGAGGAGGGCGTAGACGGCCGTGGAGGAGGCCGAGTCCCCTTCGATGGCCGTGTAGGATTGCTCGAAGCAGATCGAGGCCGTGACGCCGAGGGGGAAGTCGCGGGCGTAGCGGCTCCTGATGAAGCCCTCGACGATGAGGACGGCCTTGTCGTAGATCTCGCCCGAAAGGCCGGATTCGCCCTCGATGTTGATCACGCCGCCCTCGCCCGGGCTCACCTGCGCGGAGATTACGGCGGGGAGGCCGAAGGCGTAGTAGCCCCTGTCGTGGACGGCGAGGCCGTTGACCCTGCCCGTGGCCCTGCCGTCGACCTGCATGATGATCTCGCCGGTGGAGATCATCTCCTCGAGCTTTTCCTCCGGCAGGTTGGCGAGATGGGCCCTGACGGCCACCGCCTCGCGGACCGATTCGCCGTCGATGACCGTCGAGTTTCGGACCTGGGCGCGATAGTCGGACTCGCGGAGAAGGTCGGCTATGAGTCCGAAGCGCGTCGAAAGGCGGTCGCGGTACTCGGCGAGGCGCATGCCCTCCTCGAGCACGGCCGCGAGGCCGGTAGTATCGATGGGAAGGAGGCGCTCTTCGCCGACGATCTTCGAGGCGAAGGCCCTGTAGTCTCTGATGCCCTCGGCGTTCCGGGGCATCGTCGAATCGAACTCGGCGTGGATCTTGAAGAGCTTCTGGAAATCGGGGTCGGCCTGGTACAGTGCGTCGTAGGTGCCCTCGCCCCCGACGAGGATGACCTTGACGTCGGCGGGCACGGCCTCGGGCTTGAGCCAGGCCGCGGCGCCGAAGGGGCCCTCGCGGGGCTGGATTTCGACCTTGGCGTCCTGGAGGGCTCGCTTGAGCCGGACCCAGACCTCTTCGTCCGCGAGGATGTCCTCGGCCCGGAGGACGAGGTATCCGCCCGAAGCTTGGAGGAAGGTGCCCGAGCGAATGCGGAGGTAGGCGGTCCGCGTGTCCCCATCCTCTTCGGGCTTGGGCTCGACGAAACCGAAGAGGTTCGAGAGGCTGGGGTGGTTCTCGACCACGACGGGAGGCCTGTCGGCTGCGCTTCGGTCGATGACGAGGTTGATGCCGTAGCGGCCGAGGGCGGGCGAGCGGCGCCGGCTGGGCCCTTTGCGGCCGGCCGGACCTTCGTGAAAGATCCACAGATGCCCGAGGACGTCCTTTTCGAGGGACGCGAGCCAGGCAGTGATGGCCGGATCGCTCCAGCTCTTCGAAAACAGGCGGGTTTCCGCGGCGACCTGGGGGGCGATGGCCTCCTCGCGAAGAGAACGGAGCTTGTCGTCGAGCTCCGCCCGTCCGCGCCGCAGCTCGGCGAAGATGCTCCGCATCTTGTCCATGTGGGCGTACCAACGGTTGCGGAGATCGTTGTAGGCCTCTTCGCCCATGGCTCCCGCGGTCACGAGTTCCTGGAGCCTTTCGAAGGTCGTCTCTTCGATGGTCGGGACGGCCTCCGCGTCGGCGGAATCAGAAAGGGCCCCTTCCGAGGCTTCGCTTTCGGTCGTTTCGGTTCCACCGGCTTCGGCCTCGACGCCTTCCGCCGGCGCCGTGGCCCCGACGGCCGCCAAGGGGACGATGTCCATCGCCCCGCCGCCGTCGCCCGCCTCGACCTGGACTGCGCGAAAGCCGTCGGCGGCGAGCTCGGCCTCGAAGGCCGCGAGACGAGCGTTTTCGGCCTCCTCGCGCTGGGCGACGAGGGCTGATTCGGTCTTTTTCTGGGAATCGCTCTCGGCCTGGAGACGGACGATCTCCTTGAGGGTCTCCACGAGGCGATGGAGGTCTCGCTTGAACTCGCGACCCTTTCCCGCCGCGAAGGAAAGCATCCTCGGCTCGAGGGGGGCCTCGAAATCGTAGACGAAGCCGATGTCGCGCAGGCGATCGACGCCGCCGGGTTCGTCGCTGAGAACTCGCAGGACGGCCGTTCGCCTTCCCGTGCCGGGGGCGCCGGAGACCCAGACATTGTAGCCCTTCGACTTGATCCTGACGCCCATCCGCAGGGCCTCGAGGGCGCGGGGCTGGCCTATGACTTCTATGCCCCAGGCGACGCCGCCGGAGTCCTCGCCGGCCGGGGCGAAAGCCTTCCCGGCCTCTTCGCCTACGGTGAAATCGATCTGGGAGAGGGGGAGTTCGTAACGCTGGCTATCCACCGGTCCTCCAATGGTCCGTTATTCCGCGTCGTTCATCAGAGTCGAAATGGGCACGATTGCATAGCCCTCGCTCCTGAGATCGTCGATGAGGAGGGGCAGCTCGTTGAAGAGATAATCATCCCTGCCGCCGTCGGGCACCCCGATCCGGATGGGAACGATCGAACCGGGCTTCACCCGCGCCATGATGTCCTCCACGATGCGGTGCGACGAGCGATAGGCTCCCGGCATCTTCGTCGCGTCGCTGCGTCCGACCCAATCGAGGGGATCGATGTCGCGGCCGACGTAGAGGTAGTTCATCGAGGCGCCTGCCGCCGTCACCTCCGAATTCGTGGAATACCAGGGCGTGTGCCAGAGTCCGGAGAGTTCCTTGCCCGTGGCGTTGAACCAGAGGTCCTCGGCTCGGGCGAGACCGCGGCGAACATAGTCCCGATCGTTGCCGAAGCGGGCGTCGGTCGGGTCAACGGTCGTGAAAAACATAGAGCCGATCTCCTGGCCCGAATCGGCGAGGAGGCGGGAGGCTCCTGGATCGTTTCGCACGAACTCGCCGTTGACGAAGAAGGTGGCCTTCGTGCCCGTCTCCGCAAGGGCGTTGAGGACCGTCACGAGACCCTCGGCCGAATCGAGGGCGTCGAAGGTCAGCGCGACCTCGCGCCTTCGAATGCGCGATCCATGATCGAAAACGTTCGGGTCGCGGGGCTCGTCCACGGAGGGGAAGGGCGCCCAGGTGTTCTTCGGCAGGGGGAAGAGACTCGTGGTGCCCAAGCCCTTGGTGTCCCTGAGCATCACGACGTTGCGGTAGGGACCCGAGGCGAGGCTGTCCAGATAGACCCGCCAGTCCGGGGCGACGGTGGAGGCGTCGCGATGGCCGGGGGTCGCGGCCTTGGTCCAGGAGGCGGGGACCGGGGTCTGGGTCGAGGCCGAGAGGCTGATCGGGGCCTTTTGTCCGAGGAGGGGGACATCGCGCCTCCAGGTCTGGCCTCCGACGCTCGCGACTATAGAGCCATCGTCGGACCAGCCGAAGTCCTCGACCCTCGAGAGGGCGATCGTCTTTATCTCGCCCGAACCGATGTCCCAGGATTCGATGTAGTCGCGGCTTCCGACGATGAGCCGGCCGTCATCGCGCCAGAGCACATGGAAGGAATTGGCGTCCGTCAGGTTCGCCACGGGTTTCCAGGTATCGTAGTCGCGGACGACGACGCCCTCGGCTCCGGCGAGAGCTACCTTCGTGCCGTCGGGAGAGAGCTTCGCCTCGACGGCGTCGCCCGTGTCGAGCTCCTCCACCTTGGGGGTGAGACCCAGGAGGGAGGGATCCGCCGGCGCGTCGAAGCGCCAGGCTCCGGTGCTCGTCGAGCCCGCCCTGATCGTGCCCGTGAGAACGGTCACCTGTCCCTGCGCGGGCCAAAGCACATCGCGCACCCTCGTCCCCCCCTGCAGAAAGAGGTAGGGGAGGGCCGCGACCCTCGCCTTTGACCCGTAGTCATCGGGCTTGAGGTACACAAGGAAAAGATTGCGGCCGCCCTTGGAGAAAATGATCCTCTGGCCGTCGGAACCCACCCAGTACTCGTCGAAGTTCGGATCGAAGGGGAAGGGAAGCTTGCCCGCCAGGCTTCCCATGCCGGCTATGCCCTGATACAGGGCCTGGGTGAAAAACTCGGCGGGCAAAACTCGGTAGAGGGCCGTATCGCGGAGATAGTAAAGGCTCCCGTCGGCGGCCCAGCGGACGGCTTCGACCCGGCCCGGGCCGATGCGCCGATAGCCCTCGTCGATGACCCGCGAGGCGAGGAGCTGATCGATGGAGAAATAATAGATGGAACCGGCCTTCGAGTAGACGAAGTAACGGGAATCGGGCGACCAGCGGGCGTGGATCCGGTTTACCGAATATTCTATTCCCTCGACGACGACCGAGCGGGCTCCGGAACGGGAATCATAGAGCACCAGTCGCCCATAGGCCGCCGAGGTCGGCTCGACGAGAATTACCCAGGAGCCGTCGGGGCTCGTCGCCGTGGGGGGAAGCGCGCCGTTGACCACGGGCGAGCCGCGCTCGAAGTTGGGAAAGCCCGCGACCGCAGCGGGATTGGCGAAGTCGCCGTCCGTTCGATACAGACCGAAGCGATTGCGGATCTCGAGTCGGCGGCCGCTGTCCACGAGGCTGATCGATTCGGGATAGAAACTGAGGCTGCGAATGTCGCCGGTCGCCGGGTCGGCCGCAAACAGGGCGTTATACGAGTCGCCGCCGGGCAGGGCCCCTTTCGCGCCGAAGAGAAGCGTCCCGGTTTTCGAAAAGTCGGGCCCGAGGAACGTGACATCGGCCGCAAGTCCGCAGGCGACGAGAATCGCGAGGGCCCAGGCTAGAGCTTGTCGTTTCATGGCATACCTTCCCGATTCATTATCGGCAACCTTCGCGGTTTGTTTAACCGCGCGTGGTTTGGCACAACCGCGAGCGCTTTGGCGCAACCCGCGGCGGCTTCGGGCGGGATGCAGAATATTATTCCAAATCATATAAAGAATTAGCGAGTGATTTCGCCGCACGGCTCCCGCGCTTATTGAATAAAGACCCAAAAAAGAACTAAACTTTGGCAGCTCCTCCCGGAGCTTCATCCCCAACCTTCCTTCCGCAAGGATATAGCGTATGTCAGACTCGACCAAGAAGATGGTCATGATCGACGGCAACACGGCCGCCGCCCATGTCGCTCACGCCGTGAGCGAAGTCATCGCCATCTATCCCATTACGCCCTCCTCGACGATGGGCGAACTCGCGGACGAGTATTCCTCGGCCGGGCGCAAGAACATCTGGGGCACCGTGCCCCAGGTCGTAGAGATGCAGTCCGAGGCCGGAGCCGCCGGCGCGGTCCACGGCGCCCTCGCCACGGGCGCCCTCTCGACCACCTTCACCGCCTCCCAGGGCCTCCTCCTCATGATCCCCAACATGTACAAGATCGCCGGCGAGGCCACGCCGACCGTCTTCCACATCGCCGCCCGCGCCATCGCCGCCCAGGCCCTCTCGATCTTCGGCGACCACCAGGACGTCATGGCCGCCCGCCAGACCGGCTGGGCCCTCCTCGCCGCCAACAACGTGCAGGAGGTCATGGACACGGCCCTCATCGCCCATGCCGCGACCCTCGAGTCGCGCGTGCCCTTCCTCCACTTCTTCGACGGCTTCCGCACCTCCCACGAAGTGCAGAAGGTCGAGGAGTCCTCCTACGACCTCATGCGCCAGATGATCTCCGACGAGATGGTGCGCGCCCACCGCGGTCGCGGCCTCAACCCCGAGGACCCGGTCATCAAGGGCACGAGCCAGAACCCCGACGTCTACTTCGCCAGCCGCGAGGCCTCGAGCAAGTTCTACGCCAAGGTCCCCGGCATCGTGCAGGCCCAGTTCGACAAGATGGCCAAGCTCACCGGCCGCCAGTACCGCCTCTTCGACTACGTCGGCGCCCCCGACGCCGAGCGCCTCGTCATCGTGATGGGCTCCGGCGCGGACACCGTCGAGGAGACCGTCAAGCACCTCGTCGAAAAGGGCGAGAAGGTGGGCGTCCTCAAGGTGCGGCTCTTTCGCCCCTTCTCCGTCGAGCACTTCATCAAGGCCATTCCCGCCACCGTCAAGTCCATCGCCGTCCTCGACCGCACCAAGGAGCCCGGCTCCATCGGCGAGCCCCTCTACGAAGACGTCCGCACCGCCATCGGCGAGGCCATGGGCGACAAGACTGCGGCCTTCAAGGGCTGGCCCACCGTCATCGGTGGCCGCTACGGCCTCGGTTCCTTCGAGTTCACCCCCGCGATGGCCAAGGCCGTCCTCGACGAGCTCAAGAAACCCGCCCCGAAGAACCACTTCACCATCGGCATCAACGACGACGTCATGCACACGAGCCTCGACTTCGACGAGGCCTTCCTCCTCCCCTCGGCCGGCGTCACCGAGTGCCTCTTCTACGGCCTCGGCTCCGACGGAACGGTCGGCGCCAATAAGAACTCCATCAAGATCATCGGCGACGACACCGACTACGGGGCCCAGGGCTACTTCGTCTACGACTCGAAGAAGTCCGGCACCTACACCGTCTCCCACCTCCGCTTCGGACCGGGCAAGATCGCCAAGCCCTACCTCGTCGCGGCCGCCGACTTCATCGCCTGCCACAAGTTCACCTTCCTCGAAAAGCTCGACATCCTCGCCAACGCCAAACCGGGCGGCGTCTTCCTCCTCAACAGCCCCTATCCGGCCGACAAGGTCTGGGCCGAGCTCCCCATCGAGGCGCAAAAACGCATAATTGACAAGAAACTTCGCTTCTACGTGATCGACGGCTCCGAGATCGCCGAGAAGGCAGGCATGAGCGGCCGCATCAACACCATCATGCAGACCGCCTTCTTCAAGATCTCCGGCGTCCTCCCCGAGGCCGACGCCCTCAAGCTCATCAAGAAGTACACGGAGAAGACCTACGCCCGCAAAGGCGCCGACGTCGTCGCCAAGAACATCGAGGCCATCGACATGGCCGGCTCCTCCGTCCACGAAGTCAAGGTCGGCGCCGCCGACTCGAAGAAGAAGATGATCGCCCCCGTCTCCGCCGACGCGCCCACGTTCGTGAAGGAAGTCATCGGCGAGATCATCGCCGCCCGCGGCGAGAAGATCCCCGTCAGCAAGCTCCCCGACGACGGCAGCTTCCCCTCGGCCACCACCCGCTACGAGAAGCGCAACATCGCCGAGAAGATCCCCGTCTGGGAGCCGGATCTCTGCATCCAGTGCGCCCAGTGCAACCTCGTCTGCCCCCACGCCGTCATCCGCATCAAGGTCTACGAGCCCTCCGTCCTCGCCAAGGCCCCGGCCACCTTCAAGAGCGCCGATCCCAAGCCCTTCTTCAAGGAATACCCCGGCCAGAAGGTCACCGTGCAGGTCAGCCCCGAGGACTGCACCGGCTGCGGCCTCTGCATCGCCGCCTGCCCCGCCAAGGACAAGAACGACCCCAACCGCAAGGCCATCAACTTCGGCCCGCAGAGCGAACTCCGAGCCGCCGAAGTAGCCAATTGGGACTTCTTCATGAACGTCATCCCCATGCCCGACCCGAACAAGGCCAACCCCGCCTCCATCGTCGGCACCCAGCTCCGCCAGCCGCTGTTCGAGTTCTCCGGCGCCTGCGCCGGCTGCGGCGAGACCCCCTACGTCAAGCTCGTGAGCCAGCTCTTCGGCGACCACGCCGTCGTGGCCAACGCCACAGGCTGCTCCTCGATCTACGGCGGCAACCTCCCGACCACCCCCTGGTCCAAGCGCGCCGACGGCAAGGGCCCGGCCTGGGGCAACTCCCTCTTCGAGGACGCCGCCGAGTTCGGTTACGGCATGCGCCTCACCGTCGAGAAGACCAGCGAGTTCGCCCGCGAACTCGTCGCGGCCTACAAGGGCAAGGGAATCCCCGCCGCCCTCGCCGACCGCCTCCTCGAGAACCCCCAGGACTCCGACATCCTCATCGCCGAGCAGCGCGCCAACGTAAGCGTCCTCAAGGACGAACTCGCCAAGGTGAAGGAGGCCTGGGCTGCCAACCTCTCGTCGGCAGCCGACGAGGGCCTCGTCAAGAAAAGCGTCTGGGTCATCGGCGGCGACGGCTGGGCCTACGACATCGGCTTCGGCGGCCTCGACCACGTCCTCGCCTCCGGCCGCAACATCAACGTCCTCGTCCTCGACACCGAGCTCTACTCCAACACCGGCGGCCAGGCCTCCAAGGCCACGCCCTTCGGTTCAATCGCCAAGTTCGCCACGAGCGGCAAGGACATCGGCAAGAAGGACCTCGGCATGATCGCCATGTCCTACGGCTACGTCTACGTCGCCCAAGTCTCCCTCGGCGCCAACTACCTCCAGACCATCAAGGCCTTCCGCGAAGCGGAAGCCTACGAAGGCCCCTCGATCGTCATCGCCTACTCCCACTGCATCAACCACGGCATCGACATGTCGAAGGGACTCTCGCAGCAGAAGACCATGGTGGAGGGCGGCGTGTGGCCCCTCTACCGCTACGATCCCCGCCTCGTCGACCAGGGCAAGAACCCCTTCCAGCTCGACTCCAAGGAGCCCGACGAGACCAAGATCGAGCAGTACATGTACAACGAGGTCCGCTTCAAGAGCCTCCGCGACTCCAACCCCGAACGCGCCGCCATGCTCCTCGAGAAGCAGAAGCACATGGTCGCCCGCAGGTGGAAGGAGTACAAGTACATCGCGGAGAGACCTTTCTAGGGTGCGAGCGAAGGTTCGTGGTGATCGACGAACGAAGCGCAGCGGAGTTCGTAACACTTCGTTAGGCCTGCGGCTCGCCGCCAAGGCGCGAAGCGACTTGGCGAAGGCCGTTCTAATTCGTAGTATTTAATCTACGAGAGAGCCTCCCGATCGGGAGGCTCTCTTTTTTTGGAAGGGGGGGAAGCAGGATGGAGTTGAAGCTTTGGTGCGCGGGCAGGCGCAACCTAGGGATTGACGCATTGCAGTGAGGTCCTTAGCGGTTTCGCGGGGAATAGGATATGGCGGGCACGATTACGGAGGCACAGGAGGGGATGGGGCGCGTCTTCGACTTCGAAGCCGTCCTAAGGCTACTAACATTGGATTATTCTTTTCGCCTCAAATAGTTATATGATTGGAACCACGAATGGACGGGCTTCCCGCTTTATCTTGAATACTTAACATCTGTGTAGCATATTTACCCCATGTCAGCGCACGGGCCCTGTGATATGCGCATCGGTACCTCCGGTTACGACTACCCCGAATGGAGTGGTTCCTTCTACCCACGGGGTCTCGGCAGGAAGGATTTCCTCCCCTTTTATGTCGCGCACTTCGACACCGTGGAACTTAATTTCAGCTACTACGGGATGCCACGCGCCGAACAACTTGCCAGGCTGTTGGAGGCTTCCGGTCCGCACTGCCTCTTTTCGATCAAGGCCAATCGCTCCCTGACCCATGAGATTGATCCCGATCATTGGAGAGAGAGTCTCGTTCAGTATCGCGAGTCCCTTGACCCCCTCCTCCCCGGAAGGAGGCTTGGGGCAGTACTCCTTGAATTTCCTCAGTCTTTCCACTACGAGCCGGAGCGGAGACGCTACCTCGACGAGCTCATTCGGGGTTTTGGCGAAATCCCTCTAGTCGTGGAGTTTCGAAACATGGGCTGGTACAATAACCGTGTTTTCGACGCGCTCCGCGAGCGCAGGGTCGGCATCGCCTCGCTCGACGTGCCGAAGCTCCACGGCCTGCCTCCGGTTATCGATCTCGTCACCGCTCCGACCGCGTATATCCGCTTCCATGGCCGCAACGCCGAGGCTTGGTGGGGGACGGGCGCCGCGGCACGCTACGACTACCTCTACAGCAAAGAGGAACTCCAATCCTGGCTCGAACGGGTGAAGGGCATCGCCGACAAGGCGGAACGACTCCTCATTTATTTCAACAACCACTTCAACGGCCAGGCGATCAAAAACGCCGCCATGCTCAAAGAGCTTCTCGCAAATACGGGGAGTGCGCCGTGAGAGCCGAGGCCTCGGTCGTACATGTCAATGTCGTTGGATTTATGGCGGCGGTGGAAGCCCTCGTCGCCCCCGAGCGCCGCGACAAGGCCTTCGTCGTGGGCTCTCCCGGTGCGAGCCGAGCGATCGTACTTGATGCTTCACGAAACGCTATCAAGGAAGGGATCAAGATCGGAATGCGCCTCGATGTGGCGCGCGAGCGGGTCCGCGGCCTCGAAATTCTCCCTCCCTCCCTCGACGCCTACCGCCGCGCAAACGCTCTCCTCGAGAAGGTCTGCGCTCGCTTTTCCCCTCGCGTCGAGAACGATTCGGGCGGGCATTTCTTCCTTGACTTGGATGGCACGAGGCGGCTCTTCGGCGAGTACATCGACTGTGCCGCGAAGATCAAGAACGAGATCCGGGCGATGGCGGGGCTCGACCCGACCGTCGGCCTGGCCAGAAACAAGCTCGTAGCCAAGGTGGGCACGCGATGTCTCCGCCCCGATGGGCTTGCCCTTGTCCGCGAAGGCGACGAAGCCTCGTTTCTCGCGCCGCAGGACATCGAATTCCTGCCAGGGGTGGGCCCGAAGAATCTACGGCTCCTCCTCGCCGTGGGAATGCGGGAGATCGGGGACTTGGCCGAGACGGGCGACGAGGAATGTCGCGCCCTGTTCGGGAAGGAAGGGCCCGCTCTTAGGGATGCGGCGAGGGGCCTCGACTTCCGCGATGTGGCGGATGGCGCCCTCGCCGCGCGCATCATCGCGCGGGAACTCCGCTTCGAATCGGACATCCTCGACGCCTTCGAGATCAGGGCGGGACTCCTCCGCCTCGTAGAGGAATCGGGGCTCGAACTCAGGCAGGAAGGCTTCGTCGCGGGACGGCTATCTCTTCGCGTAACGTACACCGACGGCTTCGAGGCTTCCGCCTCGAAGAATTGCGAAAGGCCCCTCTGGGGTGAGACGGAACTCATAAGGGCGGCTGACGGTCTCCTCGCCACGGCCGGAGTGCGGCGCGTTCGCGCCCGCGCGCTTCGCTTTGCCCTGTCGTCCCTCTCCCCATCGAGTCCCCAGCTTGATCTCTTCGCCCCGCCTGAGCCTACCAAAGCCGATCGCCTACAACGTGCGGTAGACGCGACACGGATGCGCTTCGGCGCAGACAATCTCGGTCTCTGCGCTTCGCTCGGAAAGGCGGCGTACAGCCGTGTTTAGCCATCTCCAGGTACACTCTACCTACTCGCTTTTGCGCGGCGTGCGAGGCGTGGAGGAGCTCGTCGCCGCCGCGAAGGCACGAGGCTACGACCGCCTCGCGTTGACCGACATCGACAGCCTCTACGGTGTTCATGACTTTATCGAGGCGGCCTCGGAGGCGGGGCTGCGGCCCATTGTCGGGGCCGAGCTTCATGGCGTCGGGGGGCGCGGAACCGAAGGGCGAAACGCCGGGAAACGTCTCGTCGCCCTTGTCAGGAATCGTGAGGGCTTCGCCAACCTCTGCGAGATACTCAGCCTCGACGCGGCGGCAAAACGGGAAAAGCGCGAATATGGCCCCGCATCTTTTTTTTCGGCCGGAGAGGCGCGACTGAGTTCTGGCCTGGTGCTCGCGAGCGACGATCCCGCCATCCTCGAAAGCCTTTCGGGTCGCGTCGAGCGGCTGTACGCGGCGGTGACGCCGCGCTCCCTGCGCGGCCTGTCCGCGGCAAGGCGGCTCGGCCTTCCGCTCCTTGCCCTCGGCGACGTCAGCTTCCTCGACCCGGAGGATCGCCATATCCACCGCGTTCTTCGGGCGATAGCCGAAAACTCCACCCTTGGCCGCCTCGTCGAGGCCGATTGCGAGCCCTCCGATGCACTTCTTTTTGGCCCCGCCGAAGCCGAGCGCCGCTTCGCCCCCTATCCCGAGGCGCTGCGCGCCACGGAGGAAGTCGCGAAACTTTGTACCTTCGATCGGATATTCGATGGCTTCGTCTTCCCCGCCTATGAGGCTCCCGCGGGCGAAACGGGAAAAGAACTCCTCCGCTCGAGGGTCTACGAAGGCGCGCGGCTGCGCTACGGCGAGATTCGGACGGAAGTCGTCGAGCGTATCGAGTTCGAACTCGACATCATCTCGCGAAAAGGTTTCACCGACTATTTTCTCGTGGTCGCCGACATCGTGACCATGGCCTCGCGTACCTGCGGGCGCGGGTCGGGGGCGGCGAGCATCGTCTCCTATTGTCTCGGCATCACGAATGTCGACCCGATCAGGCACAATCTTTACTTCCAGCGCTTCCTTAACCTCGCTCGGCCCGACCCGCCGGACATCGACGTCGACTTCGCTTGGGACGAGCGCGACGCTATCATCGCGGCCGTAATCGAGCGCTTCGGACCCGATCGTTGCGCCCGCGTCGCGAACCACAATAGCTTTCGTCCTCGCTCGGCGCTCAGGGAAACCGCAAAGGCCTACGGCCTGCCCGACGGGGAGATCACCGAAATCGAGCATCGCTATTTCCGCCTCGAGGAACGGGACTCCGTCCTCGCCGACCCCCTCTGGGCGGAGATATTCGGCGTGGCGCGCCGCCTCGTGGGCATGCCGAAGGAACTCGGCATGCACTGTGGTGGCCTCGTCATCACGCCAGGACCGATCCGCCGCTGTGCTCCCGTCGAGTATTCCGCCGAAGGCTACCCCCTTCTCGGTTGGGAAAAGGATGGAACCGAGGCGGCGGGACTCGTTAAAATCGACCTCCTCGGCAACCGCTCCCTTGCCGTGGTACGCGACGCCCTGGCCCAGCTCGGCGAGGAAGGCGTGGCCATCGACCCCTACACCTGGGCGCCGATCGACGACAGGGCGACGGTTGACATGCTCGCCCGTGGCGACTCGATGGGCGTGTTCTACATCGAGTCGCCCGCGATGCGACAACTCCAGAAGAAGACGGGCCGCGGTGACTACGCCCATATCGTCATCCATTCCTCGATCATCCGTCCCGCGGCCAACGACTTCATCAATGAATACGTCAGGCGCCTCAAGGGCGGTGAATACGAGCCCTTGCACCCCTTGCTTGAGGACATCTTCGGCGAAACCTACGGCATTCTCTGTTACCAGGAGGACGTTTCGAAGACGGCCGTGGCCCTCGCCGGCTTCGATGATGCGGATGCCGACAGGCTCCGTAAGGTTCTTTCCAAGAAAGATGCCGCGACGCGTCTCAAAGCCTATGAGGGGAGGTTCTTCGACGGTTGCAGGAAGAACGGGGTCGCCGAGGAAGTAATCGCAAAGGTCTGGGAGATGATCCGCTCCTTTGAGGGCTTTTCCTTCTGCAAGCCTCATTCGGCCTCCTACGCTATGGTTTCCTTCCAGTCCGCCTACCTGCGCGCCCATCACCCCGCGGCCTTCATGGCGGCCGTCCTCTCAAACGGAGGCGGCTACTATACGGCCCAGGCCTATGTGAGTGAGGCGAGAAGGATGGGCTTACGCATCGCGGGCCCCGATGTCAACATAAGCAGGCGCAAGTACCACGCACGCGACGGGGCGGTGGTGGTGGGTTTCATGGCTATTTCGGGACTCGCGAGCGCGACGATCAAGGCGCTTCTCACCGAACGCGAATTGCACGGTCGCTTTTCCTGCCTCGAGGACTTCTCCCTTCGCCTCGCCCTGCCCAGGGAGGGCCTTATCGCCCTCGTGTCGGCCGGCGCTTTCGATTCTCTTGCCGCGGGAACCCCGCGTTCGGAGCAGGCCCGATCGCTTCTCGAACGGCTCGGTGAAGGACGGCGGAAAGGGATCACCCAACCGGAACTGTTCGCGATAAACGAAACATCGGCGCTTGCGACACGCCGGGGGCGCAATATGCCCGCAGTGGGACTTCGAGCCAATGACCGGGGCTCGGCGAAAAATGAAGCGGAGTTCCTGCGCGCGGAATACGATTGCCTCGGCTTTCTTCGGGAGAAACATCCTTTTGCGCTCTGGCAGAGAGAGATAGACAAGCTCGATCGCCGCCTTGCCCGCGACCTCCCGAAGTTCCGCGCGAGGAGGCTCAGCCTCCTCGGCTGGCCCGTGACGCAGAAGGAAGTCCTCACCGTCGAGGGAAGGCCTATGTCCTTCGTCAGCTTTGAGGACGAGACGGCGATCTATGAGACTGTCTTCTTTCCCGAAGCATTCGAACGTTATCGACCGCTTCTTTACGAAACAAAGCCATTCCTGATTCGAGGGAAGGTAGAGGATGATATGGGCGCCCTGTATCTCAATGTCGAAGGCATGGAAGCTATTTCGACGCGAATGCAATAATGCGCTGCGTACCGGCGGGCAACCGCCCTCCTCCTACTCGATGGAAGGGGGAGCGCAAGATCGAGGCGGACGGACTCGCCGAGAGAGTCGCGAAGCCGACGACGCTCCCAGGCCCTCGCCTATGCCGAAGGTATGGTCAAGAGCAGCTCAGCTTATCGAGCAAGCGGTATTCTGGTTATTCCCCTGCAAGTTTCAGGGTTTCAGCGAAAATGATCGGGACACCTTCGCCTCGCTTCTCCATCATGTATTGCCTGCCATACCCACCTAGTTGTTGCTCCAGCCCCTGTCGAAAGCCTTCGATTTCCGCTGGGCTGGCTCCCTCGTAAGTCTTTTGTCGCAGCATGAGATCGATCATCGAGGGGCCAAGCTGATAAACCGTTTTTGCAGCGGGCTGGGCTGAAAGAGAAATGGATGAGCACAAAAGCGGGATGCTGAGAAGAATGCCAAGGAACCCAATGTTTGCTCGCATCGATTGCCTCCTGACAAGCAGGATGCTCTCTGGTTGCGTCATATTCGGTCGCGCCGACTTCAAATTTTCGAACTGAACAGTGGAGAGGCTTCTATAAATGCCAGAGCGCTCCTTCAGCGAGTCGATGGGCTTTGTCAGCCAGCGGGCGAGGCCTCAGCGTTCCCGCGCTCAATTGGAGCGTTTATGCGATCGAGGATCGCCAATTACGATTTCCAGAAGGACCATTTCACTTTTGATCGCGAAACCTTTGAAGCCATAGAACCTCGCCGGGCACAATCGCAATGATGATTAAAAAAGAGACGGCGTACAGGAGCAACATGGCCGACCATTTAAAGGCAGGAATGCAAAACGCCAAAGCAAAGCCCGGTGAGTTTCGATCTCTGTACTAGGCATCCGAGTGTGCCGAAGGCATAGCGGAGAGCCCGACGGCGTCGCGCTCGGCCAATGTAGAATCTTAGCCTTGAAATCGGGTGCGCGACGCCGACGCGCCTACATCTTTTGCGGAGCACGCCTTGATACCACGGCCTACCGCTTAGCCCGAAGCCTACGAAGTCCCCTAACGCTGCGCTATATCTTCGCCTCGTCGAAGCGGGCAAGAACCCCCTTCCAGCTCGACTCCAAGGAACGAAGTTTAGCGCAGCGTTAGCCCGACGAGACCAAGATCGAGCAGTACATGTACACCGAGGTCCGCCATACCGACCCGGCACACCGGGTCGGTGAGAGCCTCCGCGAAGTCGGGCCGCAATATGCGGTTTTCGGTGAGGACACGCTCAGCGGCCCGACTCCAACCCCGAACGCGCCGCCATGCTCCTCGAGAAGCAGAAGCACATGGTCGCCCGCAGGTGGAAGGAGTACAAGTACATCGCGGAGAGACCTTTCTAATTAAATAAATGTGAATTATGAGAGAGACTTCCGATCGGGAGGCTCTTTTTTCGAAGGGGGGAAAGCGAAAGGTGATTGCGGGCGGTTCGCAGGCCGGCAAGCGTCCCGCTTACGCGTTACCCCCTCAGGCCTTCGGCCTGGTACCGAGAGGAAGGATTGACGTGTGCGCTCGCGCGCACGACGGAATCGCTCCAAAGCCGGCGCTCGAATCATCATTGCGCCGGCTTTTCCGCTACCCCTCTCTCTTCTACCGCCGAACTTGCGGCCTCATGATAATTGCCTTGAACTGGCTTCCCTCACGGTCATCGACAAATTCCACGTCCTTCCAGGCCTTGAGAGCTCGGCCGATGCCCGAACCAAGGCCGCGATACGGCAAAATCTTCGTCGCGTGGCTGGCGAGAATCGGGTTGCGGATGTTGGAATTGCCATTCTTGATGTTCTCAATTGTGAGGTTATTGGGGAGGTGCCCCGGGTTGATGATTTCGATGCGATCGGAAAACACGAAGATACGTATCGGGGCCGAAATGAAGTAATCGCGATGGATGAGGGCGTTGGCGACAAGTTCCTCGAACACTATGCGTGGAACCTCGGGGTCGCCTTCCGAATTGACGCCCTTGTCTCCTTGGAGGTGACGGAGGTTGCGAAGGATGAAGGCGATTGTGGATCGAAATTGGTCCTGGATGGTTCCAGGCAGATCCTGGCTGTCGTTGTAGCGCTCGATATCTATCTCCGTGCCGGGATAGCATACGGCCTTCGCGATGAAGATCGGGAGCCTGGAAGAGGGTAGCTTCGCGAAAAGCAAGGTTCCCGCCACATTGAGCCCCTCATCGGTCGCGAGGTTCATGTTGCGAAAAAGAAGTGCCAGCCTGGCCGGGTCGCTATCGAGGCTCTCGCCGTAGGTCTTTTCGTAGAAGCTGCCGAAGACCGTGAGATCGACATCGGCTATCGTCGTGCCGCGGACCGGAATCTCATCGCCATGGATCAAGCCTGCATTCTGGAACATTCGCTGGATTTCCTCGCGCGAGGTCGCTCGGCGCTTGTCGGCCCCCGACTTGACCCAGATGACACCGTCCTTGTCCATGTAAGGCTTGCTTATTCCCTCAGGCACGGATATAGCCACAACTATGCCCGATTCCGTGGCGACATTCTCAGAGACTGGGTTGATCGCGGGCCGTACGCCCTGGGAAGCGGCGTTGGAGAGGCGCTGATTGAGACTCCGGACCTCGGCTGCCGTGAGCCCCGATATCGATCCGTCGTCGCGAACTCCGATATAAAGGGTGCCGCCGCCTCCGTTTGAAAAGGCCACGAGTTCGGCAGCCAGACTTTCGGGAGTGACGCTTTCTTTGAATTGAGCGCGGGAGTCCTCCCCCCTTTCGAGGCGCCCTTCCAGTTCCTTTAGGTCCATTATACCCCCCGCTTCGGCAATCTTAGGCGAGGATAGCTTAGTTTCAAGTGCTATGCCTCGCCAAGGGCGGCCAGAGATCGAGGATGCAATAGACAATATTCTCGCCGCACGGCGTCCTGAAGGACCAATTGCGGCTATGAGAGAATCGACTACTTCGGCGAACCCGAATGCCACGCGGCCGGATCGCGGGTGAAGCCTTCGTCGACGAGCCTCCGGAGCTCGTTGAAGGTATTTGGGTTGTCCCCCAGTATTTCTTTCAGTGCCTTCTTGAACGAAGGCTTTTGATGCCATCCTTCCAGTTGTCCCATTCGCGCCAATTAATTTTGCGCCGACTTCGTTGCATGATCTGTCCATTGCAGAAGTCGAGGTAGCGATAAAAATCGTCAAGAAGGTCTCGTTGCGTCTCCTCATCGAGGGGGACGCCGGCTATTTTTCCGGTAGGGGGGAAAGCGCAAGGGGATTGAGGGCTGTTCGCAGGCCGGCAAGCGCGCCGCTTACGCGTTCCCCCCACGCTCCAAAGCCGGCGCTCGAATCAGCATTGCGCCGGCTTTTCCGCTACCCCCCTTTTGGGTTCAGCGAGGCTGGTCGCGGCGAAAGTCGGATTCATGGCGGAGGGTCTGACCCTCCACACACTTCATTCCTCCGGCACGGAATCCTCGTAGAGCCATTCAGGTTCCACATCGGCCCCATTCGCCCACTCCACCGTGTCGAGCACGGCATGGACGCTTGCGAACATCGCCGGGTCCCGGAGTTCGCGGAAGATCCCCTTGTCCAGGAGAGGCTCCATATCGAAGGTGCGAACCTGACCATCCACGTATTCAAGCCGAACCTTCGCGGGTGGAAGAGCCGTTGCCTTCTTGATTTCAGGCGGCAGCATTGAGACTCCTATTTGAGCGGATCGATCCTGAAGAGTGCCTCCATGGATTGAGCCAAGTCCCGCAGACTCAACGCCTGCGGGGTTGCGACTTGCTTCGCTCCCTGCGATTGACAGGAGTCTAGGGCTGCAAGACAATTCGTCCCATTATGAATCTGGAATCGCTATTTATCAAAAGGGCCTTCAATCCGAATGAGGCCCAACGCGCGGCCATCATGCACGAAGGTGGTCCGCTTTTCTTGACGGCGGGCCCTGGTTCCGGAAAGACCCAGGTGCTCATCTGGAGGACTCTCAATCTCCTGGTCTTTCAGGATGTGGCTCCTTCCCGCATCATGCTCGCGACCTTTACGGAAAAGGCGGCCAGACAACTCAAAGAGGGTCTCATGGCCCTCCTCGCCTTGGTCACCAACGAGACCGGCAGGGCCTATGACCTTTCGAGCATCTCGATCGGCACCGTCCACTCGCTCTGCCAGAAGTTCCTGGTGGACAGGCGATTCAGCGACTCGCAATCCCGCAAGAGGGCGCCCGTCCTCCTGGATGAGCTTGGGCAGTACTTCATGCTCTACAATCGCTGGTATTGGTCGGAGCTTATCAGGGAGGGGGGCTTCCCTGACGAGGAGACAGCCCAGAGGGCGATCAACGAGTGGATTCAAGGCCGCGATTCCTATTCCCGCCATCACGCCGTCCAGGCGTGCATGGCCTTCTTCAATCGCCTTTCCGAGGAAAACTGGCAGGAGACGGAAGCGGAATCGGGGGACGAGACGCTCACGTCCCTGCTCAGAATGTACGCGCGCTACAAGCGCGACCTGGCCACGGGGAAGGCGACGGAGCGCGTCGACTTTTCCCTCCTCCAGCAGGCGGCATACAGCCGCTTTGCCGAGGGCGCCGTGGCGGGCAGGGTCTTCGATCATGTCATCATCGACGAGTACCAAGACACGAACGCGATCCAGGAGGCCCTCTTTTTCGCCCTCGCGTCGGGAAGCCGCAACCTCTGTGTGGTCGGGGACGACGATCAGGCGCTCTACCGCTTCCGCGGGGCGACCGTCGAAAACCTTGTCGACTTCGAGAGCCGATGCGCGGCACGGCTCGGTGTGGCGCCGCGGAGGATCGACCTCAATATCAACTACCGCTCGCGCAAGGCCATCGTCGGCCTCTATTCCGATTTCATCCGCCGCGCGGACTGGTCGCGGCCCGAAGGCCCGGTCGGTGCGTGGAGGATCGCGGACAAGGGTAGTGTCGCCGCGAGCGCGGACGAGGGGACAGCGGTGGTCACGTCGAGCCATGGCAAGGCGGAGGATGTCTACCGGGAGATCGTCGCCTACGTGAAGCGTCTCCGCGAGTGCGGGGCGATCTCGGATTACAGCCAGGCCGCATTCCTCTTTCCCGCCATGAAGGGCTGGGGCGGGATGAACAGCCGCGTCCATGGCTTCATCGAGGCCCTCAAGGAAGCCGACATTCCCTATTACGCGCCGCGAGCCGGCCGCTTCCTCGAAGTCGAGGAAGCCCGCGTCTTTTTCGGCCTCTGCCAGGAGGTGTTCGGACGCCCTCGGCACAGGGAGCGGGGCGACGCGAGCGCCGGATTCCGGGAGTTCCAGGACTGGATGGCCGCCAGCCGCGAGCGCGCGGAGGAACTGACCGCCGCCGATCCCCTCCTTCGCTCCTTTGTCCGCGAGCGGCGCGCCGAATTGGATGAGGCCGCCGCGGATTACAGCACCCTCCTCTCGTGGGCTGAGAGCCGCGATTTCGACCTCGAATCCGCCGTCCAACCAGGGCTTCCCCAGCGGATCGCGAAGGAAGCCTCGCTCTCCCTCCGCGTGCAAAAGGCCCTCCAATCCCACGGCGTCAACGAACTCGTGAAGAAGCGTCAGGCTGAGGCCTCTCCACTTCGTCTCCGATATCTCCTCAATCGCGTCACGGCCCTCGATTGGGGCGTCCTCGACCTTTTCTACCAATTGAATGGTTTTAGCTGTTTCCGCGCGGCCTACGAGGAGGCCGAGGGCGGCCGGGACGAGGGACCGATCTGCAACCTCGGCCTCATCACCCAGTACCTCGCCCGATATACCGAAGAATACGGCCCCGTCATCGCGGGCCAGAACCTCGTGGAGGACCGCTTCGTCAACAGCTTTTTCTCTTCCTACCTCTACGCCCTCTTCCGCCTCGGCGAGTCCGAATACGAGAACGTCGACGATCCCTTCCCCAAGGGCCGCGTCCCCTTCCTGACCATCCACCAGGCCAAGGGACTCGAGTTCCCCGTAGTCGTCCTCGGCTCGGTGTACAGGGAGCCGCGAGACCCTTCCCGGATCGAGGCGACGATAAGGGAACTCTCGGGCCGCGGCGGCGAGCCCCTGGACAGGATCGACGCCTTCGACACGATGCGGGCCTTTTATGTGGCCCTCTCCCGCGCCCGCAGTCTCCTCATCCTTCCCCGCTACACCCACGCCAAGTCGGCCAGCCCGGCATTCAAGGAAATCTTCGAAACCGCCGGCCTCCCCACGCTCGCGGAGCTGGACCCGGGCATCCTGCCCGCGGCGCGGGAAGCGGTGGACGAAGCGGGGAGGAGCTACAGCTTCACCGGCGACTACCTCCCTTATCGCAAATGCCCCAGGAATTACATGGCCTTCCGGAAGTACGGCTTCGTCCCCTCCCGTGGTCAGTCATTGTTCTTCGGCCGCCTCGTCCACGAGACGATCGAGGACCTCCACCACCTCGTCATGGCCAAGGGAGGAAGGGCATGAACCTGGACGAACAGGAGATCCGCGACCTCTTCGAGGAGAACTACGAGTTCCTCAAGGTCGAGGGCGGCCACGTCGTCACCGACTTCGTCAAGGAACAGGCCTTCCAGCAGGTCCTCTGGTACTGGAAGAAAAACCGCGCGATCGCCGAAAAGGTCACGGAAACCGAGGTACGCCTCGTCCTCCCCGAATGTCGCAGCCCCGAAAAAGGCATCCGCTACAGCCTGGAGGGCGTCGTCGACATCGTCCGGGAGGGCAAGGAAATCTGGATGTACGACCTCAAAACGCCCGAGCGCCAGGCGATCGAGGCGAACCTCGATTCTTACCGAGCCCAGCTCAACGTCTACGCCCACATCTGGAAGGGCCTCCGCGGGAACGAGCTCGACAACTGCGCGCTGATCTCCACCGCCCTGCCCCAGGGGCTCAAGGCCGCCATCCGTGCCGGCAGCTCGGAAGGGATGGGGAGCGAGCTCGCCGCCTGGGATCCGGTGATCTCCTTGGGCTATAGCGAGGAGGAGGTGGAGGCGATGATCGAGGACTTCGGCCGGACGGTCGAGTCGATCGAAGAGGGCCGCTTCGAGGCGCCGCCGCCGTCCCGGCTCAAGGAAAAGGCCGAGGGCGAACGCAACATCTTCGCCTGGAAAACATGTCGCAACTGTGACATTCGTTTTTCGTGTCCGAGCTTTCGCGCCCATGTGCGGGAAGGCGACGGTGCCACCTCGAGCTTTAGGCGCTGGCTGGACGATTACGGCAGCGAGTCGAGCCCCGAGGACTTCATCGACGGCAACCTGAAAGATGTTTGATTTCTCTTTACCTTAGAGGTAAAGCATGATATAAGGGAATTCCTGTGGAGATCGAATTCGATACTGGCAAGCTCGAGAAAACCCTAAACTCGGAAGCCTTGATCCGGCGCGAATACGGGGAGCAGGCGGGCAAGATCATGACCAGATTGGGCGTGCTCCGGAGCGCCGCCAATCTTTCCCTCGTTCCCGAACACAAACCTGAACGAAGGCATGAGCTGAGCGGTGGCTGGAGTGGCTGTTTCGCGGTGGACCTCAAGCATCCGTTCAGGCTCATATTCCGTCCTGCCCAGGATCCAGTACCCAGGAAGGGTGACGGCGGCATCGATCTCATCCAGGTGACCGCCATTCGAATCATGGCGATCGAGGATTACCACTGATGAACAGCTTCGTTCCCGACTACGCGATCCATCCAGGTTTCTACCTCGAAGAGCTGCTCGAAAGCCGCGGCATCTTGAAAAGCGAATTCGCCGATCGTGCCGGCCTCTCCGCCAAGGCGGTCAGCCAGATCATCAATCGGAAGGCCCTGTTCTCTCCGGAAGTCGCGCTCCAATTCGAAAAGGCGCTTGGCGTCGACGCGGGAATCTGGCTGGGACTCGCGGAGGCATACCAGCTCGCCGCGGCCCGAGCCAAAGAGCGGCGCTCTCTCGAGACGGAGGAGGTCCGAGCCTGGGTCGGCCAGTTCCCGGTTTCTGATCTCAGGAAGCTCGGCCTACTGCCAAAGGCGCGGGACCCGAGCCAGCTGGCCGATGGGATCCTCCGCTTCCTCGGGCTCGCCACCCCCTCGGCCGCCGATGACTTCCTGGGGCGAAAGGCCGCCGCCTTCCGAAAAAGCAGTGCTTTTTCGGAGTCACCTGGAGCCATTGCTGTGTGGCTCCGTTTGGCGGAACAGGCCGCCGCAGGCCTCGATACCGCGGATTTCGATAAATCAGTTGCGCGCGAGAAGATCCAAAGGATGCGAGACCTGACCCTCCTGCCACGGGAAGCTGCGATAGACGCTCTCCGGAAGCAGTGCTCCACGGCAGGAATAGCTTTCGTTATTGTTCCCGAGCTAAAGGAGACCCACCTCTGCGGAGCGGCGTTCTGGGCCGGGGCGAGCAGGGCGATCGTCGCCACTAGTCTCCGCTACGGAACGAACGACCATTTCTGGTTCACTTTTTTCCATGAGGCGGCCCACCTCCTCCTCCACGCACGAAGGTCGATCTTCCTCGATTCCAAGGTTGCGGGAGGATCGCAGGAGGAAATCGAGGCGGACGCCTTCGCGAGGGACACGCTCATCCCGGAGCCGGCCTGGCAGGATTTCATCGGAAAGAATGAATGCTCCAAGATTGCCATCGTTAAATTCGCTGCCGGGGTTAGGGTCCATCCCGGTATCGTGGTCGGACGACTCCAGCACGAGAAGGCGCTTCCCTTCTCGCAATTGAACGAACTCAAGGAACGGTATACCGCGGAACCTGCGGCTGAAAAATGATTCGAAAGACCCGAGGAAAAGCCATGCCCATAGAACGACTCAAGCCCGGATCATTCATCGACGAGGAGCGCCTTGCCGCCCTGAAGGACCAGGTTCCCGAAGCCTTTGCCGACGGAACTATCAATTGGTCCGTTCTCAAAGGCGCACTCGAGGGACTCCTCGAGGAGGAGGGCGAGGAGGCCGAGCACTTCGGCCTCTCCTGGCCGGGAAAGCGCGACGCCAGGCGTCTCGCGAGCCGCCCCTCCTCCGGCACCCTCGTCCCCTGCCCCGGGGAGGGGATAGACGAAGCGACGAGCTCGAACATCTTCATCGAGGGCGAGAATCTCGAGGTCCTCAAGCTCCTCAGAAAGAGCTACGCGGGCCGCGTCAAGATGATCTACATCGACCCGCCCTACAACACCGGCAACGACTTCGTCTACGACGACGACTTCACCGAGCCCCTCAAGGACTACCTAAAGCGCACCGGCCAGCTCGACGGCGAGGGCCGGCCCACCACGACGAACAAGAAGTCCGACGGCCGCTTCCACTCCAAGTGGCTCTCGATGATGTACCCCCGCCTCCGCCTTGCCCGCGACCTCCTCAGGGACGACGGCGTCATCTTCGTGAGCATCGACGACAACGAGGTCCACCACCTCAGGATGCTCATGAATGAGGTGTTCGGGGAGGAGAACTTCATTGCTACAGTCATTTGGCAAAAGGCCTTCTCACCAAAAAATTCTGCGCGCCATTTCTCGGAAGACCATGAATTCATTTGCGTCTTTGCCAGAAGTTCAGGCATTTGGATGCCTACGCTTTTAGGGCGCACCGCGGAAATGGAGGCGAGGTATGCAAACCCCGATAACGATAGTCGTGGTCCCTGGACTTCTGGCGATCTCTCTGCCAGAAATTTCTATGGAGCCGGTACATATTCAATTATCTGCCCGTCTGGACGAGTGATTGAAGGTCCTCCATCTGGAATGTACTGGCGTTTTTCTGAACCAAGATTCAAAGAGCTTGACCATGACAAACGTATATGGTGGGGTAATGACGGCAACAATGTGCCGCGAATAAAGAGGTTTCTATCAGATGTGAAAGAGGGCAGAGTACCCCAGACTCTATGGAAGTACGAAGAAGTCGGACATACGCAGGAAGCGAAAAAGGAATTGCTGGAATTCTCTTCCTTTGAGTCCTCTGATAGTGTATTTGAAACACCTAAACCTTCTCGCCTAATCAAGAGGGCATTGCAGATATCCACCGGTGCCCCATCCGCGCTTCCACTCGACACCTCATCGCCCGACATCATCCTGGATTTTTTCTCGGGTTCAGGAACCACTGGCCACGCCGTCCTTAATCTCAATAGTGAAGATGGTGGAAATCGTAAGTTCATTCTCGTCCAGATCCCAGAAAAAACCGGAAGGAAGGACTACGCCACGCTTGCCGAGATCGGCAAGGAGCGCATCCGTCGCGTCATCACAAAGCTCAAGGCGGGGGCGGCGGAATCGCCGACCAAGGCCGCGTCTCCCGCGAAGGCCGGCGAGCTCTTTGCCGACGAAGGCGGGGCCGCGAGCGACCTCGGCTTCAAGGTCTACAAGCTCGTCCAGTCGAACTTCAAGAGCTGGGAGGACTACCACGGCGAGGACATCGCGAAGCTCGACGAGCTCTTCACGCAGGCCGTGACTCCCCTTGCGCCGACCTGGAAGTCGGTCGCCGACGGCCTCTTTACGGAGATACTCCTCCTCGAGGGCTATCCCCTCCACTCGACGGTGCGGGACCTGCCTGGCTTCACGAAGAATCGCGTCCGCGAGGTCTCGTCGGACTTCCACGAGAAGCGCCTCCTCGTCTGCCTTGACGACAGGCTGGAGGAGGATACCCTGGGCGCCCTCGTCCTCAAGGACAACGAGGTCTTCATCTGCCTCGACCAGGCTGTGGGCGACGAGCTCAAATCAGGGCTCGCGGACAAGGGACTCATTAAAACGATATGAGCGATGTAGTAGGCTGGCGTGGTACGATTGCCGCGAAGCGAAGCACCGCCGCTGCCGGAGGCCAAACATGATCAAGTCACTGCAGCTCGAAAACCTGGGTCCCTGCAATAACATGCCATCCATCGAGTTCGGAAGGCGCATCAACCTCATCACGGGAGACAATGGACTCGGCAAAAGCTTCATCCTCGACGTGGCTTGGTGGGCCCTCACCCGGCGATGGCCCTCAGAGCTCGCGAAGCGGCTGACTGGTGGATCGATGGCCATTCCCACCAATCCAGAGGCGAAGTCGCGCATTTTATTCGAAGTCGAAGGGAAGAGCGGCCCGGGCGGCTATGCCGCGACCTTTGATCGCAAGGCCCAATCATGGGTAGGGAAACAAGGGCGCCCCGTCAATCCCGGTCTTGTAATCTACGCGATGGTGGACGGGAGCTTCGCGGTCTGGGATCCGCATCGAAACTACTGGAGAAAGGATGCGGGAGACGAGGGAAGCGAGCGGCAGCCCCCATTTGTGTTCGATGCCCGCGAGATATGGGACGGTCTCAGGGTCGGGGACAATCAATATTGCAACGGTCTCCTCGCCGACTGGGCATCCTGGCAACGCGAGAATGGACGGCCTTTCGAAACGCTCAAGAATGTCCTATCTACGCTCTCGGCGCCGGATTCAGCGCCGCTCGCCCCCGGTGAACTCAAGCGTATCAGCATCGACGACGCCCGCGTTTATCCGACAATTAGGATGCCCTACGGGATCGATGTACCCCTCAACCAATGCTCGGCCGGCATGAAGCGCGTCTTCGCGCTCGCTTACCTCCTCGTCTGGTCCTGGGAGGAGCATCTTGCGGCAGGGGATGTGCTTGGAGAAAAGCCGGCCAATCAGATCACATTCCTTATGGACGAGATCGAAGCCCACCTCCATCCTCGGTGGCAGCGATCGATACTTTCCTCCTTCCAAAACGTGATGAAATCGCTCTCACCGAGCGCAGCAGTGCAGCTCATCGCCGTCACACACTCGCCCCTCCTCCTTTCGTCGCTCGAAGAGAGCTTCGATCCAGAGTTCGACGCCTGGTTCGATCTCGACTTTGTGGAATCAGAAAAGGGAGCGACTCCCCGCGTCCTACTAACACGACGGGAATTCAGGCGTTTGGGAGACGCGAATAGCTGGCTTCGCAGCGCGGCCTTTGACCTGCGCTACCCCTACGCTCGGCGAGCCGAGGCGGCCCTGATTGCCGCGGAGGAGTTCATGGCCGCGGAGGATTCGGATACGGACCGCGCATTGGCGATCCGTTCTGAGCTCTCGCAGGTTCTTGCCGAGACCGATCCCTTCTGGCATCGCTGGCGCTATATCGCCGAGCGGAAAGGCTGGCTCCCTTGATTCCTGTCAGCCCACAACCGGAGCCGGCCTATTTCGACGAAAGGATCCGAAAGAAGGGATTAGCCTGGCTAAAGGACAATGGACTCCCGCAAAATGGTCCTCTTCCCCCTGGCGCAAAGCCGCGAGCATACTGGAGTGCCTGTCTCGACGACCTCTATTCGATCTATGGCGGCATATGCGCCTACCTCGCCTACCATTTCGAGCGATCGAGTGGAGCTGGCAGCGTCGAGCACTTCGTACCCAAATCCCAGGCGGCGGAGAACATCTATGACTGGGGCAATTACCGATTAGCCACGCGTTGGGTGAACAGCAAAAAGAGCGCCATTCATCTCGCGCTCGATCCTTTTACCATAGAGCCCGGGCTTTTCCATCTCGATCTATTCTCTGGGAGGATCTACCCGAACCTGTCCCTCGACACCACGGCGCGCAAGACGGTAGCACAGACGATAGAGATCCTCGGCCTGGATGACGCGAGATGCCGGGCAGACCGCACTGAGCACTTCTCCGGCTACCTTGAGCATGGAAGCCAGTCATTCCTAAAAAGGATGTCGCCCTTCGTCCATTCTGAGGCCGAGCGTCAGGGGCTTCTCTAGCCATGAATTCTGTCACGATCAAGTACGAGGCCGACCAGGAACACCAGCTTGCCGCTGTCGGGAGCGTCGTCGGGCTCTTCGAGGGCCTCTCGCGCTACGATACGGCCTCGGGAGGGCAGCTCGAGGACATCGTCCCGAACCTGCCGACCTGGTACAGCCTCGAGACGAGCTGGCTCCTCGATAATCTCCAGGCAGTCCAGAGGGAGGGCGGGCTTCCTGAAGGCATGTCCGTTGCGCAGGATTCCGGCTTCATGGTGGATGGGGTCTCGGGTGACACCTGGGAATACCCCTCCTTCACCGTGGAGATGGAGACCGGCACCGGAAAGACCTATGTCTACCTCAGGGCCATCTACGAGCTCCGCAGGCGCTATGGCTTCGGAAAGTTCATCATCGTCGTTCCGAGCGTGGCGATCTGGGAAGGCGTAGTGGTCGCCCTCAAGGACACGAGGGAGCACTTCAAGGGCCTCTACGGCAACGAAAACGTGACAGCCCTTCCCTATGACGGAAACGTGCAGGACCTCAAGAACTTCGCCACCTCCGAATTCGTCGAGATCCTCGTAATGACGGTCGATTCCTTCAACAAGAAGTCGAATAAGGTCTTCAAGAAACCGGACAACCTTCCGGGCGATCTCCTTCCCTTCCAGTATCTCCAGGAGACCAGGCCCATACTGATACTGGACGAGTCCCAGAACTACACGTCGCCCAAGGCCAAGGCGGCCTTGCGAACCCTCAAGCCCCTCTTCGCCTTGAACTTCTCGGCGACCCCCGGCCGCGACGCGCCGAACGTCCTCCACAAGCTCACGCCCTTCAAGGCCTTCGAGAAGGGCCTCGTTAAGAAGATCGAGGTTCTCGGCCTCGTGGAGGCGCAGAGCACGGCCACCCATCCCGATTGGCTCAGGCTCGTCTCGATCGACCGAAACCTGAACGCGCTGTTCCGCCTCATGGCGATGGTGGACGGCGCTCTTGTGGAAACGGAGCTATCTCTTGGCGCCCGCGCGGACCTGGCGGCCAAGACGGGCAATCAGGCCTATGCGGGCTGGGTGATCGAGGAGATCAACGGCGCCGAGGGCTTTGTCGCCTTCGCGAATGGAGAGCGCTGCGAGCTCGAAGACGAGCGCAACGCCGCCGTGGTCAGGGAGGCTCTCTTCAAGCGCCAGATCGAGGAGACCATACTTGTTCATTTCTCCAAACAGAGAGAACTCAAAGACCAGGATGTGAAGGTCCTCACCCTCTTCTTCGTGGACCGCGTTTCGAGCTACAAGGGCGACGATCCGATCATCCGCCGACTTTTCGACGAGGCCTTCGAGCGCCTTAAAGGCAGTGACTCCTGGTTCTCGCGCTATTCCGCGGCCCAGGTCCGCGAAGGCTACTTCGCGAAGAAGAAGGTAAACGCGACGGATACCGAGGTGGACACCGCCTTCGAGGACGACGACAAGACCGAGGATGACAAGAAGGCGGAGAAGGCGGCCTACGACCTCATCATGAAGCGAAAGGGGCGGCTCCTTTCCTTCGAGGAGCCCGTCTCCTTCATCTTCGCCCACTCGGCCCTTCGCGAGGGCTGGGACAATCCGAATGTCTTTCAAATCTGCGCCCTCCGCGAGATCAGCTCGGAGAAGGCGAGGCGCCAGACTATCGGCAGGGGGCTCCGTCTTCCCGTCACCCAAGATGGAGTGCGGATCATGGACCGTCGCCTCAATCTCCTCACGGTGGTCGCGAACGACAGCTACGCGAACTATGTGGCGCGCCTCCAGAAGGAGTATGTCGATTCGGGCGACCAGGCCCCCGAACAGCCGGCGGACTATCGCGCCAAGGCTACGGCCCGGCGCAACGACCGTGTCTACAAGTCCCTCGATTTCAAGAATTTCTGGAACAAGCTCGTCCGGCGCACGGAATACCGGATACTCATCGAAACCGAGGCCTTGGTGGCCGACGCCATTTCCAGGCTCGAGAACGCCACCTACCCCGTCCCGCATATCGTCATAACTAAAGGCGTCTACGTGATCAGCGACTGGCGCATCGATCTCGAGGACGCCGACGGGATGGTTGCGCGGCTAAAGATCCGAAGGAAATCAAGCAACGGCGAAGCCTCGGAGTCTACGCACGAAGTCAAGAAGGGCAGCGACCTGGCCAAGGCGCTCATGGAGCCGGTCCTCAAACCCTACAAGGTCACCGAGGTCAAGGGAAGGGGCGATTCCGCCACTGTTGAATTCTCCGAGGGTGGCATCCTCGGACGGGACAAGCCGATTATATTCAGCACGGAGAAGGGTCAGTCCTGCTCGACCAGGAAAGTCGCGGAGGAGCCTGGTTCCCTGCCGAAGCCGAACCTGATCGAGCGAGCCTCGGAGGAACTCTCGCTCACCCGCTCGACCATCCTGGAGATCTGGAAGGGCCTCGGTGCGGGACGAAAGAAACAATTCATATCGAATCCGGAGGGCTTCGCCTCCGTCTTCATCGGCACGATACGGGAAGCCCTCGCCGACCACATCACCGACCGCCTAGTCTACGTCCAGAAAGAGGATGTGGATATGCGCGACATCGAGAAGGTCTTTCCACCCTCCAAGGAGTATCCTGCGAAGGAATTGGTCGCCGGACATGGAGATCGATCCCTCTACGACCTTGTCCAGAAAGACTCCGAGAACGAGGTCGCCTTCATCCACCAACTGAATGACGGCGTCGACGACAAGACGATCCTCTACTTCAAATTCCCGCCGACCTTCAAGATCGGCATCCCCCGCCTGATCGGGAATTACAATCCCGACTGGGGAGTATTGCGCTGGAACGCGCAGCACCGACTCAAGATGGAGCTCGTTCGCGAAACCAAGGGAACCGAGAACATGGCCCGGCTCCAGCACCCTGACGAGAAGCGCAAGATCGAATGCGCGCGAAAACATTTCGCGGCCCTCGGCATATCCTACCGCCCGGTTAAGGGAGACAACCCGGATTGGTGGAGGGAAGAGGATCAGGCCGCCCCGAGAGAACTGCCCTTATAGTGACCGCGAAGGAAGGGCAGATGGCCACGACCCGGTATCTGCGCCGCCGACGCGCCCATACTTCCCGATCTAAGCTTGTCTTCCGCGAGGCCAGCCGATGCCGCGTTCTTCTCACGGGTGCTGCGAGCCTTGTATTCTTGCGGTAATATTCCTACTCTTTCCGTAGGAGTATTACCATGAAGGTGACAACCAAGGGGCAAGTAACCATTCCGCGGGAACTCCGCATCAAGTTTGGAATCGACCAGAACGCGGAAGTCGATTTCGCCGAGGAAGGCGGAAAGATCGTTCTCAAACTGAAGCGGCGAACTCAAAATCCCCGACGCGCGCTTCTAGGGCGGGGAGACGTCGCGATGAGCACGGACGAGATTCTCTCCCTTACGCGGAAGGAATAATGGGCGGATACCTGATCGACTCGAGCGTCATTCTCGACATCTTCACGGATGACCCGAGATGGGGGCTCCCTTCGCTCGAGGCCCTCGATCGCGCGGCTGCCGAGGGGACGATCGCCATCAACCCGATCATCTATTCGGAGATTTCCATCCGCTTTTCCAAAATAGAGGAGTTGGAAAGAGCGGTCAGGGACGCGGGCTTCCTCCTCCTGCCCCTCCCACGCGAGGCCCTTTTCCTGGCGGGAAAGGCGTTTTTCGCGTACCGGAGAGGAGGAGGATCGAAGACCTCGCCCCTCCCCGATTTCTTTATCGGCGCTCACGCCGCGGTCTCCGGCCTCGCCCTCCTGACGCGCGATCCGGAGAGAATTCGCCGACATTTCCCGAGGGTGACACTCGTCGTGCCGGGAAGTGAGAAGGTCTGATGTTGGCGCTCATGGGAGTCTGACCCTTGCCACCGCCGGCGATCGGGGCCATCATGCCGACCGATCATGGAACTCGATTTCGCGACGGTGGACAGCCTTCGCCGTAACCATCCAGCCTGGCGTCTCCTCATGGCTGAGTACGCGCCCCTTCTGATCTCTTTTCTGGACCGGGTCTTCGTAAAGCCCAACCTCCGCGGGATCGAGCAGGGGCGTCTCGCCTCGCTCCTCGAGGACGAACTCTATCGCCTGCGGGAGATCCGGGGGGCCGAGGCTTATCCGCGCGACGCCTCCTTCTACCTCGACGACTGGACGCAGGAGGGCAAGGGCTGGCTCAGGAAGTTCTATCCCGTCGGTTCCGACGAGGCGCATTACGATCTGACGCCGGGGGCCGAAAAGGCCATCGCCTGGGTGGACAGTCTGGGCGTGCGGGCCTTCGTCGGAAGCGAGTCGAGGCTGAGGCTGGTATTCGATCTTTTGAGGGAGATCGTCGAGGGGAGCGGGGCCGATCCCGAGGGCACGCTGAAGGAGCTCAGGCGGCAGAAGGCCGAGCTCGAGCGGCGGATTTCGCGGATCAAGGCGGGCGAGGTCGAGAAGCTGGACGGCACGAGGGTGCGGGAGCGCTTTCAGCACATGGCGGCGACGGCGCGGGAGATCCTCACCGACTTTCGCGAGGTCGAGCAGAATTTCCGCGACCTCGATCGGAACACCCGCGAGAGCATCGCGGCCTGGGAGGGCTCGAAGGGCGAGCTTCTCGCGAACATCCTGGGTCAGCGCGATCTCATCGCCGATTCGGACCAGGGCAAGAGTTTCCGCGCCTTCTGGGATTTCCTGATGTCGCAGGAGCGGCAGGAGCGGCTTTCGTCGATGCTCCTGGCCGCCTTCGCGCTGCCGGAGGTCGCCTCGTCGGCGCCGGACGCGGCGCTGAAGCGTGTCCATTTCGACTGGCTCGAGGCGGGAGAGCGTACGCAGCGCACGGTGGCCCTGCTTTCGCGTCAGCTCAGGCGCTTTCTCGACGACCAGGTCTGGCTGGAGAATCGCCGAATAATGGAATTGTTACGATCGATCGAGGCGAGGGCCCTCGAATTGCGCGACGCTCCGCCCACCGGATCAGTGGCCGATTTGGTCGATCCCTCGGCCGTCATCGAGCTGCCGATGGAAAGGCCCTTGTACTCGCCGCCTTTGAAGAGCCGCGTGGACTCCGCGCGCGTGGAGGCGGGCGACGAGGACATCGACGCCTCTGCCCTTTTCGAGCAGTGGGCGGTGGACCGCGAGATGCTCCGCGCGAGGCTCCGGCAGGCCCTTCTTTCGCGCGACCAGGTGGCCCTGGCCGAGCTCGCGGCGGAGTATCCCTTCGATCGCGGTCTCGCGGAGCTCCTCGCCTGGTTTTCCATCGCCAGCGAGGACGAGGCGGCGCGCTTCAGCGACGAGGCGAGCGACATCCTCGAATGGCGGGATCGCGAGGGACGACGCAAGGGCGCCGAGGGGCCGCGTGTGCTCTTCGCGCGGGGTGCGGCTGAGGGAGGACCATGAGATGAGTTCAGGCGAACGAGGGGATATTTCTCTTCCGGTCGTCGCCCTCCTCAAGGGGGTGCTGCATCGGGAGAGCGACGAGGAGCTTTGGAGGGATTTGCTCGTCGCCCAGGCGGCGGTGCGCGACTATGTCGCCGTCATCGGGCTCGAGCTCGTGCTCGACGAGGCTGAGGGCTTTGCCTGGCTCAGGCAGCGCGAGGCCCGCGAGGGCGAGACGCAGCTCCCCCGCCTGATCGTGCGGCGGCAGCTGCCCTACCTCCCGAGCCTCCTCCTCGCCCTTCTCCGGAAGAAGCTCGCGGAAACCGATGTCTCGGGCGAGGCGCAGCGCCTCGTGCTTTCCCGTGAGGAGTTGGTCGATCTCGTCAAGGTCTATCTGCCCGCGGCGGGCAATGAGGCGCGGCTGGCCGACCAGGTGCTCGGCGCCGCCAACCGCCTCGAGGATCTCGGTTTCGTGCGCAGGCTCAAGGGGCAGGAATCGCTCTACGAGGTCAGGCGTGTGCTCAAGGCTTTCGTGGACGCCCAGTGGCTCGCCGACTTCGACGCGCGGCTGGCCGAATATCAAGGCGGGGCGAGGGGCGACGAATGAGCGACGGCTTCCTGGACTTTTCGCCCGACGGGGAGCGGAGCGGTTTTCGCCTCGATCGTTTCGAGCTCCTCAATTGGGGCACCTTCGACCGCCGCGTCTGGCGCCTCGAGGCGCATGGGGACAACACTCTCCTCACCGGCGACATCGGCTCGGGCAAGTCGACCCTTGTCGACGCGATCAGCACCCTCCTCGTGCCGCCGCAGCGTCTGGCCTACAACAAGGCGGCCGGCGCGGGCGCCCGCGAGCGCTCGCTGCGCTCCTATGTGCTCGGGCACTACCGGGCCGAGCGAGGCGAGTCGGGGATCTCGTCGAGGGCGGTCGCCCTCCGCGATCAGAATTCCTATTCCGTCATACTTGCGACCTTCTCGAACGAGGGCCTGGGCCAGACCTGCACTCTCGCGCAGGTCTTCTGGATGAAGGACCTGCAGGGACAGCCGGCGCGCTTCTACGTCTTCGCGGGGCGCGAGCTCGACATAGCCGGGGATTTTTCCGACTTCGGGGCAGACGTCGCCGATCTCCGCAAACGGCTCCGCCAGACCGAGGGGGTGGAGCTCTTCGACGCCTTTCCCGCCTATTCGGCTGCCTTTCGCCGCGTCTTCGGCATCGACAACGAGCAGGCCCTCGAGCTCTTCAATCAGACCGTCTCGATGAAGTCGGTGGGCAATCTCACGGACTTCGTGCGCGAGCATATGCTCGAGCCCTTCGAGGCCGAGGAACGAATCAAGGCCCTCATCCACCACTTCGACGACCTGGACGGCGCGCACGCGGCGGTGCTCCGCGCCCGCGACCAGATCGCCGCTCTGCGCCCCCTTGTGGCCGACTGCTCGGACTTCGAGGCTCAATCGAAGGAGCGCGAGGAGCTCAGACTCGCGCGCGACGCGCTCTCGATCTTCATGGCGGGCAAGAAGGTAGCCCTCCTCGACCGCAGGCTCGAGAATATCGAGACGGAGCTCCGGCGCTTCGGAGCCAGGGTGGCCGCCTCCGAGGAGAGCAGGGCGAGGTTCCGCGCCGATCGCGATGAGCTCCGCGAGGCGATGGCCAAAAACGGCGGAGACCGCCTCGAGCGCCTCAGGCTGGAAATACGCCAGGCGGGCGATGAGCGACAGAGGCGCCAAGAGAGGCTCGAGCGCTACCGGAAGCCGGCTGAGCGCCTCGGGCTCACGGCGCCGAAGGACAGCGACGCCTTTTCGCACAACGTGGAGGAGTTAGGCGGTCTCAGGGTCGCCCTCGAGACCGAGGAGGCTGGCTTCCAGAACGAGAGGGCCGAACTCGAGTTCGCGTTCAGGAGCGGTCGCGAGGAGCGCGCGGAAGTGGTTCGCGAGCTCGAGTCGCTTCGCTCTCGGCGCAGCAACATCACCGAGCGGCAGGTCGCGATACGCGAAACCCTCTGCGCCGCGCTCGGAATCGCCGTGGACGAGCTCCCCTTCGCCGGCGAGCTCATCCGGGTTCGCGAACGCGACGCCGAATGGGAGGGGGCGGCGGAGCGCCTCCTCCGCAACTTCGCGCTCTCCCTCCTCGTGCCCGAGGCGCATTACGCCGCCGTGTCGGCCTGGGTGGACGACAATCGCCTCCGCGGCCGTCTGGTCTATTACCGCGCCCGCCCGGGGGAGACCGGCGCCCTGGCCGAGACGGGCCCCGACTCCATCCTCCGCAAGCTCGAGGTTAGGCGCGGCGTAGCCCTCGAGGACTGGCTCGAACACGAGCTCTCACGCCGCTTCGACTATGCCTGCGCGAGCTCCATGGAGGCCTTCCGTCGCGAAAGGCAGGCGCTGACGCGGCAGGGGCAGATCAAGGGCTCGGGCGAGCGCCACGAGAAAGATGACCGGAACGAGCTGGGCGACCGCTCGCGCTACGTCCTGGGCTGGACCAACGAGGCCAAGATCCGCGCGCTGGAGGCGGAGCTCGCCGCCCGCGAGGAGGGGCTCGCCGCCCAAGGCTCCGCCATCGCCGAACTCCAGCGAAGACAGGCCCTCGCGCGCGAGGGCCTGGAGGCGGCCGCGAGGCTGGCGGAGTTCAGGGACTGGGTGGAACTCGACTGGGGCGCCATGGGGATGCGGGTGGCTGCCCTCGAAGCCGAGTTGGCCGAACTCGAAGCCTCCGCCGACTTTCTTCGCTCGCTCTCCGCAAAACTCTCCGAAAAGGACGCCGAGCTCGCGGCCGTCGAGAAGGCCCTGGAGGAGCAGCGGGCCGAGCTCTCGCGGGCGGGGCTCAAGCATGAGCAGGCACTGGAGGCCCGGAGTCTTGCGATGGAGATCGCGGCCCGCGATCCCGAGGGCGGCGAGGCCACCCTGGCGCGGCTTGAGACCCTGGCGGCGGATGGTAAGCACCTCGTGAATCTCAGCGTGGAGAGCTGCGAGAATCGCGAGACGGAAATGCGCGGTTCGATCCAGGCAGCCATCGACACCGTCGACAAGCGGCTCGGGCGCCTCCGCGAGCGGATCGTTGGCGCGATGGAGGCCTACCGGAACCGTTGGCCGCGCGAGGCTGAGGAGGTGGACGCGAACCTCGAGGCCTCTCCCTCCTGGAAGGCGATGCTCGATGGCCTCCTCGCCGACGACCTCCCCCGTTTCGAGCGGACCTTCAAGGAGCTCCTCAACGAGAATACGATCCGCGAGGTGGCCAATTTCCAGTCGCAGCTCGGCCGCGAGCGCCAGCTCATCAAGGAGCGGATCGAGCGAATCAACGAATCCCTCGTGGAGATCGACTACAGCCCGGGCCGCTATATCGTGCTCGAGCTCAGGCCCAACCCCGACGGTGAGATCCTGGACTTCCAGGCACAGCTCCGCGCCTGCACCGAGGGGAGCCTGACGGGCTCGGCCGACGAGCAGTACTCCGAAGGCAAATTCCTCCAGGTGAAGGCCATCATCGAGCGCTTCCGCGGCCGCGAGGGGAAGAGCGAGCTCGACCGCCGCTGGACCGAGAAGGTGAGCGATGTTCGTCAGTACTATGTCTTTTCCGCCTCGGAGCGCTGGAAGGAGGACGACACGGAGTACGAGCATTACACCGATTCGGGCGGCAAGTCCGGCGGACAAAAGGAGAAGCTCGCCTACACCGTGCTGGCCGCGAGCCTCGCCTACCAGTTCGGCCTCGATCCGAAGGCGCCCAAGCCGCGGAGCTTCCGTTTCGTGATGATCGACGAGGCCTTCGGGCGCGGCTCGGACGAGTCCACGCGTTTCGGCCTCGATCTCTTCGGGCGGATGAGGCTCCAGCTCCTCGTGATCACGCCCCTCCAGAAGATCCACGTGATGGAGCCCTTCGTCGCCTCGGTGGGCTTCGTGCACAACGAGGAGGGGCGCGACTCGCGGCTCCGCAACCTGCGCATCGGCGAGTTCCGGGACGAGCGGGCCCGCCGCGCCGGGACCTCCCCGTGAGCCGAGAGCGAGGGGCCTGGACCGACGCGGAGGCGTTGCGCGATCGGCTGCGCCGCGACTGGGATTCGGGCCGGCTGCCTCGGGCCCTCCTGGGCGCGGGTGACGACTTTCCATTGCGGATCGCGCTGCGCGGGCCCACGGCCTCGGAGCTCGGACCGCGTTTCGACGAGGCGAGGGCTTGGATCGCCGGGCTTTCCGCGGGCGAGTGCCGGCCCGGCTATCGCCTCGAGTGGCGCGAAGTGAACCATCGTCAGCTCGGGCGGAACTCGCTACCGGTCGCGGCCATCTTCGACCTGGCGGCCGACGCCGTCGCCTTCGCGGGCAGGCGCCGAGAGGCGGTGCGCCTCGTCGTCCTCGCGCGGGAGATCGAGTCGGCCTTTCCCCGCCTCGCGAACTGGGTCGCGGAACATCCGCTCGTCGTTCTCGAACACGGCGAGGAGTGGCCGGCCCTCCTCGGCGCGCTCGGCTGGTTCAAGGCCCATCCCCGTCCGGGGCGCTACCTCCGTCAGGTGGACGCGCCCGGAGTGCACAGTAAGTTTATCGAGGGACGGCGGGGTCTCCTGTCCGAACTCCTGGACCTGGTTCTCGCGCCGGAAGACTACGACCCCGAGGCGGCGGGCGCCCAGGCCTTCGCCCGCCGCTACGGCCTCCGCGAGAAGGAAGCAATAGTGCGCTTCCGCTGCCTCGATCCGCTTCTCGCCTTCGGCCTTTCGCTGCGGGGCGGCGCCTTCCCGGTGGCGCCGCGGACTGGGCTGTCGCAGGCCGATGCGCCGGGGGCCGATGCGCCACGAGACGCGCCGACGGAACGGGACGCTGCCGGCCTCGCGCAGATCGGCCTCGGCGCCGCCGATTTCGCGCGGCTCTTCGACCCTTCCGCCATGCCGCCCTTCGACGAGGTCTTCGTGACAGAGAATGAGATCAACTTCCTCGCATTTCCGGAGCGGCCATCGGCCCTCATCCTTTTCGGCGCGGGATACGGCTTTTCCTCGCTCGCCGAAGCTGCTTGGCTCAAGAAGTGCCGGATCCGCTACTGGGGCGACCTCGATACCCACGGCTTCGCCATCCTCAACCAGTTCCGCGCAGTCTTCCCCGAGGCCGAGTCCTTCCTGATGGACCGCGACACCCTCCTCGGGCACAGGGCGCTTTGGACGAGCGAGGCGGCGCCCACAAAGGCCGAGCTCCCGCGGCTGTCTGCCGAGGAACGTACGCTTTACGACGATCTCCGCGCGGATCGATTGGGCCCCGCGGTGCGACTCGAGCAAGAGCGGGTGGGTTTCGGCTGGCTCGAGTCCCAGCTCAGGCCTTCCACTCGGTGATGTCGATGAGGCAGCCGCGCACGATTACGCCCCGTCCATCGGCATCGCGATGGATGACCTGGCCCTTCACGTTGAGCCAGCGAATGGAGGAATCGGGGAAGACGACCCGGAAGTCGAATTCATAGCGGTCGGGGCCGCCTGGGGTGACGGAATATTGGATGTATTGGTTGGATATTTCTCGATCCTCGGGGTGGGTCGCGGCGAGGAAGGTGCCGATGTCCCAATGCGGCTGCGGGGCCAGTCCGTAGAGGGCATCGTGATTGTCGGAACGGGTCATGCTATTCGACGAAAAGTCGTATTCCCATACGGCGATGCCCGCCGTTTCCGTCGCGTGGCGAAGGCGCTCCTTGGTTTCGAGAAGGGCCGCCTGGGTCCGCTCGCGCTCCGCGAGAAGCTTGGATTGCTGGATTGACGCATAGCTCATGGTGGAGATGATCTCGGAGAGCCTAGCGTAGAAATGCATGCCCGCGTCCGTCGTTTCCTTGCTGAAACGGGGCACGCGGTCGAGGGCTGCGAGATAGGCGTCTTCCTCGAAGCCATAGCGCTTGGCCTGGGCTTTGAACAATTCGATGTCCGGCTTTTCGTCATCGTAGAGGAACTGGCCGATGAAGACATTGCCGACATGCCTGTCGCCGATCATGAGGGGCGTGACCATGTCCCACATGTTGTTCTTGCAGCGGTAGGTCCTGAACGTCTTGGGCGACACCCCTTTGGTGAGGATGGTGTCGCTTTCGAGGCAATTCTTGAGGGAGTCGGAATTGCAGCGGTGGAACTTGGTGCAGATGTCCTGCCAGCCGACGGCGACCAGGACCTTTCCCGACACGTCGAGAATGGCTCCGAGAATGCCGGTGAGTTTGTGGAAGTCCTCGAGAAGGGACTGGAGAACCTCGGTGTCGATGATGTCGGTGAGCTCGAGATGTCCGAGATCCCCGTCGGGCTCCATGATGGCCTTGAGCCTGTTCCTTACGGAGGACTCGCTCTGGATGAGTCGATGTTCGGAGGCGATCAGCTCCTCGTTCGCCACCTGCATCTCTTCGTAGGCCGCCTCGATATCCATGCGCTGAGCCTGGATGCTCTTTTGCGCCGCGAACAGCTTGAAGGCCATTTTGATGGAGGCGTCGAGGACCGTGATGCCGGAATTCTTGACGATATAGCCATAATTGGTTATTTGTTCAGTCTTCCTCACCACTTCCCTTTCGGTGTGTGAGGAGAGGAAGACCAGGGGCAGGTCGTGCGTCTTGAGGATTTCCTCGGCCGCCTCGGTGCCGTCCATGCCCGGGCCGAGGTTGATGTCCATCAGGACGATGTCGACGGCCTCCTTGCCGCCTCGAACCGTGTCGATGGCCATTTCGCCGCTCGTGACGTGGACGACTCGATAGCCTTCCTGCTCCAATTGGCGCTTTTCCATCAAGGCGATGAGGATCTCGTCTTCGACGAGAAGGATCGTTTTGTCGTCCGGGACGTCCATGTCTACTCCGCGCCGTCGCGCAAATCCATTGCTAAATTGGCTCTCATCGAGCATTTGATATCATCGATCCTAGCGCGCCATTCCGGCTGGCGCAAGGTTCCAGATCGCCAATCAAGACTTGCGATTGGGCTAGGCATTGCCTGAACGGCGTCCTGGACTTATAGCGGCTCGCGAAAGTTGTGCAACATGCGCATTAGCCAGCTTGACGAATCGCAACCGGCGATTCGTCAAGCTGGGAGCCGCTACACAAAGCCCTGCCTCTATTTCGCGACACGCCTCGCGTGTCGCGCTACAATCGAAGGGGTTTGTAGCATCATGTCAGGAAGCTCCAATGATACCGAAAATCGGCGGGCGATCCGGCCTCCTCGCGAATCGCGATTTCATGCTCCTCTTCTCGGGCAAGCTCGTCTCGCAGCTGGGCGATCAGGTCTATGCCTTCGCCCTATCGTGGTTCATCCTCGCGAGGACGCATTCGGGGCTCCAGATGGCCCTGTTCCTCGTCGTCGACTCCCTCGTCCTCGCGCTGCTTTCGCCCCTCGGCGGAGCGATCGCCGATAGGACGAGTCGAAAGTCGATCCTCGTGGCGATGGACCTGGCGAGGGCTCTCATCGTGATCGCTCTCGCGATCCTCTATCAATTCGATGTATTGCAGATATGGATGCTCTACGTCGGCGCCGTCGCCTTGTCGACCTGCGCCGCGGTCTTCGGCCCGGCTTCCAGCGCCATCATTCCGAATATCGTCGACGACAAGGGCTTACCGAAGGCTCTTTCGCTGGTTCAGTTCAGTTGGTCCTTCACGGCGATAGCCGGCATGCTCGCCGGGGGAATCGTCTTTTCCTGGGCCGGTGTCTCGGCCATCTTCCTGATAAACGCCCTGTCCTTCCTCGTCTCGGCCGGCCTCGAGGCTCGGGTGAGGGTCGCGGCGCGCCTCAAATCCCTGGATGGGTCGCGATTGCCGCTAGGCCCGTCCCTTCGTTCGCGGATCGGCATCCTCGGGCGCGAAATGCGGGAAGGCTACCATTACGTACGGAGCGACAGGCTGATATTCTCGTTCTGCGTCCTCTACGCGATCTACAACGCCCTCATCATGCCGATGGGCTTCGTGTACATTCCCTATTTTTTCAACGCGATCCTGAAGGCGGCCTCGTATCAACTCGCCTTTGCGACAGGCTCCATATTCGTCGGCATGATGACCGCCTCGCTGATCGTCCCCCGCGTCATCGGAAGGCTCAGGCTGAGATCGGCGATACTGCGCGGGCTCTTCGTCCTCGGCGCCAGCTGGGCGGTCTTTATCGCGTCGGTCCTTGGTCCCCTCGGAAGGGGGCTCGACACCTGGGGCATTACCTGGCTTGTCTCCGGGCTCAGTTTCGCCATAGGTCTTGCCGTGACCTTCTTCAACGTGCCGATAAATCTCATTCTCCAAAGGCGCACCGCGGATGAATACCGAGGGCGATTCTGGGGATTCTTCTCATCCCTCGTCTCGCTGAGCGTTCCCTTCGGCTATCTCGTCGGCGGCGCCCTGGTGCAGCGTCTGCCGCTCCGGCTCATCTTCGCGGCATCGGCCCTGGCGGTTCTCGCCCTCGCCCTGTGGATCGCCGGCTTGAAGGAGCTGCGCGAATTGGAGGATTGAGGCTCGATCCGCAGGCGGCGAAATCAATGGCCCTATTTCGCTCGTCGGCGGGAGGCGAGCTTTACCGCCGCGTCCGCCGCCAGCTTGCCCGTCAGGATGGAGATCGGCAATCCCGCCGGGCTGTAGGTCCACTGTCCTGCCTGGAAAATCTCGGGCATCGTCGTGAGGATCGAGCGTCCCACTTCCTGCATCTTGTGCGGCGCGGGTCGAGGGCCTTCGCCGAAGGCCCAGCCGGTTATCGCCCCGTCCGCCCCGCCCGTGTAGCGCGCGAGGGAGGAGGGCGAAATGGAAAAGCGATGCAGGATGCTCGCGTCCAGTCCCGGATACGCGTTCGTCGAAAGGGCGGCGATCATGCGAACCTCGATCTCGCTTTTGAGCTCCTCGTACCAGCCCCGTTCTCGAGCCAACTCGGTGAGCCGGAAATCGAAAAGAACGCTGACGATAAGTCCCGTCTTTCCCGGCGGCGCCAGAGCGGGATCCTTGAGGACGGGGATCGAGATCTCGTAGGTCGTCTTGCTCAGGTAGCGGTCGAGCCAGGTCAGCACCGCGGGCTTCAGCCGCTCGTCCGTAAAGGCATGGGCCTCGGAGAGGAGGGCGTCCAGGTCGGGCAGGAGCGAGGCGCCTATGCCCTCTTTGCTGGGGCTGTAGAAAAGGTGACCGTTCGAGATGGCCGCGAAATAGGCCGGCGGGCGGCTCGTGGCCAGGTAGAGGCTGAAGACGCTGTCTCCGCCGGGCATGGGCTCGAGGAAGGCGCGGCGTTCCCGCGTGCGGCGGCCCCAGCCCCCTTCGGGCAGAATCTCGTCGTCGACCGATCGATAGAGGGTCTTGAGATCGGCGGCCCAGATGAGGGAGCGATAGCGGTGCTCGCGGCCGGTGGAATCGACCAGGCGATGGGCGCTCGGATCGACCGCGCGAGCCGAGGTGGAGAGGAGGAACTCCGTGCCCGCGCCCGAACAATAATCCGTCATGGCCCGGACCAAGGCTCCGGTTCCGCCCAAGGGGTAGCGGTAATCGAGATAAAGGCTGAAATAGCTCATCGCGAAGAAGGCGGGGGTTCGGCGGAAAAAATGCTGGGCGATGATGTCGATGAGCGGCCGGTGCGAGGTGAATCGCGCAAGATGCCGCTCGACGGGCTCCTGCATGCGATTGATGGCGCCTATCGTGAAGAGGAAGCGCCACAGCCAGGGGAGGAGGGTTTTGAAGAGGTACTCGCGATCGTGGAGAAGGTCCTTGAAGGCGGGATTCTCGACCCCATATAGGACCTCCATGTGTCGCATAACCTTCCGTATGTCGGCGACGATGGCCCGCACATCCTTCTCATGACCCGGATAGAGCCCGATCAAGAGGGCTTCGTAGTCGGCCAGATTTTCGGCGCTCTCCACGGGCACGAAACGGTTCTCCACGCCGATGGACACCAGCCCGCGGACGAGGGGCAGTTCAATGCCGAGGGACGCGAGCATGGGCAGCAGTATCCCCGAGTCCTCGATGCCGCGAAGCCCGCCGTCCCAGGTGAAGCCTTCTCTTTCGAAGGAATTCACCAGGCCGCCGAGCCGCTCCTGCTTTTCCAGGAGCCTGACCGAGAGCCCCGCCTTGGCGGCGAAGGCCGCGGCGCTCAGTCCCGCGATTCCCCCTCCCACCACGAGGAGATCCACCGGCGATTCCGGGTTTCGAGTCTCGGTGTCCTTCACGTCAAGCCTCCCAGTCGCATGCTCGCCTCCCAAATTCGCTTGCCGAGTCCCCTGTCCAGCGCCTGCGGGGCGGGTCTTTCCTCCCGCGTCAGGTTGAAATATCGCCCGCTGATTCCCTCCAAGTCGGGCGAGGAGGCAAGCCAGCGGATCGCTGAGCCCGCGACCGCGGGATCGGCCAGCCCCCTATCCGTGAAGTTCCGCTTGTGCCAGCGATAGAGGGCACCGTTGTTCCGCCCGATTCCGCTCAGGACGGCACCTGGGTGCATCGCGTTGATCGTGACCCCGCTGCCGCGAAGGAGCAGGTCGAATTCCCAGACCGTGAGGAGCTGGGCCGTCTTGGAGGCTCCGTAGCCGCGAAGTCCCGTGTAGTGCCGCTTCTGCCAGTCCAGATCCTCAGGATCGAGGCCGCCGAAGCGGTGGCCCTGGGAATTCACCTGCACGATGCGCGAAGGAGCCGAGCGCCTCAGCAGCTCGAGGAGTTCATGGGTAATTATGAAGGACGCGAGGTGGTTCACGCAGAAGACCGTCTCGCGCCCCTCGGCCGTGCGCGTCAAGCGCGTCGAGTGCATGCCCGCGTTGTTGACGAGGACGTCGAGACGAGGCAGTTCCCCAGCGAGGCGGGCGACCAGTTCGCGCAGCTGGTCGAGCCTGGCGAAGTCGGCGAGATAATACGAGCACTCGATCCCATGGTCGCGGCGAAGCTCATCGCAGAGGGCTTCGGAGCGCCTGCGATCTCGGTTCACCAGGATCAGGGTGGCTCCGGCCTCGGCGAAAGCTTGGGCCGCCGCCAGGCCCACTCCGGAGGTCGCGCCCGTGACCAGGCAGACCTTACCGGCCATCGTCGAGTCGTCGCGCGCCTGCTCGGCCCGACCGTTCTCGAGCATTTGTCGGATGTCCTCCAGACGGTATTCGCGGAGATAGCGGAGGGTATCGCGGAGGCTCATCCGAACTTCTTCGCCATGAAGCGCCGATAGGGTTTGGCGAACCAGGGTATGTTGTCGAAGATATCCCCCCAGAGGTCGTAGTAATCGCGTTGATCGATGATCCTCCCATCCTCGTGGAGGAGGAGCCGCGTCGCCCCATAGATCGTCGAGCTCGGATACTTTTCGAAGCTCATCGTCATTTCCCACTGCATGAAGATGATCCCGCCCTCTTTGACGATCGCGGGAATGACCATGTCGAGATGGCTGCAGCGCCCAGCGAGGCGCCGGCAGAGAGCCTTGAAGGCCTCGATGCCACGGATCTCCTGGATGCTGTCCTTGAAGAGGAGGTCTTCGCGGTAATAGGGGAAAATGTGGGACCAATCAGGCTTCCCCTCCCGGTCGTAGGTCTTCGACCAGAGTTCGCGGATCTGATCGGTCGACATAACGGTTAGGGAATTTACTTCATTCATATTCTTACTATTGATAATGGCAAGTCCCCTTAGCCCGCAAGGGACCGGGCGAATTCAGCCGTGGACGCCCGAAGCGAGGAATGCACCGATATCGCCGAGAGCCTTCCTTCCCTCGGCGAAGGGAATGAGGGGCCAGTCGTGCATCATGCCTTCGCCGATATGGACCTCGAGGCGATTCCCCGCCGACTCGGAAAGGCGCCGGGCGAGGATGGCGCAGTCGGGGAAGAGGAGCTCCTCCGTGCCGAAATAGAGGGCTATGTCGCCGAGGGACTCCAGTTTGCCGAAGAGGGGGGAGAGGCCGGGGTCGCGGAGCTGCGTTCCGGCGGCGTAGAGCTCCGCGGCGAAGCGAAGGCCCTCGAGGGACAGGATTGGATCGCGCAGCTCGAAATCGGCCATGAGGGGGTTGGCCATCGAAAGATCTACCCAAGGGGAAAGAAGGACAGTCGCGCGCGGCATCGGCGCGCTGGCCTTGTCGTGGAGGGCCTGGAGGGTCGCGAGGGCGAGGCCCCCTCCGGCGGAGTCGCCGAGGAGGGCGAGCTCGACGCCGGGATCGGCCAGGGCGATTTCCTCGTAGGCCCGGAGAGCCACGCGACGAGTGGTCGCGCAGTCGAATTCGGGAGCCTTGGGATAGTCCACGAGGCTAATGGCCAATCCTTGTCTCACCAGGCTTTCGATGGCGAGGCGATGGAGGAAGGTCGGGCCGAGGACATAGGCTCCCCCGTGATAGAAAACGACGCGCCTGGTCCAGGGGCCTAGGGGGGCGAGGCTCAGGACATCAAAGCCTTCGATCTTCTCCCTCGTCGCGCGGAGGGCTGGATTGCCGGGCCATCCCTTCATCGTGAAGGGCCTTCTCGAGGGATTGCGCAGCTGCCGGGAAAAGGAGGCCTTTGCGTCGATCAGCCGCAAGACTCTCATCATCATTCGAGCGGCAAAAGCCATGGCCTACCTCCAGCTCCGCCTCGCCTCGAGGAGGCTCGGGCGCCCGACCAGCATCGCGTCGAAAAGGGCCGCTTCCACCCTAGCGCCTCCCTATCGCCCTGTCCATGCAGCTGATTTTTTCACGAGTTCCCCTGCAAGCCCGGCCCGGCTTGGGAAAAGCACCCCGGATAGGCCGACGATTCCAGGGGGCCGAGGCGCGGACGAATCGAGAGTCAGGGACGATCCGGCATTGGCGGTCCCACTCCCAGGTTCAGAACACAGAAGTTATCTTTTAATCTAATATAGCTTGAAAAACTATATTGTTCGATGTATAATATTGTCTGAAGGAAAGAAAATGGACGCACAACTCAAGAAAGGAATCCTCGAGCCCCTGGTCCTGGCCCTTATCGGAGGGGGTGAGACCTACGGCTACGAGCTCTCCGAACGGATCTCGGCGATCATCGGGATTTCCGAGACGGCCCTCTACCCCGTATTGCGGCGGCTCGAGGCCCAGGCTTGCCTGGAGACCCGCTCGGTGGAGTACAGGGGTCGACTTAGGAAATATTACGCCCTCACGGAGCAGGGGAGGGAAAGCCTCGCGCATCACGTGAGGGAGCTGGGCGAACTGGAGAAGGTCATCGCGGTCGTGACCCGGGGAGGTGACAAAAATGCCGATGGGAATTGATGGATTCTTCGCAGCGGCCCGCGAGGGACTCGAGAATCTCGGGGCCGAGCAGGTCAATGACGCTCTTTCCTATTATGAGGAATTCGCCGCCGAGGCCTTGGAGGCCGGCAAGACCGAGGCCGAGGTTCTCGAAAGACTGGGGAAGGTCGAGGACTTGATCGCCAACCTCCGCTCGGAGGCTTCGATCAGCCGAGCGGAAACAGCGCCCGGTCCGGGTACCCTGACTCGAGCCGCACACGGGGGCATGGGGCGTCTCGCCGGAGCCGCGGGCCGGGCGAGCCTCGTGTCGGCCGCGGCCCTGCCCTATCTCCTCGCCATGGCTTTGTACGTGCTCGCCTTCGCCTGCCTGCTCGGAGTCTTCGCGAGCGTGACGGCGGGGATCCTCGCCTACCTCGACGTCAGCTCCGCCTTCCCTGCCTCGAAGGTCGGCGCGGCGGGGATAGGCATCATCGGCGTTTCGGTTTTCGGCCTGCTCGCCGCGGTCTTGCGATTTTCAGCCGACGCCCTGGCGCGCTTCACCCTCGGTCTCATGAGGAAGGGCCTGGGCAGGGAGGGGAGGACCATCCAGGCGCCGAAGCCCCGGCGCGGCGGTCGCGGGAAGGCGCTGGCCTTTGCGGCGGGCGGGGCCTTCATCCTGGGTGTCGCCCTCGTCGTCTTTTCGGGGATCGGCACGCGCTATTTCTCGATCTGGGATTCCATCAGGCCTGCAGAGCTTGCGACGAGGTCGGGCGAGTGGAAGCTTTCCGCGATCGATTCGATTGCGATTTCGACCTTGAATTCCGACATCGCAGTGGTCGCGTCGAGCGATCATCCGGGCACGGTGCGGGCCATCTACGAAGAGCCGGACTGGATGAGGGGCAGCTTCGCGATTGAAGGCGGACGCCTCGAATTCAGTGAGGTCTCGAACGGGCGTTTGCCCTTCCTAAGGCTGGCGGCAGCCCATCGCGGCACGACGGCGATCCGCCTCGAGGTGCCCATCGGTTGGAAGCCCGGACGAATCGAGGCGGTGAGCGTCGGCGGCAGCGTCGACCTCGGGCCCCTCGGGGGCGGAAAGTGAGAGCGCGGAGCAGGCGCGGCGCGAAGGAGCCATGAGATGAAGCATGTCGTCATAACTGGTTCGACCTCGGGCATAGGTTTGGCCGCGGCGGTGGCCTTGGCCCGCGAAGGTTGGCGAGTCATCGGTACCGGAAGGGACCCTGGGCGCTGCGCCGCAGCTGAGGCCGCGGTCAGGGCGGCGGCGCCCGGAGCGGAAGTCGTGTTCCTCGCGGCAGATCTCGGTTCGCGACGGGAGGTCCTTGGCCTCGCGGAACGCATCAGGAGCCTCGTCCACGCGGACAACGAGGGAGGTCTCGAGGCCCTCGTCCTCAACGCCGGAACCGTGCCCGCATGGTACACGGTCACCGAAGACGGCTTCGAGTCCCAATTCGCGGTCAACCACCTTTCGGGCTTCCTCCTCGCCCGGGAGCTCGACGTCGAGCTGCGTTGCGCGGGAGAGGCGCGGATCGTGACCACGAGCTCCGGCTCGCATCGTGGGGCGCGCATCCATTGGAAGGACGTGATGATGCGACGGAGCTATAATCCGCTTTCCGCATACAAGCAGTCCAAGCTCGCGAATGTCCTCTTCACCGTCGAATACAATCGGAGAAGGGCGGAGGGTAGGGGACCGCGCGCCTACGCCGTCGATCCCGGCCTCGTCGATACCGCGATCGGCGAGAAGGGGGGCGGCATCGTCGCCTTCGTGTGGAGGTGGCGACGGAAGGGTGGCGTCAGGCCGGAGGAGGCCGCGCGGACGATCGTCCACCTCGTCGCCGAACCCGCTCTTGCCGATGCCGAAGCTCCCTATTGGAAGGATCTCCGCCCCGTCAACCCGAGTCGCCGCGCCTTCGACGAGGGAGAGGGTCGCGGGCTGTGGGAGCTCTCGGAACGGCTCTGCGGCGAGCCCGTCGCGACGGGGAGGCCGCAATGAGGAGGCTCGCCCTCGTCACCGGGGCCGTGGGGGGCCTCGGCAAGGCCTTCGCGGCCGAGTGCGCCGCGCGAGGCTACGATCTCTTCATCACCGACCTCGACGAGACCCGCCTCCGAGTCCTTGCCGAGGGGCTCTCGCGGATGCACGGCGTGGTTATCCATTGCCATGCCTGCGACCTCACCGACCCCGACGCCCGCGCGGGCCTGTGGGACAGAGTGCGAAGTCTCGGTCGTAGCCTCGGCCTCCTCGTGAACGTCGCCGGCGTCGATTTCGAGGGCCCCTTCGCGGAGCGGAGGCCGGAGGAGCTCGAGACGATCGTGCGACTCAACATCGAATCGGTGGTCGCGATGACGCGCCGCTCCCTCGAGTTCAAGGCGCCCCTCGCCTCCCTCGCGATCATCAACGTAGCGAGCCTCGCCGCCTTCTACCCCATGCCGATAAAGGCCGTCTACGCTGCGTCCAAACGCTTTCTCCTCGACTTTTCACGGGCCCTCAACAGCGAGCTTAGGCGGAGCGGGGTTACCGTCATGGCTCTCTGCCCGGCCGGCCTTCCCTCGCATCCCGCCGTCATCCGGGCCATCGAGGCCCAGGGGCTCGCCGGCAGTCTCACGACGACCAACCTCGGAGTCGCGGCGGCGGGCTCCCTCGACCGCGCCGAGGCGGGGAGGGGCCTGTACATTCCCGGCCTCGTCAATCGGCTGCTCGGATTCCTGGGAGGGGCGCTCCCGCCCGCCCTCATCGCCGAACTCATCGGCCGGAGGTGGAAGGAGCGGAGCGTCACGGGCGCGTGACGCTTCCCGAGTCCGGCTCTTGGGCATTGTGAGTATCGGCAGTGGCCAAGGAAGGGCGTCGCGGGCTACGATATCCCTTCGCCGGGCCGCCGCCTTCGGATTCGGCGACGACGTTGCGAGGGCGGAGGGGAAACATGGGGCGCAAGAACTATCTCGTCGAATTCGCCTACGATGGAACGGACTACGAAGGCTGGCAGCGGCTGCCCGACGGCAAGCCGAGCCTCCAGGCTGTCGTGGAAAAGGCCGTGTCGGCGGCCCTCGGCGAGCCGATCGAGGTCACGGGCGCGAGTCGCACCGATCGCGGCGTCCATGCGGAGGGGCAGGCCGCGAGCTTCCATTCGCGGAGCCCCAAGCCCCAGGCTGCCATCCTCGCGGCCCTCGATCGAGAGCTTCCACCCGACATCGTCGCCAGATCGATCCGCGAGGTCGATCCGCGCTTTCACGCGCGATTCCGCGCGAAGTCGAAGCTCTATCGCTACCGTCTCCACGTCGGAGGTCGGCCCGATCCCTTCGCGAGGCGCTACAGTCACCATGTCGCGGGTCCCCTCGATCTCGAGGCGATGCGCAGCATTGGTAGGATGCTCGAGGGGGAGCACGACTTCTCGGCCTTCACCAACGCGAAGGACGCGGAGGCGAGGCGAGGCCTCGAGGCGGTGCGGGTGGAGGCGGTCTCGATCGGTGGGGGCGGAGCTGCCGGCATCGCGGGCGGAGCGGCTTCCGGCGGCGAAAACGCGGGGATCGGGAAGGCGCTCTTCGTCGACCTGTACTTCGAGGGCAAGAGCTTTCTCTACAATCAGGTGCGCATCATGGCGGCTGCCCTTCTCGCGGCCGGGGAGGGGCGGCTCGCTCCCGAGGCGGTTTCGAAGGCACTCGTTTCGGGCGACCGCTCCCTCCTCCCCGGAGCCCTCGGAGCCTGGGGCCTCTGTCTCGTGAAGGTGCGGTATTCCGGCTGATCGTCGCGACGAGTCGAGGAGAGAAAAACGACTTTCGATTCCAGGTCGATGTCAGCCGGCAGGAGTCGGGGATACCGCGAACGCGACGACGCAGCGCATGCCGGGATGGGCCGGCTCGGCGCGGAAATCGCCGCCGATCTGGGTCGCGAGTTCCGACACGAGGAGCAGCCCTGTGCCGGATCTATCGGGCGAAGAAAAATCAGGCGGCGGGCCGATGCCGTCATCGCGCACTTCGAGCTCCGCGCCTGTGGCCGTCTTGCGGAGGGAGAGTAGGATCTTGCCGCGCCTTCCCCGCGGAAATGCGTACTTGATCGCGTTGGTAATAAGCTCCGTCGCGATTATGCCGAAGGGAGCCGCCTTCCCCGCCTCCAGCACGAGCGGTTCTGTCTTCGACTCGACTGAGATGCCGTTGCTCATCGCGCCGATCCTTCCGACTATCTTGGCCAGGTAATCGTCCAGTCGAACCTCGGAATGCGACGCGTTGGAATACAGCAGGGAGTAAAGATCCGAGACCGAATCGACGCGGGCCAAGAGGCCGTCGAGGGCGGCGATGGCCTCTTGGGAGGCTTGCGTCTCCCTTGTGTAGGAAACGATGCCCGATATCATGGCGAGGGTGTTCTTCACGCGGTGTTGAAGCTCGCGAAGGAGGTCCTTGTTCTGCCGGAGGGCCTTGTCGAGATCGTTGAAATACCCAATTATGCGCTTTTCTCCGGGGATGAAGATGAAGAAGAGCTCCAGCGCGAGGACGCCGAACATCACGACCAGGAGGGTCGCCTCCAAAAGGCGAGTGAAGGCCACCCTTTCTCCCGTCTCCTTGTCATACTGGAAGGTTATCGCGTCCATGCCCTCGAGGAAGCCGTCCTCATTGGCGACGATCGGTTCGATGAGGGCCCCGAGCTCAGGGCCTGTCGCGCGGGAGTCGGCCGCGCGATCGCGCAGGCGATGCGCCGCGTCGATGATGGTATGGTAGCTCGGCTCGATCGCGCGGAATAATCGGAGGATGGTCGGGCTATTCCTTCCCTTCGTCCCCATTTCCGGGCTACCGAAGAGGAGGGCGTCGTGGGAGGCGCTCCAGAGAGCGACGGCCTCGTCGAGCTCGGCGATGTAGGGGGCGCGCAGCCCGGGTTTCGCGAGACCGATTTCGAGGGAGGTCTTCGCGATCTTCTGGCTGAGCATCCGTTGCCGCCCCGCGATGTTGACGACTCTCCCCGCGTCGTCGTTCTGGGCGAGGGCGAACTGGATGATCGCCTGGCTCGCGATGCCGAGGAGGGCTATGAACGAGAGGGCGAGCGCGTAGCGCTTTCTCAGGTAACGCGCCGGATCCCCGCTGTCGCCTGTCGCCATGCTACAGCGTGCGCTCTATCAGTCCGTCGTCCACGACATAGGGCAGGGTTATGTGTCCGAGGTCGGCGTGATTTGCGTTGTACTCCGCGGCGACCTCGACCGCATGCTCGTTGCGTGCCCAGGCGCGTCGGGCGACGCCGCCCATCGCGTCCCAGGGGAGGGCCATCCGGATGACCTCGTCCACCTTCTCCGAGCCATCGAGGACGAGGCCGAAGCCGCCGTTGATGGCCTTGCCGACGCCCACGCCTCCGCCGTTGTGGAGGGCGACGAGGCTCATGCCCCGGGCCGCGTTGCCCGCGTAGACCTGGGTGGCCATGTCGGCCATTACATTAGAGCCGTCCTTGATGTTCGAGGTCTCGCGGAAGGGGCTGTCGGTGCCCCCCGTGTCGTGGTGGTCGCGGCCGAGCATCACCGGCCCGATCTCGCCCTTGCGCACCATCTCGTTGAATTTAAGGGCGATGTCGCGGCGCCCGAGGGCGTCCTGGTACAGGATGCGCGCCTGGGTACCGACCACGAGGCGATTCTTCTCCGCGTCGCGAATCCAGACCCAATTGTCACGATCTTGGCCGCGCCTCTTGGGGTCGATGGCCGCCATCGCGGCCGCGTCGGTCTTGCGGAGATCCTCGGGCCTTCCGGAGAGGCAGACCCAGCGGAAGGGGCCGTAGCCGTAATCGAAGAGCTCGGGGCCGAGGATGTCCTCGACGTAGCTGGGATAGATGAAGCCGTCCTTTTCGTCGTAGCCGTTCTTCGAGACTTCCTTGACGCCCGCGTCCCAGACGGCCTTGAGGAAGGAGTTGCCGTAGTCGAAGAAGTAGGTGCCCTTGTGCGCCAGCTTGCCGATAGCCTCGAAGTGGCGGCGCAGGCTCGCGTCGACGAGGTTGCGGAATTGCGCGGGGTCGGCGGAAAGGAACCGGGTGCGCTCCTCGAAGGAGATGCCGGCGGGGCAGTAGCCGCCCTCGTATACGGCGTGGCAGGAGGTCTGGTCTGAGAGGAGGTCGATGGAGACGTTATGCGAACCAGCGTACTCCAAGAGGTCGACGATGTTGCCCAAAAAGGCCACCGCGAGGGGCTTTCGCTCCGCCTGCGCGGCCTTCGCCAGGCGGAAGGCCTCTTCGGGGCTCTTCGCCACGACGTCGACCCAGCCCTGGGAATGGCGGGTTTCGATGCGGCTCGGGTCGACCTCGGCGATGATCGAAGCGGCGTTGGCGATGTTCGCGGCCTTGCCCTGGGCCCCCGACATGCCGCCGAGACCCGAGGTGACGAAGAGCTTGCCGCGGAGGTCGCCGTCGGTGGCCACGCCGAGCTTGAGCCTGCCGGCGTTGAGGATGGTGTTGAAGGTGCCGTGCACGATGCCCTGGGGCCCGATGTACATCCAGCCGCCGGCCGTCATCTGGCCGTAGTTGGCTACGCCGAGGGCCGCGGCCACGGCGAAGTCCTTCGAGTTGTCGAACATGCCGACCATGAGGCCGTTGGTGATGATCGCGCGGGGCGCGAAGCGGTGCGACTTGAAGAGGCCCGAGGGGTGTCCCGACTCCATCACGAGGGTCATCGATTCGTCCAGCTCCTCGAGGTAGCGCTTGATGAGCCGGTATTGCATCCAGTTCTGGCAGACCTGCCCGGTCTCGCCGTATGTTACCAATTCATAGGGGTAGAGGGCGACGTCGAAATCGAGGTTGTTGTCGATCATCACCTGCATGGCCCGGCCCTCGACGCATTTGCCCTTGTACTCGTCGATGGGCCTGCCGCGGAGGCGGCCCGCCGGCCTGAAACGGTAGCCGTAGATCCGGCCGCGCTCCCGAAGCTCGCGGAGGAACTCCGGCGCGAGCTTCTCGTGCCACTTTTCGGGGATGTAGCGGAGGGCGTTGCGGAGTGCCAGGGCTTCCTGGGCCTTCGTGAGCCCTGCCTCGCGGCGCGGGGCGCGCCTGATTCCGGGCTCGAAGACCGGATCGGGGGGGAGCTCGTCGAAATCGAGCCTCAGTCTCATCGCTGAAAATACATCGGCATTGGTCATTTGTTCCCCTCCTCGCCCTCACCGGAGGACTCGTCTTCGTTGTACTCGTCGGTCGCCTCGCCTTCGTCCGCGCCTTCGGTCTCTTCTTCCTCGAATTCCTCTTCCTCGATCTCTTCTTCCCAGGCGAATTCGTCCTCTTCCTCGCCGATGACGTCTTCGACGGCCTTGAGGGCGGTGCCCTCTGCGACGATGTCCTCGACGGCCTGAATATCTTGGTACATCACGCGATCGGGGCCGAGGCCGGGCACGGCCGAGCGCACGGCCCGCCAGGCGGCCTTGGTCGCGGGGGAGAGATTCTCCGCGAGGTCGACGTCCATGAGTTCGGCGCGGAGCTCGACGGCCTGGCAGGCGGCGAGAAGCTCGATTGCCACCACCGAGCGGAGGTTGCCGAGGATGGAGCGGGCCTTGCGCGCGGCGATCGTGCCCATCGAAACGTGGTCTTCCTGGTTGGCGCTCGAGGGAATCGAGTCGACGCTGGCCGGGTGGGCGAGGATTTTGTTCTCCGAGACGAGGGAGGCCGCGACGTACTGGGCGATCATGAAACCCGAGTTGAGGCCTCCCTGTCTCGTGAGGAAGGCGGGGAGGCCGTTCGAGAGCGAAGGGTTTACGAGTCGCTCGATGCGGCGTTCGGCGATGCTCGCGAGCTCGGACATCGCGATCGCGAGGAAATCCATCGCGAGGGCGATGGGCTGGCCGTGGAAGTTGCCGCCGGAGATTATGTCGTCCCCGCCAATCCCTTCGGGATTGGCGGGGACGAAGCCTTCGGCTTCGTCACGGCCCCTTCGTAGATCATCGTCGAACTCGTCTTCGTAGTCCCCGTCTTGGCCGGGAAAGATGAGGGGATTGTCGGTGACGGCGTTGAGTTCGCGCTCGACGACTCCGGTTACGTAGGCGAGCGCGTCGCGGCTCGCGCCGTGGACCTGGGGGGCGCAGCGCAAGGCGTAGGCATCCTGCACGCGAAGCTGGCCCTGCCTCGTCGTGAAGCCCGATTCCTCGAGGAGGGCGCGCAGGCGTTCGGCCGCCACCTCCTGGCCTTCCTGACCGCGCAGGGCGTGCACCCGGGGATCGAGGGCGTCTACGATGCCCTGCAGGGCCTGGAAGCTCAGGGCGCAGGCGACGTCCTCGGTGCGGAGGAGTTTCCACGCGTCGAAGACGGCGAGGGTGGCGATGGCCGTCATCGCCTGGGTGCCGTTGATGAGGGCGAGGCCCTCCTTGGCTGCGAGGACGACGGGGGCGAGGCCCGCGGCCTTGAGCGCCGCGCCGCCGGGCATGCGCGTGCCGCGATAGAAGGCCTCGCCTTCGCCGATGAGGACGAGGACGAGATGCGATAGGGGAGCGAGATCGCCCGAGGCGCCCAGCGATCCCTTCTCGGGTATCACCGGTACGATGCCGGCGTTGAGGAGATTGACGAGGGCTTCGAGGGTCTCGATGCGAATGCCCGAATAGCCGACCGCGAGGGCGTTGGCGCGGAGGAGGGCCATGGCGCGCACGACCTCCTCGGGCAGGGGCTCGCCGACGCCGCAGGCGTGGCTGACGATGAGGTTGTGTTGGAGGAGCGCGTTCTCGTCGGGGGAGATCAGCACGTCGGAGAATTTGCCGAAACCCGTCGTGATGCCGTAGCTTACCCGTCCCTCCGCCAAACAGCGATCGACGACGGCGCGGGAGCGGGCGACCCGCTCTATCGCCTCCGGATCGATTTCGACGCGGGCGCCGAAGCGCGCCACGAGGACCGTTTCCTTGATGCCGAGGGAATGTCCGTCAATGGTGATTGTTTCCATGGGGCCGCCTACTTGGTCGTTTGGAGGGCCTGGCGTGCAGGCATGATCGAGGATAGCACGGTTTCCGCGGTTCGTGTCAGAGCTCGAGCAGGGAGAGGAGGGCCGAGGTGAAGGTCTCCGCGTCGATCGTGCCTTCGAGGTAGGCTTTGACGATGGCCTTTATCTCCGGCGGCAGGGCCTTCCAGTATTCGTCCTGCCAGCGGGGCATCTCGTCCCAGAGCTCCTTCTGACGGCTCGGCGCCATCGTCCCCTCGGAGTAGGAGACGAAGTCGCGGGCCATGGCGAGGAGCATCTCGGCGGGGAGTCCGAAATCCGCCGCCCGGCCTGCCGCCGATGGATCCTCCCCGGCGCCGCCCGGCGTCGATGCTCGGCGCTGCTCGCCCGAGGGCAGGTACTGTTCGACGAGGGCTGCGAGTTCCTCGTCTCCGATGTTCGGTTCCTGTTTGCGGATGATATCCGCCACGAAGTTCCGCGACATCGTCCGCACCGACTCGAGGGAACTGCCCATCGTCGATTCGACGCTTTCGGCCATCTTTTTGGCCATGACCGTGGAGGAGGAGGAGCCGATGGCGGCAAAGGCCCCGTCGCGGTTGCGCCGCTCGCAGGCCTTGCGGATGACTTCGAACTCGTCCTCATCGGCGCGGTTGAGGATGAAATCGAGGACTCTCTGGAGCTCCGCTCTCGACATGGCCTAGCCGCGGTCGATGGCCTCGGGAACCGAGGCGGCGCGGCGGGCGAAGGCTATGTCGGACGAGAGGGTCTCGTCGCGGCAATCGCCGATGCCGCCGAGGAGGACGAAGCGCCCGATGTCGCGGGGGCCCGGCTTGGCCGAAAAAGCCGCAATTATGCGGGTCCAGTAGGCTGCGTCCGTCTCGAGGGCTGCCGTGCTGCCGTCCGCGCCGACGGCCCTCGGCCTGAGTATGGCGAAAAGCTCGGACTGGGCCTCGAGGGTCGCGAGGTCGAAGCCGGGCGGGTCGATGGGTATGGGTTCCCAGGCGAGGCGGATGAAGGGATGGGCGGCCTCCTCGACGTAGCCGACAGCCTCGCGGAGGCCCGGCAGGAGGGAACGCGGATTGGGCGAGAGGACGAGGGTTATGCCGTACTGGCCCGCCTCGTCGCCTCGTCGCCTCAATTCGTCGACGAAGGCGCTTCGGCTGTCCTGTCCCTGCCGCGTCGACTCGCCTGCGTAGATCCGGATCACCGGCGCGTAGATCTCGCGCGCCGTGCCGAGGATGGTCTCGAAACTGAGACCCCTGCCGCCGCCGGGAACGAGGCGGAAAAGGGGCGAATACGAAACGACGGTGAGCCCCGACCTGAGGGTGGCGAGCATGACGCGCTTGGCCGCCTCCGTGTCGCCGGCGCCGAGATGCGGCGCCCCCGCCCATTCAATTCCTTCGAAACCGAGACTCTTGGCCCTCGCGAGCACTTCCTCGGGCGTCGAGGCGAGAAAGGCCGATGAACAAAGGCCGATCCTGAACATGCTGACTCCGTGCATTGTGGGATGGTTTGACTATGCTGGGACCATAGTACGACAGGAAAGGGACAGCCACAACGGGGAGACGCCGCAAAGCAGGCCCGAAAGGAGGGCCCGGTGGAAGCTGTGGCCCGCCCTCCGCTATACTCCAGCCAATGTCTGAATCGCTCACCCCGGCAGCCCGGAACAGGGCACGCAAAGCCTTCGACGTGTTCAACGTCCTCAATTCCGCGTCCTTCGGCATCCTGTCGGGATCCCTCATCACCCTCCTCGCCCTGAAGTTAGGCGCCACCGCATCCTTCGTCGGCCTCCTCAACGCCTTCGCCTATGTCTCCTTCTTCTTCATGCCCCTCGGGAAGCGACTCATCGGCAAGCGTCCCATCCTCGACGTCTATTTTTTCGGCTGGGTCTGGCGTTATTTGGCCATGCTGCCCGTCGCGGCCGCGCCCCTCCTCGCCCTCGTCGGCGGCAGCCAGGGCTGGGCCTTCGCCTGCCTCTTCGCCGGCGTCGCGGGCTTCAACATCTTCCGCGGCATCGGGATGATAGGCAGCAATCCGGTGACCGCGAGCCTCGCCGAGGGAGGCGACCGGGGCGCCTTCGTTTCGCGCGTCCAGATCTACGCCAACCTCGCGGCCCTCGGCACCAATCTCGCTGTTTCCCTCGTGATGGGGCGCTCGGCCAGCTCCCTCGTTTACGCCGCCCTGATGGGATCGGGAATCGCCATCGGTCTCGCCGGCACCTTCTGGCTCCGAAAAGTGCCCGAGCCCGCGGCCTACCGACCCGCCCCAGGCGGGAGCATCTGGAAGACGACGCGCGAAGCCTGGAAGGAAAAGTCCTTCCGCAATTTCATGCTCATCTACGTCCTCGTCTGTTTCACGGCGAGCATGGGCAAGACCTTCCTACCGATGTACGCCAAGGCCATCTACCACCAGGGCGACGACGCGGTCATGATCCTCACCCTCCTCGCAAGTCTCGGAGGGGTGGCCGCCGGCATGCTTTCGCGTCTCGTCCTCGACCGGCTGGGCGCGAAGCCCCTCTACGGCATCTACGGATTCCTCGCCATCCTCGGCTTCGTGCCCGCCATCATCTCGCCCTCCCTGCCCACCTTCATCGAGGCTTTCGCCCTGCTTGCGGCTCTCTTCCTCGCCTCTTCCTTCGGGCTTACGGGGCAGGACGGCGCGGGCCAGACCTACTACTTCGCCCTCGTGCCGCGGGAGCGGACCCTCGACCTCGCCGTGGCCTACTTCGTCGCCAACGGCATCGGCGGGACCTTCGGCTCGATCTTCGGCGGTTTCATCCTCGACGGCTTCGGAGCCCTCGGCCTGGGCGAGACGACGAGCTGGAGGTTGTTCTACGGCCTCGTCGGCCTTCTTCTCCTCGTCGCGATCTTCATCAGCCGCGGCATGATCCGCCTGGGCTCGGCCTCGGTGCGCGAGAGCCTCGAATCCCTCCTGTCGCTCCGCGACCTCCGCACCTTCGACATCCTCACGCGGCTCGACCAGAGCGGGGATCCGGGGGAGGAGCTCGAACTCATCCACGAACTCGGCGTCTCGGGTTCGACGAGGAGTCAACGCGACCTGGTCGGCTTCCTCTCCTCTCCCCGCTTCGAGCAGCGCCTCGAGGCCCTGCACTCGCTGGAGGCCCTACCCGAGCTGGCGCCCGAGACCCTCGTGGCCCTGCGCGGCGAGGTCGAAAGACGAGCGGACACGACGGGCTATGTCGCCGCTCGCATACTCGGAAAGCGGGGCGACATCGAGGCGATTCCCCTCCTGCGCGCCGCCCTCGCGGCGAACGATCCGCTTCTCCGCGGCGCCGCCGCCATTGCCCTGGCCAGGCTCCGCGACGAGGAGAGCCGTACCGCCATCGAGAAACTCCTCCGAGACAGCCTTCCGGCGCGACTCAGGCTCCAGGCCGTCTTCGCCCTCGAACTCATCGGCAGTCCCGAATCGATTCCCACCCTCGTCTCATCCCTGTCACGCGACGATCCGCCGGCCTTCGTCTCGGACGAGATCGTGCTGGCGATGGCCTCGATATTGGGCATCATGGAGGATTTCTGGCCTCTGTATCAGGTGTTTTCCGAGGATGAGGAAAGGGGACTGTCCCTACTTAGGCTCTCGGCTGACGAGCGTCTCGCCGGACGCAAGGATTCGCACGCCCTCATCGGGGCCTTCGACGCGGCCCTCGCGGCCCTCTTCTCCGAAAGGATCGACGGAGTGCCTCTCGCGAAGCTCCTCCTCCATTCGGTAGAGGACCCCGGAGCCGTCATCGTCTTCGCCGACGCACTCTTCGACCAGCGCCTGGTCTACGGCGGCTTCAGGTTTATCGCCGCGGCCCTCCTCGTCTTCGGAAGGGCGGACCGGGCCGCGGGGAAGGCCTCGCCTCGCTCAGGTTCCTGAAGGCGCCGACCCCGAGCCGGCTTCGCCCCCACTGCCCGATGCGCCGGAGCTTGCGCCTCCGGAGCCGACTCCGTCGGCGAGGGAGAATTTGTCTGCCGCGGCGCGAACCTCGGCGATGAGTTCGGCGTTGCGCGACGAGAGGTCGATGGTGCCGGCTATCGCGTCGTTGATCTCCTTCGTGCCGCGCGTGATTTCCTCATTGTTGCCCACGACCATGCCGTTCACCGTGCGCAGCCGCTCGACCTGACCGAGGATGGCCGCGTTGCCCGAGGCCATCTCCGTCGAGCCGCGCTCGATCTCTCCCGTGATGTCGCGGAGCCTGGCAAGGCCCTCGAGGACCTGGCGACCACCGGTGCGCTGCTCGTCCATGGCGCCCGTGATCTCGGCCACCTGCCCGACCACGCCCTTGGCCCTTTCGAGGATGGATCCGAAGGAACTCACGGCCGCGTCCGCCGACTTGCGGACGGAGTCGATCGAGCCCGCGACGTGGCCGAGGTCCTGGGCTATGTCCCTGGCCTGGAGCGAGGACTGTTCGGCGAGTTTGCGGATCTCGTCGGCGACGACCGCGAAGCCCCGACCCGAATCGCCGGCGTGGGCGGCCTCGATGGCCGCGTTCATCGCGAGGAGGTTGGTGCGGTCGGCTATCTCGGTGATGACCCTGGTGGCCTCGCCGAGGTTTTCCGCGTGCTTGACGATTTCCGCCACCGATTCCGAGACCTGGTCGATGAGGGTCTTGCCCTCGGCGCTCTCGGCGAAGTTGCGCTCGCTCGCCGAGCCCGCGCGCTCCGCCACGGCCGCCACCGACTCGATGTTGGCGATCATCTCCTCGACCGAGGCCGAGGACTGCGAAATGACGCCGGCCTGGTCGCCGATGCGGGTGGACAGGGACTCGATGGTGCGCGCCAATTGCTCGATGGCCGACGCGACCTCGCCGACCGCTGCCGACTGCTCGTCGAGCTGGCCCTTCGTGCTCGCGATGTTCGAGTTGATCTGGATGACGGCAGCCCCCGTCTCCTCCATCATCGACGAGAGTCCCTCGCCGGCCTCGGCGAGGGCGCCGACCCGCTCCTTGATGGTGCCGACGAGGGTGCGGAGGCCGACGGCGAGGCTGTCGACCGCCGCGCCCATCCTCGAGACTTCGTCCTTGCCCTCGCCGGCCTCGTAGCTGCCGCCGAGATCGCCCGTGCCCATCCGTTCCAGGAGCCCCGCGAGATTTCCGAGGGGGCTGCGGATCGAGCGGACGGTGAATATTGTCATAAGTATGATAACAATTACGGCCAGGGCGATGACGACGGCCGCCGTCCGTCCCGCGGCCGCGGAAATCGCGCCGGCGGCCGCCGCCTTGGCGTTCCCCACCTGCCTGATGGAGGATTGCAGCTCGTCGAGTCCGCTTCGCAGCGCGGCGAATTGCGTGTTGGCCTGGTCGACCAGAGCGTTGATCGCGGCGGGCCCGGCGACGAGCTGGGTTTTCGCTCCCTGCATCAGCGTGGCGTAGTCGCTGTAGGCTTTTACCACGTCCTGGAAGGCAGTCTGGTCGATGAGGTTGCTCCCGCCCGAGGCGAGAATCGATGCCACCATGTTTTGGCCGTCTTCGACGGCGAATTCGAATTTCGATATGAGCCCTTCGTCGACCTGGCCCTTGGCGCCGAGGGCCCCGTTGACGACCTGATAGAGGAGGAGCTGGATTTCGTAGGTTTTGGACTCGAGATTCGCCGCCCTGCGGACTACCCCGCCTTGGAGCTTCTGGATGTCCGATACGGCGAGGGCGAGCTTTCCGAGACTCCCGCCCACGACGAAAAAGACGATCGCGAAGGCGACCAGCACGAAGGCGGAAAGGGTGTTGAGTTTGGCGAGTATTCCCGCGCGGGCGAAAATTCCCCGTTTTCGATTTTGCAATTTTGGATTCATTGACGGACTCCTGTTCAGCCGCGATCCTTTATCGAGAATTTGTCGGCTGCTTCCCGAACCTCGGCGATGAGACTTGAGGTCTCGCGCGAAAGCGCGATCTGCCCCTCCATCGCCTCGTCTATTTCGGTCGTATCCTTGGCTATACCCTCGTTCCCCTCGACGACGCGGCCCGTCGTCTGCCGGAGCTTTCCGACATGGTCGAGCATGCTGCCGTTGCCGGCCGCCATCTCGCTCGAGCCGCGCTCGATCTCCTTGGTTATGTCGCGGAGTCGCACGAGGCCGTCGAGGACCTGCCGCCCCCCCTCCCGCTCCTCGCTCATGGCCGTGTTGATGCTGCGAACCGCCTCCTGAACTCCGCGCGCCCCCTCGAGAATTGATCCGAAGGCGCCGACCGCCGATTCGGCCGCTACCTTCACCTCCTCGATGGAGCCCGAGACGTGCCCGAGGTCGCGGGAGATGTCGAGGGCCTGGGTCGAGGCCTGCTCCGCGAGCCTGCGGATTTCGTCGGCGACGACGGCGAAGCCCTTGCCGGTCTCGCCGGCGTGGGCGGCCTCGATGGCAGCGTTCATCGCGAGAAGGTTGGTGCGCTCGGCGATGCCGGTGATGACACGGGTCGCCTCGTTGAGGTTCTCCGCGTAGCGCACGATCGAGGCCACGGAATCCGACACCTGGTCGATGAGGGCCTTTCCGCTCGCGCTCTGCTCGAGGTTCTTGCCGCTTTCCCGGTCGGCCTTTTCGGCGATGGAGGAAACCGATTCGATCGTGGCGATCATCTCCTCGACGGAGGCGGAGGAGTGGGCGATGACGCCGCTCTGCTCCCCTATCATCGAGGTGAGCGAGTCGATGGTGCGCGCGAGTTCTTCGATCGCCGAGGAAACTTCCGCGACGGCCGCCTTTTGCGCGTCGAGCTCCCCCGTGGTACCGGCCACGCTCGCGTTGATCCGGCCGACGGCGGAACCCGTCGTTTCGGCCGTCGCCTCCAATTTCCTGCCCGCGGCCTCGAGGGAGGCGAGGCGCTCCTTGATGCCCCCCACGAGGGCCCGGAGTCCCGTCGCGAGGCTGTCGACGGCGGCTCCCATCCGCGAGAGCTCGTCCTTAGCGGCGCCGGCGTCGAAGGCGACATCGAGGTCGCCCGTGCCCATTCGGTCGATGAGGCCCATGAGGCGCTTCATCGGTACGCGGATCGACCGGGCGGTGAAGACGGAAAGCGTGGCGATTATAAGCATCGCGAGGAATACGAAAAGGGAGATCGCGATCCTCGTCGTGCCCGCGAGCCTTTCGCCGTTGGCAGCCCGGGCCGCGCCGACGTCGCGAACGGCGCCATGGAGGGTCTCGAGGGCCGCGGTGAGGTTGGCGAAATTTCCGTCGCTCGACTCGAGAAATCCCTCGACCGAGCTCATGTCGCCCTCGATGTTCGAGGAGGGATCGGTCACGGCGATCGACCAGGAATCGAAGGACTTTACGACGGCCGCGAGGGTCTTCACGTCGATCGAGAAGACGCCGGTGTCGGACTTGATATCGGAGAGGACGGAACGCGCCGCGTCGATGTCCGCCTGGAGTTTCTGGAGGTTGTCGGCCTCCCCCGACTGGTCGTGAGCCATCGCGGCGGCCGCCGACCGATAGAGGGCGAGATGGGCCTCGTAGACCTTGCCCTCGAGGGAGATCGACTGGGCCACGAGCCCGCTTTCGAGGGTCTTGAGCTCGTTCACCGATCCGGAAAGATTGCCGACCCCGGAAAAGGCCACGACGAGGACGCCCGCGAAGGCGAGAACCGTCACCGCCGCCAGGGCGGAGAGCTTCGAGGAGATCCCGAAGCGCGAAAGGAAGGCGGTGCGCCCGGCGCCGAGCCGGCGATCCCCCCGACCCTCGTCGCGGCGAGATCCGGCGTCCGTTTCCCGATCGGCACCCTCGAGGAGCGGCAGGTTGGTCGATTCAGCCAATTTCTACCTTCCTCTTCTCCGGATTGGGATTCCGTTTCCAGAAAAGCGCGGTGTTGCCGATGACGCGGACGACCTCGCTGCCGGTCCTCTCGGCGAGGACCTTCGCGAGGGCGTCGCGCTCGCTCTTGTGGTCGAGGAAGCGGAGCTTCACGAGCTCGTGGTCGGCGAGGAGGACGGTCAATCGAGCGACGAGGGCGTCGCTCGCCCCGTCGCGGCCGAGTTGCACGAGGTCGGATTTTGTCTGGGCGATGCCGGCGAGGCGGCTTCTCTGCTTGGAATCGAGCACGGGCGCTCCTAATTAGAAGGGCAGGGCCCTGAGGGCCTTCATCACGAGGCGGACGAGGGCCTCGCCGCCTATCCTGAGGACGAGGAGTACGGCGAAGCCTGTTGCGAGGCCCTGGAGATAATTGACGATGCGGTCGCGCCAGATGAGGCGCGTTATGCGAAAGAGGATGGGGTTGAGCATGTCGTCGATCACCCGCCACAGCGGGTGGAGGGAGTTCCAGCGCGCCGCATAGGCGACGAGGCGGGCGAGGGCCGCGACGGAGAGGAAGGTGAGCACGAATGCCACGGCCGACCAGATGGCGTCGACGACGAGGGCGAAGATGCCGCCCACGGTGATAGCGCCCGCGAAGGCCACGGTGAGGAGTATCTGATTGACGACGGCGAGGGTCGCGAGGGCGGCGATGGGCGAGAAATCGAAGCGGCCGACCTTGAAGATTCGGAATCGGGTGAAGAAGCCCAGATAAGGATCGACGGCGGAGGCGAGGGCGCGGGCAGGGGCCCCCAGATCGCTACGCGGCACCCAGGTCAGGAAGATCCTGACCGCGCAGGCGAGCATGTACACCGTCACCGCGGCCCCGAGCAATCTCAAAATAACCGATAGAACCACAGCTTCCCCCGTGCACGGCTTTCGTCATTCGACCTTCCGCGAAGGTCGGGGGCGGCTCTCCCGGCCATTACTTGCCGGGTTGGGCGAGATCCATCTTGCCGATGGCGTCCATGTCCGCCTTTAGTTTTTTCGCGTTCTCGGCGGCCCGGAGGCTGTCCCGCACCGGATCGAAGGATGGGTCGAGCTTCAGCGCCTCGCTCCAAAGACCTATCGCGGCGTCGAGGTTGCCTTTGCCGTAGTCGCTCAATCCGTCAAGATAGAGCCTATCGACTTTCCTGGCAAGATCCGCCCTGCCGAGATCGCCGAGGGTGAAGGCGGTCTGGATCGATATCCTGTTGAGGGGGGTGAATTGGGTCGTGAGGTCGAGAGTGTAGTTGACCGTCACCTTGACGAGATCGAGGGCGAAGGTCGAGCCGAGGCTGAGCCTGGGATTGCCGCCCTTGAGGAGCAATCCGCCCTGGAAGCCGAAGGTGTCGGTCATCGCCAGATTGAAACCTGCCGCATAGCTCGGCAGCTCCGACTTGGCCGGCTCCAGGAGATTTATGGGCTTCGCGATGTCCGCGGAAAGGGTGAAGGGCCGCAGGGGCGCCCAGGATACGCCGGCGCTCGCGACGGTCGGCAGGGCTTCGCCCATCACCGGCGGTCCGAGATTCTTGATGGCGAGCCCGAAGGCGCTGTTTTTGGTCCGTGAGGCGAAGGGCTTGAGGAAATTGAATCGAACGAGGGCGCCGGCGTCGATCATGGCGGCGAGGCCCGAATTGCCGGCAGCCGCGGCGAGCTCCGTCGGGACGGAGCGCCAGGCGAGCTTTCCGGTGGCGCCGAGGGCTATCCCGTTGAAGGTGTAACCGTGGAGGAAGTTGTACGAAACGTTGAATCCGACCGTCGCCTCGGAATAATAGCCGGAGCCCACGCGGTCGCCGAAATCGTTCGTGCCCGTGAAGGGGAGGTAGAGCCACTTGCCCATGGCGCCGAAGCCGAGATTTCCCGTCCTGATCGTGTAGACGGCGCCTTCGATCCGGGTATCGGCTATCCAGTTGTTGTGGAAGACTCCGAGTTCGGTCTGGTCGATGGTGGATGAAGCCGCGGGATTCGCCTCGAAATACGATGAATCCTTGGCGACCGCCGTATAGGCCATGCCCATGCCTTCGGCCATGCCCCCCATCGGAATGAGGAGGGATCGAAAGGCGGTGAGCCCGGCGTTCGGGTCGGGATTGAAGTAGGAGGATACGAAGTTGTAGAGGGATGAGGTCGCTTGAGCTCCCAATAAGGCCGGCCGCGCCCAGAAAAGGAGTACGGCCGCGAGGGCGAGGGAGCTTCTCGGTCTCATCGTTCGATCGTAGTATATCGAGAACTGGCTGTATAATCTATTCGACGGTGATACTCCTTCAATTAAGGGCGAAGCGCACCGAAATTCAAAGGAGCCCATTTTCGGGCGTGCCTGAGTTCGCCGGCGAGCGGCGGACCTCGCGGTTTCGGCCGCGCATCCGACTCACGAGGGGCCAAGGTCCGATCCGAATGCTACGAAAAGGGAATTCGGCCTTACGGCTGTCGAAGACTGGGCGCCCGATGCTCGCCGGGCTGCAAGGGCTGCCTTGGCTCATTCTCCTCATCGTCTTCCTCGTCATACCCTTCGCCGCCGAAGCCGCCCCGCGGAGCAAGGATCCCGTCCTTCTCCAGGCCCGAAAGGATCTTTCGGCACGCAAACCGGAGATCGCGATGGCGGCACTCGAGGCCCTCCTCGCGAAGGACGTGGACGCACAGACCCGCAGCGAAGCCACCCTCGTCCTCGCCCAGGCCTATCTCGATAGGGCCGCCGCCTTTTCCCGGGCCAAGGATGATTCGGGGGCCTCGGCTGTCTATGACAAGGCCATCGCCCTGCTCGAGCCCTTCGTACTCGCGATGAAAGACAGGAAGACGAAGGACAGCGCCGATTCGCTCCTCTCGAAGGCCTACATGTCCAACGCCGACGCCAACATCAGGCTGAAGAACTACGATAAGGCCCTTCTCGCCCTCCAGTCCTTCACCACGAAGAACCCCGAGCGCTTCGACCAGGCCAACAGCAAGGTAAGGCGCATCTTCGCCATCCGCGAGGAATATACGAAGCTCGCCGGGGAGATCCGCGATAAGGCCCTGTCTTCAGCGGGCAACGACCCGGCGATTTCGGGCATGATAGAAAAGCTTCGCAATCTCGATCCCTACGCGAACAAGGACACCCTCAATGTCCTCCTCGAGGTGCGGACGAGGATAGCCAACCTCGACCTGCTCAGAAAGACGATGAGCGCCGCGAAATCCCTGGCCGACGCGGGGGACAGGGCCGGGGCCCTGGGCGCCTACGTTTCGGGCTTCGCTCCCGACAGCAAGTTGCCTGCCCTCTATTGGCAGGAATTGGTGAACGCCGGCTTCGACATCCTCGAGGTGAGGGATGCGCAAACGGGCGAGGTCCTGATCGCCGGTCCCGACGGGATTCCGCGCCTCGTCATCGTCGACGGGACGGGACGGGTCATCAGGACCGACAGCCAGGACCGCCCCACGAAGGGGCCAGGTGGCTTCGTCTATTCGACCGACGCCAAGGGGGCGGTCGAAACCGTCACCTTCCACGATTTCGGCGGGCAGCGGCAGGTCGATCCGGCATTCAGTCCGGTCGCCCAGTTAAGGGATTTCGCCGAGGGAGCCGCCGCCTTCGCCCAGGGTATCGGCGCCAAGGATGGGCACTCCGCGGTTTTCGGCGATGTCTACGACCGGCTCAGGCTCGCCTTTTCGGCCTCGAACGGGCAATCGATAGCAGGAATCCTCCCATCGGCCGAAAAGGCCTTCGACGACCTCGACGGCGACCGCAAAGGCATCCTTTCCGACAGCGATCGTCTCGTATCCATTTTCAAGGCCTTGCCGCTCAAGCACGCCGACGGCAGGGATCGCTCCATTCTCGACTGGTCTTGGACGAGCTATGCCGATTTCTTCCTCAAGGGCAGACCGCCGGTCACGGACTACGCGGCTCGCGACCAGAAGACCGATCCCCTCTGGCGACCGGAAGGGGAACGGGGCAAGGCGGAGGGAATTGCCGGCCTCCTCTTCAGCCAGGAATCGACGGCCCTCGCCGCGGCCCAGGATGCCGCCGACGCTTCCGTGGCGACGGCGTGGAACGGGGCTCAGGCCGCCTGGAGCCAAGGAAGCTGGGCCGACGCCAAGGCCGGCTTCGACGAGTCCACCTCCCTCCTTTCTCCCGAACGGGCCATCGTGGGCTTCTGGAGCCCCCTTCTCTCTCCCCCTTCCGTCGCCGGACTGCCCCCCGAGCTTGTTGCCGCCCTCACCCCGAGGCAATCGGCCCTTGCCGCCGTGGAAGCCCGCATCGGCCTTTCGCCCAGCCTATCGCGGATCGCGGAAATCAGGGCCTCCATCGACGACCTCGGGAGGCGGCTCGCGGCCTTTCCCGCGCCGGGGGCGACGACGACCGTCCTCGCGAGCAGCTATCAGGCCCTCGCCGGCCTCCGCCAGGAAGCGCGGGGCTACGAGGAGGCCCTCGCACGCGAGGGTACCCTGACCGACACCTTCCGGGGCTCGGCCCAGGCAGCGACAAGTTCTCTCACCTCCTTTTCCCTACCCTCGCAAGGGCCGGGCGATGACGAAAAGGATTGGGAGAACAAGCTCTCCGCCTCGCTCGACGCGGCGCGACGCGGCGAATCGGCCGTCGTCGCCCTTTCGACGAGCTACGAGATCGGCGGCCTCGAGCGCGAACTCGCCGACCGAGGGGCGGCGATAGACGCGGCGGCGGCCCTCGCGGCGGGGTCTCCCTCGACCGTGCCCGCGCGCAAGGGCTTCGTGGATCCCTCCCCGAGCGGGGCCGCCCTCGCCCTCGCCGCCGAGCAGGCCAAGATCGCCGCCCTCGCGAAGTCCCTCGCCGATCTCGGTTCGAGGCTCGGGGCGGAGACGCCCTGGGTCAAGGCCGACGCCGGCGTGACGGCCGTGGCGGCCCGAGACTCCGCCGCGTCGAAGGCGGTCGCCCTCCTCGAGACGCGCCGCGCCTCCCTCCTCGCCGACGCCCTGGCGAAGAAGGCTACGGCCGCCACGGCCCTGAGCGCCGCCCAGAAATCCTTCGCTTCGGCCGACGCCTCGCTCGCGGCGGCCACCCGGGAAATGCTCGCGGTCGCCCAGCGCCCCGCCGCCCGCAGGGATCTCGATGCCGCCACGACCTCCCGCGAGGCCGGCTACGCGCGCTTCCTCGACGCGATGAACGGGGACTTCGACCGGGCGACATGGGACGCCGGCTCGAAGCGTTACGACGACATCGGCCGGGCCATCAACGACGCCCGCGACCAATACGCCAAGCTCGAGGTCGACCGCCTCCTCGCCGATGCGCAGCATTCCTACGACATCGGCAATTTCGACGCGTCTTTCGAATCGCTCACCAACGCCAACACCCTGTGGAAGGAACGCTATTCGGGCGTTAAGTACCCGCCGCTTGACTTCTGGCTCAACCTCGTGCGCCTGGCGCGCGACACGGGCAACACCCGCGTCATCAGGCCCAACGACCCCCTCTACAACGAAATGACCCAGTACCTCTCCCTCGCCAGGATGTCCTACGAGGACGCGATCAATCTGCAAAAGGCGGGGAAGGGCCCCGAGGCGAAAAAGACCTTCGCCAAGGCGGCGGATTTCGTCGCCAACGTCACGCGCACCTTCCCCCTGAACGCGGACGCGGGTTTTCTCAACCTCCAGATTCTCAAGGCGACGAACGAGGCCGATTTCAAGGCGAGTTTGCCGGGCCGAATCGATGACGCGGCGGCCCAGCTCAAATTGGATCCCGCGAAGGGCTATGCCAGCATCGCCGACCTTGCGCGCATCGAGCCGACCAACACGAGGTTGGCCAATCTCCTCATACAGGCCGAAATCGCCACGGGCAAGCGCAAACCCGCGCCGACGGCGGCCCAAAGGACCCAGGCCCAGCAGTTGACCGATCAGGCCAGGCAGCTTATCAAGACGGGGCGGCAGACCGACCTCGCCCAGGCAGAGAAGCTCGTCACCCAGGCCCTCGGCCTCGATCCCAACAATCGCGACGCCCAGTCCCTGTCGCTCAACATCCAGACGCTCCGGGGGGTGGGTCCTGACTTGGTTCTCGGCGTCGAAGACGCGCGGCGCCTGGCCGACGCGCGTCTCTACTTTTCCCAGGGCCAATACAACCAGGCCCGCGACACCCTCAATGTCCTTCTCGCGAACAACGCGACGAGGTCCCGCGACGTCCTGCTCCTCGATCAGCAGCTGAATCAGCTGAACTATTGATGCGCGCACCCTACCGGCTCACCGTGGCCGCCTCAGGCCGACCTGCCCTGTTCGCCGCCCTCGTCCTCCTCGCGGCGACGGTCGGGCTCGGCGCCCAGGATTTCTCCGAGCCGCCGCGTTCCCTCGGCGAGTCGATCGCCCCGACCCTTCTCGTCGCCAAGGGCGTGCCTGTCATCATCAGGCAGGAAGCTCAGGAAAACGGCGACCGCGGGCAGGCCTGGATCAGTCTCTCGCGACAGGTCGAGGGCCAATGGTCGACCTCGAGGATAGCCGGCCCCATCGCTTATCGGGGCACGGAGCCGGTCCTGTACTCCGCCGCCGTGAACGCATCGGGCGATCTCGGCGTCGCGACCGCCGTCTCGGCCACGAGTTTTTCCGTCATGGTCTCGACCGACGGCGCCGCGACCTTTTCACGCAACGGCCTCCTGCGATCGACCGAGACGGCCGTCGGACCGCGACTCTTCCCGAGCGCCACGGGAGGCTGGCTCCTCTTCCTGACCCAGGCCCAGGCCGGAGGCGATACCGCCGTCGGGGTCGCCAACACCAACACGATAGCGCTGTCCTCTAGCGCCGACGGGAGTAGCTGGAGTCAGCTCCGTCCCCTCGTCGCGGATTCCGAGGGGCTCGTCAACAACTATCTGCCGAGCGTCGCAGCGTCGGGCGGCAGCGATTGGGTCATCTTTCAGCACCAGATCCTCGGCGACGACACCACCCCGACGCATTGGTGGCTCTATTCCAAGCATTCCGAGGACGGCGGCCTGACCTGGTCGCCCTCGATCCCTGCGACGGACCTGCGCGATCCCGGCCCCGCCGGGGCGAACTCCCCGGGAGCGGGCAATTATGACAATCAGGCGCCTCGGCTCCTCGCGGCTGGCGACAAGCTCTACCTCGCCTGGCAGCGCCGGATCAGCGGCTCCAACCTCGTGCGGATCGCCGTCGCCGGACTCGACGCCCAGGGGAGGGCGGACGCCAAGGAATTCTCCTATGTCTCCTCACCGAGCGGCTCGAGCATTCTTTCGGACTTTACCGTCGACGCCGGCGTCCCGACGGCGATCTACCTCGACGACCGCCTGGCATCCAACGAGGTCTGGAGACGGCGTCTCGGCAGCTCGGGCTGGCAGGCTCCGGAGGCACTCAGCCTGACCGTCCTGGCCGATCCGACCCGATCCGGCGCCACTTCCTTCGCCCACGCGGCGACCATAAACGGCAGATTGTACGCATTGTGGGAATACGACGACAACGCGGGCACGACGCTCAATCCGATCAATCGCTCCCGCGTCTTCCTTCTCGAGCCGGTGCTGCACGTCGATCCGCCGCGGATATCGATACCGAACTATACGCCGGGCGATCGGTCGCGGGACCAGCAAGTCGCCGTGGCCATCGCGATGCCGCGCAGTTCCGCAGGCATCGCCCGCGTCGCCTGGGCCTGGACGAGGATAGGCGACCAGCCCCTCGTCTCGCCGCCGGGAGCCCCCCCTTCGAAGGACGAGATCTGGACGAAGGGCCAGATCCAGCAGGGCAGCCCCTCGTCGATTTCCCTCGCGGCCCCCTCCGACGGGGCCTGGCTCCTCGACCTCTCGGTAGAGGACCGAGCGGGCAACCGCTCCATCCCGGCGGCCCTCACCTACTTCCGCGATCGCACCCCTCCGGAGGCGCCGATACTTCTGTCGCCGGAACTCGGGGCCGACGGCAGCATCGTCTCGAACAGCTTCGACGTGCGCTGGCTGCCCTCGACGGCTCCCGATATCGCCGGCTACACCTGGACCGTGCTGGGTCCCCTCGATCCCGCGACCGTGCCGACGAGTTACCTCCGGACCGCACGCGCCATCCCCGGCGGCAACGCGGACGAGAGGGCCCTGGTGGATTACTATGGCCTGCCCCGTCCGCCTCCCGCCGTCCGTACCACCGGCACCGACATCGCCCAGGCGAACATCGACAATGGCTATTGGATGTATTCGGTCGCCGCCGTCGACAGGACGGGCAACGTGTCCGAGACCTCGACCCTCGTGCTCAGGGCGACGAGGCAGATTCCCTTCACCCTCGTGACGAACATGACCCAGACGACGGATCTCATCGGTCGTCGCAGCCTTTCGATCGACGGCCGCGGATTCCTCGACCAGGGCGCGGTGCAAAGGATCCTCCTCGCCCGGGACCGCAATGCCGCTCCGGATGTCACCCGCGAGGCGGCGACCGGGGGATTCCACATCGTCTCGAATCGCAGGATCGACGGCGTCGACATAGGCGACGTGCCCGCGGGCAGCTATTGGCTCGGCATCCAGCATCCGGTGCGGGGGCTCTATTGGGCCCCCGGGCGCGTCGTCATCGACGTTTCGGGCACACTGAAATACGGCATCGAGTACGCCTGGAAGCCCTCGTGGATCCTGTCCGCCCCCCCGACAAGCCGGATCTCGATCTACGATATAATAATAGTTGGTTCTATTGTATTCTTCGGACTCGGCATCCTGCTCTCGATGGGGCAGGCTTTTTCGGTCGTCCGCGAGGCGCGGACGGTCAGGTCCCAGGTCCTGGCTTTCGTCAACGGAGGTCCCATGCCCAGCGCGGCGCGAGAAAGGGAGATCAGGAGGGGGCGCCGTCGCGGCGTCAGCCTCGGCATCAAGTTCACCTTCTTCATCGCGATTCTCGTCCTCTTCGTCGTCCTCCTCGTCGCCTTCCCCCTCGGCACGACGATGGTGCGGAACCAGAGCCAGGCCCTGGCCCGCGGCCTCGGCGACGCGGCGAGCGTCCTCCTCGAGTCCGTGGCCCAGGGCGGCCGCTTCTTCCTCGACCGCGAGGGAGCGGTGACCCAGCTCGGATTCCTCCCGTCCGAGGCGAAGGCCATGCCGGGGGCGGAGTACATCACGATCACCGGCAACTCCCAGGATCCGAAGGTGGCCGGACGCGACATCGTCTTCGCAAGCAACGATCCCGACATCGCGAGGAAGATCTCCTCCTCGAGGCTCGATCTCGGCGTCTCGCCGATGAGCCCGAAGGTCGATCCCCTGGCGGCCAAGGTGCCCCAGATGGCCGAGGAGCTCGAGACCAAGGCGCGCGAGGCCATCGCCGCCGATCTCGCGAAGAAGGACGCCCTGCAGCGGCAGAAGACCGCGTTGCCGGCGGGCGCTAGCGGCGACGCCGACCGCCAGCGCATCAACGCGAGCCTCGACGACATCGATCGAACGATCCGCGATCGACTCCGCACGATCTCCGACGAAGCCGTCGGCTCCATCCCTCCCTTCGACGCGGCCAACCTGGGCGCGACGGCCAGCACCTATCTCTTCTTCAAGCCGATCCTCGAGTACCGCCCCGGCGACCAGAGGCTCTGGCGCGGCATCGTGCGCCTCCAGGCGAACACCGCCCTCATCGTGGCCGACGTCGCCACGCGCACCGCATCGCTGGTCATCGGCACCGCGGGGATCGCGGCCCTGGTCCTCCTGGTCGGTATAATCGGCGCCTTCTTTCTTTCGCGCAGCATCGTCAAGCCTATCCGCACGGTCATCATGGCCATCGAGAAGATGCGCGACACGGAGGACAAGGCCGAGCTCGAAGGCTACAAGGTGTCCGTCACCTCGCGCGACGAACTTTCCGACCTCGCCGGCGCGGCGAACGCCCTCGCCGTCGAGCTCGTCGACGGAGCCAAGCAATCGAAGGCCCTCATCGAGGGTTCCGACATCCAGAACCATTTCATCCCCCTTAGCGTGGGAGAGATGGGCCTGAAGCTCACCATCAGCCGTCAGGATACGCCCAATTACGAGCTGTTCGGCTATTACAAGGGTGCCAAGCGAGTCTCCGGCGATTATTGGAACTTCGAGCCCCTCGGCAACGACGGTAAGTACTATTACTTCATTAAATGCGACGTGTCCGGGAAGGACGTCTCGGCCGCCTTCATCATGGTCCAGGTCGGGACCATGGTCATCAACCATTTCCGCGATTGGCCGAAGCTCTCGAAGGTTCCCGGCTTCAACCTCGTCGATCTCACCTACCGGGTCAACGACTTCCTGGTCGACCGCAAGTACCGGGGCAAGTTCGCGGCCTTCACCATCGGCGTCGTCTCGATGACCGACGGCATCGTCGACTTCTGCCATGCGGGCGACAACATGTTCCGCGTGTGGCGGGCGCAGACGGGTCGGACGGCATCCGAGCCCTTCCAGCCCGACCTCAATCGGAGTTCCCCGGCCACCGGTCTCATCGACCGCGATCTCTTGGACCTCAAGGGCACGGGCTTCTACCCTTACCGGAAGCAGCTCGGGCACGGGGACATCCTCCTCCTTTATTCGGACGGCATGGAGGACCCGATCCACCGCTTCCGGGACGAGGGCGGCGCGGTGAGAAAGTGCACCGAACTCCCGGGGGCCGAGGATGTCCACCCGCACCACGACCGCGATGCCGAGGCCGAGCATCTCGGGCCGGACCGTCTCGGCGAGTACATCGACACCTATGACAGCCGCGAGGTCTATGTCATCCATCACGACCACGAGACGGATCGGGATCTCGTGATGAGCTTCGACTTCACGAAGGCCGAGGGGAGCCTCGAGGAGCGCGTCATCGCCTATCTCGCGATCGGCAAGGTCTTCTCGATCTACGACTGGAACGCCGGCGACGAGGAGGCGATCCTCGTCGACAAGCGCATCGACTCTTTCCTAAGGCGCTTCTTCGACCAGTACGACGCCGTCTTCAGGAAGCGCGAGACCATCGAGGTGAAGAGCGGGAGACAGGACGCCGAGGGCAAGGATATCCTCATAGAAGATCCCAATTATGTGAGATTCAGGGGGATCAGGGAGGACGAGCAGTACGACGACCTCTCGATCGCGGGCATCCTGAGGAAATAGGGCGGGGCCGGCATGGACAGTCAAGGCCCTATTCGCCTAGACTGGCGGCCATGACGAAAGATCGCTCGACCGCCAGGGCCTTCGGGCTCGCCACGGCCTTTCTCTGGGGCCTTTCCTTTCTCTCGATCAAGACTGCCATCGCCGAGGTTCCGCCGATGACCCTCGGGCTCGCGCGCTTCGCGGTGGCCATCCTCCTCCTCCCCCTCATCGCCCTGGCGGTGAAGGAGGATCTTCGCGTGAAGGCACGCGACATCCCCATGCTCGTCGTGGGCGGCCTCGTGGGCTATACCTTCTATTTTTTCGGCGAGAACAACGGGGTGAAGCGGCTTTCGGCCTCGGAATCATCGATAATAGTAGGTACCATTCCCGTCGTGACCATGCTCGCCGAGCGGATCTTCCTGCGTACGAGGCTGTCCTGGAGATCCTGGGCGGGGGCGGCCCTCTCGCTCGGCGGCGTCGTCCTCATCGTCGCGGGCACGGGCGGGGGCACTTCGTCGCTGCCCGGCTACCTCTTCATGGGCCTCGCCGCACTGAGCTGGGTGGTCTATGCCTTCATAACGCGGAGGATTTCCGGCCGCTACGGCCAGGTGGCGGTCACCTTCTGGCAGACCCTCTTCGGCTTCATCGGCTTCATCCCCTTCGCGCTGGCCGAATCGGCGTCCTGGCGGGTGCCGAGCTCGGCCGCCATCCTCAACATCCTGTACCTCGGGATCTTCTGCTCGGCCCTCGGCTACTGGCTCTACATCATGGCACTGGACAGCCTCGGCCCCGGCGCCTCGAGCGTCTTCATCAACCTCATCCCCGTGGTGTCGGTGATCGCGGCTTTTTTCATCCTGGGCGACAGACTGTCCGCGAGCCAATGGGCTGGCGCGGTCGTCGCGATCGCAGGAGTCTATCTCGCGACGATGCCGACAAAGAGGAGCGCACCGCGCGGGTGACGGAGCGCCGCGACAGGATCAGGTCGCTGAACTGATCCCGTCGGCCGCCCTCAATCCCGAGGCCCAGGCCGCGGTGATGCCGCGGCTCGTGCCTGCCCCGTCGCCGATCAACCACAGCCGGGGCAGGGCCTGGAAATTTCCGTCCATGAAGACGGGGCGATTCGCGTAGAGCTTGATCTCGGGATAATACATCAGCGTGCTCGGATGGAGGATGCCCGGCACGATGGTGTCGAGGGTCTTCATGGCCTTCCACAGGGCCTCGAGAATCTTGCCCGGGCAGGCGAGGGCGAGGTCGCCGGGCGTGGCCGATTGAAGCGTCGGCTCGAAATCGTAGAGGTCCCCGTTGAGCCCCGCCGCCTTCGAGCGCTTGCCGAGACGGAAATCGCCGACGCGCTGCACGATCGGGGCGCCGCCGCCGAGAAGGCTGGCCTGCACGCCGAGCATGCGGGCGTAGGCCTGGCCGCTGGCGAGGGGCTGGGTAAGCGTTATCGTACGCAATAGGGCGAAATTCGCCAGGCCGTTGGCGGGCCGCGACTCCGACCAGGCGTGGCCGTTTACCGAATACCAGGGCTTGCCGTCGCCATCTTCATATTTTTCCTGCACGACGTGGGCCGCCCGCGAGTTGGTGCAGAAGGTTCGCGTCTTGAGGGGAAAGAGGAACTTGGGATCGTAATAGTCCTTGACGATCGGGTAGCGATCCTCGCGGGCCTCGACGCGGATGCCGATGTCGACGACGTTGTCCGTGTACTCGATGCCCAGGGCGCTCATCACGTCTTGGAGGAAGGCGAAGCCGCCCCGGCCCGGGGCGATGACGAGATCGCGGCAGACGATCTCGCGTTTGTCCGTCTTCACGATCCAACCATGCGATCCGGCGGGCGCGGCCTCGACCCCGTGGACCTGCTCGCCGAGGCCGAAGGCGACCCCTCGCGCAACAAGGTCGGCCATCAGCCGCTTGATGAGCTCGAGGCCGCCATCGGTGCCGAGGTGGGCCTGGCGTATCTCGAGGAGGCTCGTGCCGAGGCGGGAGGCGCGCTTCGCGTAGACCGAGACGTTGCGCTTCTCGAGGATGGTCGGCTTGAGGAAGTCCTCGACGCGCCTGAGGTAGGGCAGGGCCGCAGACTCTTCCCAGACTCCGGCCGGAAAGCCGATGGGCCAGCTGAAGTTCATCTTGCAGTCGTTGCGCAGGCCGCCCGAGGAATAGCTGTGGCGGTCGAGGAGGAGGATCGAGGGCGGCTTAGTCCCCTCGAGAAGGCCGAAGGCGGCGCCGAGTCCGGCGGGACCCGTGCCGACGATGACTACGTCGTAGTGTTCCATGTCGGCACGAGTATAGCAGGCCGCGCGGCCGAATCAAACGGGCGGCGGATCTTCTTCCCCCCCGCGGGCGGAACCGTCCGAAATGACGAACTTCGAAGCCTCGGCGAGGACCTTGCCGATATGCTCCTCGTTCGCCTCGCTGAGAGCCGCTGCAGTCTCCATCGAGGCTGATATCGCCTCGGCGGACTTCGCGATGCCCGCCATCCCGCGTTCGATCTCCTCAGAAAGGCTCGTGATCTCCGTCATCGCATCGCGTACGCTCCGACCACCCCGCGCCATGCCGCTCGAGCCCGACCTGATGTCGGCCGTTATCGAGTTCATGTGGCCGAGGGCCTCGAGGATCTGCGAGGAGCCGGTGCTCTGCTCGCTCATCGCGTATTCGATCTCCTTGCGGAGCCCGTCGAGGCCGCGGATGAGCTCGAGGATCTTGGAGAAACCGTTTTCCGCGCCGACGGAGGTGTCGACCATGCCGTCGACGGCCCCCTTGATCTGGCGCAGATCCTTGGCCGTGGCCTTCGCACGCGCGGCGGACATTTCGGCGAGCTTGCGGATCTCGTCGGCGACGACGGAGAATCCCGCGCCCGCCTCGCCGGCGTGGGCGGCCTCGATGGCCGCGTTCATCGCGAGCAGGTTCGTCTGGCTCGCGATATTCGCAATTACCTTGTTCGTTTCGAGGAGGCTTTCCGAGCGCTCGGCGATGGCCTTTATCGCGGCGGTGAGCTCGCCGAGGCTGGTCCTGCCCGAATCAGAGGCCTCGAGGAGGGTCTCGAAATTGCCGCCGAGGCGGTCGACGCTCTTGCCGACCGAGGCGATGTTGGCGACCATCTCCTCGATAGAGGCGCTCGATTCGGTGATCGACGCCGTCTGCTCCTCGATCATCCCGTCCAGGCCGTCGATGGAACGGGCTATCTCGTCGACCTTCTCGGTGGCGTTGCGGACGCTTTCCGCCTGGCGTTCGACCTTGCCGTTGATGTCGCGGGCGCTGTCGACGATCTCGTCGACGGCCGTCGCGACGCCCTCCGTGGTCGAGGCAAGCACGGCGCCGGTTTCGCCGAGGGCCTTGCCCGAGACGCGGAGGCTCGCGACGATGATTTCCAACTTGTCCATGAAGGCGTTGAAATGGCGGGCCATCGTGCCGGTCTCGTCCTCGCTGCCGACGGGAAGTCGCTTGGTGAGGTCCCCGTCGCCGTGGGCGATGTCGGCGAGGAGGTCCGCGCTCATCCTGAGGGGGCGGATGATCGGCCTCGAAATGAAGAACACAAGTATGAACAGGGCGATGAAGGTTCCGCCCCCGATGCCGATCATGGCGATGAGGACCTTGTTCTGGCTTTCCTTCACGAAGGCGAGGGGAACATAGGTGGCCATGGCCCAGGGCGCGTCGGTCGCGCCCACGGTCACGGGCTCCACCGCGAGGATGGCCTCCGAACCGAAGAAACTCGAGGAGGTCCTCGTCACATATTCCTTCCCGTCGGAAACGGCCCGGAGAAAATCCTCGACCTTGTCGCCGAGGATGTCGCCTTCGATCTCGCGAACCGACTTGCCTTCCCTCGTCTGGTCGAAGTGCGAGAGGACGAGGCCCCCGTTCGAATAGAGGGCGGTGATGCCCGACTGCTTCGAGGCGCCTTCGAGGATCAGGGATCGTAGGTCCTCGAGGGAGAGCTCGGCTCCGACCGCGCCGACGAAGGCGTCGCCCTTCATGATCGGCGCGGCTATCATCGTCGTGAAAACCCTGCTTCCCGGCTGGATGATGGGCTCGGTCATCGTGACCTTGCCGAGTCTGTGGGCCTCCGAGTACCAGAAGTTTGCGTCGACCGAGTCCAGCGCCGAAACCTCCGCTCCCTCGCTCCTGCGCATGGCCTGGACCCCATAGCGGCCGGACTGGTCGGAAAAAGCCCGGTCCTTGGCGCTTGCGTCCCAGATGCCCGGCTCGAAGCCGATGCCGATGGAATTGAGGTCTGCGTTGCTCGCCAGTATCCCTGAGGCGAGGGCCGCGCCGAGGCTGCGGTTCCTGTCCGGGCGCGATTCGAGGACGGAGAAGGCCGAGGCTGTCGTCTGGGCGACCTGGGCGGCGGCTTCCAGCCTGATTTCCACGGCGAGGGCATGCTGGCGGGCGATGGCGACCGTCTTATCGAGGGCAAGGCCTTCGATGACGCTTTTGGATTGAAGGAATATCAGCACGAACATGGTGGGAAAGGAGAGAATGAGGAGTCCGAGAATGGGAACAAGGAGCTTGGTCCTCATGGATGTTTTAATAGACAAGATACCCCCTCGTCCCCGGACTCGCCTGCTGGACTTGAATATGGAGAATAGTGCATTTTTGTTTTCTTGGTCGAGGCTATGCTGCTTATGGGAAAAACGACAAAGTTGTAGCATTTTCAAGAAGTCCCATTCCCGACGGCCGCGAGTGCTTGTCCTCATTCCTGGGAACTGTTACTACGAATGATATGATTATGGAATCCACCGGCCTGTTGAGCCCCTCCGCCGAGGATCTCCCCATGCTTTTCGAGGTTGCCCGAATCCTCGGGCGCTATCCCGATCTCAGTGAGGCCTTCGAGCCCCTGGTTCGGGAACTCGAATCGAGTTCCCTGCTTCGAGATGGGGCCGTCGCCATTGTCGTGGACGGCCGCGATCATCGCGTTCTCCTCCCCTCGAGCCTCCCCTTCGCCATCGCCGGCCGTCGCGTGACGATGGGCGAGGGGCCGCTCGGCATGGCCTTGGAAAGCGGCCATCTCGTCGATGGTCAGGATGAGGCCGGCTCCTGGCTCGCCCTTCCCGTCGCCTCGGGGGCCTCGGTGGAATCCCTCCTCGCCTTTCGATTCGATCAGATATCGAAGACTCGGGCCCGCGCCCTCCTGGAGGGGATAGCCATCCTCGTGGGCGAGGCGATCAGGCTCAGACAGGGCTTGAATGCCCGAAACGAGGCCTTGAACGGCCTCCCTCGCGGCAAGGAGGGCGACGGCGAACTCCTCGGGGCCTTCGGCGCCGGCATCGCCGCGGCCCAGGGGCCCGCCCTGGCAGGCGACTCCCACGGTCTCCTCGGCAGGTCCGCCGCGATGGCGGAGCTGCGTGGTCTCATCGCCCAGGTCGGACCGACCGACGCGACCGTCCTCGTCACGGGCGAAAGCGGCACCGGCAAGGAACTTGCGGCGAGGGCACTTCATGAATCGAGCGCCCGCGCCTCCGGGCCCTTTGTCGCGGTCAACTGCGCGGCCCTCCCCGAATCCCTCATCGAAAGCGAACTCTTCGGCCACGAAAAGGGCGCCTTTACCGGAGCCGACATCAGGAGGAAGGGCCGTTTCGAGCTCGCCTCGGGCGGCACCCTCTTTTTCGACGAAATCGGCGAGCTCGGCCTGGGCGTCCAGGCCAAGCTCCTCCGCGTCATCCAGGAGAGGCGCTTCGAGAGGGTGGGGGGCGGCGAAAGCATCAGGGCAGACGTGCGAATCGTCGCCGCGACCAATCGCGAACTCGAAAAGGAAGTCGCTGAGGGCAGGTTCCGCGAGGATCTCTTCTGGCGTCTCAACGTCTTTCCGCTTCGGATGCCGCCGCTGCGCGAAAGGGGGGGCGACATCGTCTTGATCGCCGATCATTTCGCCGAAACGATCGGGGCGAGGCTCGGCAAACCCATTCTTCGCATTTCCACGCCGGCCCTGGATCTCCTGACCTCCTACCATTGGCCAGGCAACGTGCGCGAGCTCGAGAACGCCATCGAGAGGGCCGTCGTCCTCTCCTCCGACGGCGTCATCCATGCCTGGCACCTTCCGCCCAGTCTGCAATCGGCAGCCTCCACCGGGACGGCGCCCACCTCCACCCTCGATGCAACCCTCGCGCGCATCGAGCGCGAGCTTGTCATCGAAGCCCTCAAGCTCTCCGACGGGATAGCCGCGAAGGCCGCCCAATCCCTCGGCATCACCGAGCGCCGTTTTGGCTTGGCCATGCACAAGTACAACATCAGCTGGAAACGGTTTCGTACAAAGAAGTAGGTTCCTAAAATTTACCTACATTTGCGTAGGCAATTCGGGGGCACTCTCCGCAAAATCGCAGTCTAGAGGGGGCCGCCCCGCTGCCCGCCTGGGGCAGGCCTTTTCTTTTTCGCCCGCCCATTTCTCCAACTTTCCGCTGTTTTCCACTCTTTCCCTCTCCGCGCTCTCCTCTTTCCTCCGTGTCTCCGCGCGAAGTTCTTATCTTGGCACGCTTCCTGCTCTATTGTTGTCACTACTACCCAAGGAGCCATTGTGAGCACCGAGCCCGTCAATCCCATCAGCCTCTTCGGATCCCATTGTTTCTCCAATTCGGTCATGCGCGAGCGCCTGCCTTCTTCCATCTACAAGAAGCTCGTCGAGGTGCAGTCCGGAAAGGCCGAACTATCCCTCGAGGTCGCCGAGGTCGTCGCGAGCGCGATGCGCGATTGGGCCCTCGAGCGGGGCGCCACCCACTTCACCCACTGGTTCCACCCCCTCACCGGTCTCGCTGCGGAAAAGCATGATTCCTTTATCGCTCCCGCGGGCGAAGGCAGGGTTATCATGGCCTTTTCGGGTAAGGAGCTCATCAAGGGCGAGCCCGACGCCTCCTCATTCCCCTCCGGTGGTCTTCGCGCCACCTTCGAGGCACGCGGCTACACGGCCTGGGACGCGACCAGCCCCGCCTTCCTCAAGAGCACGAAGAGCGGCGTCACCCTCTGCATCCCGACAGCTTTCATCTCCTACTACGGCCACGCCCTCGACAAGAAGGTACCCCTCCTCCGATCCGGCGACGCGATCAACAAGGCGGCACTGAGCGTGCTGCGCGCCCTCGGCGACACGACGACCAGCCGCGTGACCTCTACCGTCGGTCCCGAGCAGGAGTACTTCCTCGTCAAGCGCGAACTTTTTGTGAAGCGCCCCGACCTCGTCTTGGCCGGCCGCACCGTCTTCGGCTCGGTGCCCGCCAAGGGCCAGGAGCTCTCCGACCACTATTTCGGGGCCATTCCCGAAAAGGTCGAGGCCTTCATGCGTGAAATCAACGCCGAGCTCTGGGCGATGGGCGTCGCCGCCAAGACCCAGCACAACGAGGTAGCTCCCAACCAGTTCGAGCTCGCCATCGTCTTCGCCAGCTCGAACGTCGCGGCGGATCACAATCAGCTTGTGATGGAAACCCTGATGAAGGTGGCCGGCCGCCACGGGATGGCAGCCCTCCTCCACGAAAAACCCTTCGACGGGATGAACGGCTCCGGCAAGCACATCAACTGGTCCATCGGCACCGATACGGGCGCCAACCTCCTCGAGCCCGAGGGCGAGCCGGCCAAGGACCTTCGCTTCCTCGTCTTCTTCAGCGCCGTCATCGAGGCCGTCGATCGCCACGCCGGCCTGCTCCGCGCCTCGGCCGCCACGGCAGGCAACGACCGCCGCCTCGGAGGCCACGAGGCGCCGCCCTCGGTGATCTCGATCTTCATCGGCGAAAGCCTCGAGGGCATCCTCGACGACGTCGTGTCACGCAACGCCGGCAAGACCGCGGCCGGCAATGGGAAGGCGGCAGCGGCGAGTCACCTCGACATGGCGGCCGGCTCCCTGCCCAAGCTCCCCCTCGATCTTACCGATCGCAACCGCACCAGCCCCTTCGCCTACACGGGCAACAAGTTCGAGTTCCGGATGGTCGCCTCCTCGCAGTCTGTCGCGACGCCGACCACCATCCTCAATGCCGTGGTGGCCGATGTCCTCAGCGCCTGGGGCGAGCGTCTCGAAAAGGCCAAGGCCGCGGGCAAGGACGTGGAGGCCGAAGCCCTCGCCATCGTCGCCGAATCGTATAGGACCCACCGTCGCGTCATCTTCTCGGGCAACGGCTATTCGGGCGAATGGGCCGCCGAGGCCGAACGCAGGGGGCTCCCGCGCTTCCGATCGGCCGTCGAGGCCATTCCGGAATTCGCCAAGCCGGAGTCGGTCTCCCTCTTCAATCGCCTGGGCGTCTTTACAAAGGAAGAAATCGAGAGCCGCACCATCATCTACCTCGAGCGCTACGCGAAGCAGATCAATATCGAGGCGGCCGTGATGGTCGACATGGTGCGCCGGTCCATTTTCCCGGCGGCCACCACCTTCGCCGCCAGGCTCGCCTCGGAGGCAGCCTCGATAGCGGCGGCCGGGGCCCCGGCGGCTTCCCAGGAGATCCTGTGCAGGAAACTGGCCGGCCTCCTCCAGACCCTGTCGGACAAGCTCGAAAAGCTCGACGTCGCCCTCGCCTCTGCCCAATCGGTGGATGAGCCCCTCGCCCTCGCCAAGACCTACCGTGAGAGCGTCGTCCCGAAAATGGACGATCTTCGCGACGCGACCGATGCCCTGGAAAAGGTGATGGATGCCGAGCTCTGGCCCTTCCCGACCTACCAGGAGCTGCTTTTTAGCCTCTAGCCCGCCTCGGCGGCGACCAAGGCCGCCTCGCCGGCGACCAAGGCCGCCGGCAGGGCCATGCTTTCGGCCGTGACGAAGCAGGAAGCGAGCGGGGCGGGAGCCTGACGAGTTTGTCAGCCTCCCGCCCTCCATGCTATCCTCGTCGGCGATGAAGCTTTTCAAGCGGATTCTGCCCTTCGCAATCGTCGTCGCGGCCGCCCTTCTCATCCTCAATCTCCCCGACCTCGTACCGGCGCGCTATACGGACCTCGGTGCCTTCTTTTCCACCGAACGGCACCGACAGGGCCTGATCGGCCTCACCGTGGCTTCGGTCAAATACGGGGCACCCGATTTCGTCGGCGCCTGGGGAGCCGATGCCCGCGGTATCCCTCTCGAAAGCTTCACGCCCATGGCCGTGGGCAAGCTCTCGAGGGCGGTTACCGGCATCATGGCCGCCCGCCTGGAAGCCAAAGGCAAGATCGACCTCGACCAATCAGCATCCAGTCTCATTCCCGAGCTAAAGGGCGGCCGGGTTTCCACCGCAGCCGTCACCCTGCGCCAGTTCCTTCGACAGACGAGTGGATTGTCCGCCCTTACCTTTGACGATAGGCATAGCCTGGCGAAGAGTCTCGCAGCCGCCATGCCCATCCTCGCAGCCGCCAAACCACTTGCGGCTCCGGGAGAGAAGATCATGCCAATCGAGACCGGCTACGAGGCCGTCGGTCTCGCCCTGGAACGTGCGACCAAGTCGGGTTTCGCCAAACTCGCCGACAAAGAAGTCTTCGGGCCTCTCGGCATGAAGCAGAGCGAGGCCGATGGGGAAGCCGCCTCGGATCGCCTTCCTCAGGGGGCTACCCAGTTTTTCTGGACGGCTTTTCCCAAGTTCGAAGACCTTTCTCCCTCTCGGGTTCCGGCCGTCGGCGTCGTCTCGACTGCCCCCGATTTCGCGCGCCTGATGGCTGCCCTGGTCAATCCCGGCTTTGGCGGCGTCAACATCCTCGGCCGGGGCGACGAGCGCGAACCCCGCCCCCTCGATGCCGATTCCGGAATGGATTGGGGCTGGCGGGTCATACCGGGCAGCAAGGATGGGGAATTGCGCATCGAATCCTCAGGGATGGCCTTTTCGGCGATCGCGGGCCTCTGGCCGGAGCGCCAGGCCGGAATGGTCATCCTCGTCCCCACCTCGGGACTCCTGGTTTCGAAACTGGTCCTGCCGGCCCTCCTCGAGGGCGCCCATACAATCCTCCTCGCGGACAACGCGGAGCCTCCGCCCCCCTTCGGCCGCCTCGCCATCCTTTTCGGCATCATCGCGGCCATCCATGTCCTCGCCCTCGCGGCCTCGACGGGCAGCGCGATGTCCTGGGCTCGGGGGGTGAAGGGGAGGGGCGAGGCGAAGGGGAGCGAAAATCCGGTCATTTTAGCGAGAATAAGATGCTTTTCCGGTATCCTTGCAAGGTTATTAATTGTTCTTCTCATGCCGATCATTTCGGGTTACCTGTTGGGAAGCAGGATCGACTGGGGCTGGATGTTCGAATGGGAACCAGGATTGACCGGCTGGCTCGCTGTGGCGATCGTCATAGGTTTGTTGCGCAATATCGCCCGTCTTTCCTGGCTACGAAGCCCCTCGTCGCAAATCAGGAAGATGCAGATGTTGCTAAAGAGGTGAGAATGGACTTCATCGACACGATCCCCGACTGGCCTTACAGCCGCGCGAAGACGGCAGTGATCAGGGCAGCCGCAGCCGTGATTCGGGAAAGCGGTCCGCGCTCCGCGACCCTCAAGAACATCGCGCAGAAGGCAGGCATCACCGAGCCCGCGATTTTCCGCCATTTCGACGGGGTCGATGGTCTTTTCGAAGGGCTGTTCTTTCTATTCGAAAGCAGCATCACCCAGATCATCGCCTGCTACGATCGCCCCCAAAAAGGCTTCGACCGCGTCTTGGGCGCCACTTCCTCGGCGGTGCAGCTTCTCGCCCAGAACAAGGATTTCACCTATCTCGTGCTCAACGCAGAACACGTCTTCCGGGGCTACGAGAATCTCCGCAAGCGCGTCATCGAACTGCGCAACGCCGACGCGGCCGCCTCCCTGGCAGCCTTCGAGGAAGCCGCGTCTATGGGCCAGCTCCGAAAGGAAACGGTCCCGAGCTTTGCCGCCCTCAGCGTCATGTCCATCCTCTATTACACACTGCAGACCTGGGTGGAGTCGGATGTCGACCTGGACGTCGTCAACCACACCATCTCCAGTATCAAGGAACTGGCGACGATGTTCATGATTTCCTGAAGCCCGTCGCGACGAGGTAGGTCTCGAAGGACTCGGCTCGACAGGCCTTGGGCTTGAAGCCTCGTACCGACGAGAATCGCTGTCGGAGGACGTCCATCAGCTCGCGCTCGGCGCCGCCTTGGAAGATCTTTGCGACCAGGGCTCCTCCGGGCGCGAGGCAGTCGTAGGACCAGGCGAGGACGGACTCGACGATGGATTCCGAAGCCCCTTGGTCCACGAGGCGGTTGCCCGTCGTAGCGGGGGCCGCATCGGAAAAAACCCCGTCGTAGGGACCCAGGCCGATGAGTTCGGATCGTACCTCCTCCGCGTAGAGGTCTCCGCGGATGAAACGGAAATTGCCGAAGGATGTCGCATGCGCCAGCTCCGGGCCGAGGGGCTGGAGGTCCACCGCCGCGAGAAAACCCTTGCCGCCGAGCCTGCGCAGAATCCAAAGGCTCCACGATCCCGGCGCGGCGCCGATGTCGAGAAAGCGACCGCCCGTCTTGAGGAGATGGAACTTCTCGTCGATCTCGGCGAGTTTGTAGACCGACCGGGCGGGATAGCCTTCGGCCTTGGCCTTTTGAGCCCAGAAATCAGGCTTTTCGTAACTCGATTTCATGCGCGAGCCCCCGCGGAACCTTATCCCGTTTGCGTCACGTTGGACTACGGATATACTGCTACTACATGGCAGCGGAAACCTTCGTCGAAGCAGATATCTGGACCGTCGCGCAGACGGACCAGGGCAATGTCGTGCTGGTGCGACCCAAGGGCTCGGACCTGGCCGTACCCATCTTCATCGGCCAGCTCGAGACCCAGGCCATTCTTATCGGACTCGGAGGCGTCGAAGTGCCGCGGCCCCTCACCCACGATCTTCTCTTGTCGGTAATCGCAAGCCTCGGCGCGGAACTCGATCGCATCGAGATCAACGGCCTGAAGGAAGGGACATTCTACGCCCGCCTCGTCCTTCTCCGCGAAGGGCTCAGCCTCTCGATCGACGCCAGACCCTCCGACGCCATCGGCATCGCGGTGCGGCGCAAATGCTCTGTTTTCATCGCCGAGTCGGTCGTGGACGAGGCCGGAATCTCCGTGAACCTCGTCACCGAAGGGGGCACGGTGAGGACCGAGGCTGCGGGGAACGACTCCGGCAAAATGGAGGGCGACCCCCTGAGCTCCGACGCGCGCAGGCTCCTCCAATCCGAGCTCGAGAAGGCAATAGAGGCAGAAGACTACGAGAAGGCGGCGGAAATAAGGGACAAGCTGAAGGAATTGGGGAGCTGAGTCGGCGCCCCAGTCTTTCCGCCACGGCCCATCGGAATGGGCCGGGCGGAGCGGGCGCCGATCAGGTCATCCCGCTATCAGCCTGTTCATCCGCGCGGCGAATTCGACGGGGTCCTTGAGGGGAATGCCCTCGACGAGGAGGGACTGTCCGAAGAGGACCTGGGCCACGTCCTCCGCCACCTTGTCGTCGCCCTCGGCCAGTCGCTTCACCATCTCGTGGCCGCCGTTGAGCTCGAGTATCGGCTTGATGTCGGGCATCTCGTTGCCCATCTCGCGGAATAGCTCCCGCAGCTTGATCGAGGGGTCATCGCCGTCGAGGACCACGCAGGCGGGGGTGTCGGCGAGACGCTTCGAGGGGCGGACATCCTTGACGGCGTCGCCGAGGATCTTCTTGGCGCGCTCGCAGGCCTTCTTCGCGATGTCTTTGTGCTCGACCTTCTCGTTCTTGCCGATGTCCTCCTCGGCGCCCGAGCGGTTGATCGCCTTGAGGTCGAGATCCTCGACCTTGCCGAGAGAGCCGAGGACGATCTCGTCTATCTCGTCCGGGCAGATGAGGACTTCAATGCCCTCTTTCTTGTACATCTCGAGGAGGGGCGACTTTCGGAGCCTGTCCTCGTCGTTGCCCGTGAGGTAGTAGATGGCCTTCTGGTCGTCCTTCTTGCGAGCCTTGTAGTCGGCGAAGCTCGTCCAGCCCTCGACCGCGGTGCTCTTCCAGCGGACGAGGCCGAGAAGGGCCTCGCGGTTGGAATAGTCCGAGTACAGGCCCTCCTTGAGGGGGCGGTTGAACTCGCGGACGAATTCCTCATATTTGGGCATATTGTTCTTGGCGAGATCCGCCATCTCCGAGAGGATCTTCTTGACGCTCGCGGCGCGGATCTGGGCCATCACGCGGTTCTGCTGCAGGATTTCGCGGCTCACGTTGAGGGGCAGGTCCTCGCTGTCGATGACGCCGCGGACGAAGCGGAGCCAGACGGGGAGGAGCTCCTTCTCGTCGTCGGTGATGAAGACGCGGCGGACGAAGAGCTTGACGCCGGGCTTGTAGTCGGCCCGGTAGAGGTCCATCGGGGCCTTCTTGGGTATGAAGAACAGCGAGGAATACTCGAGGGTGCCCTCGGCCTTCGTGTGGATCCAGAAGAGGGGCTCCTCGTCGTAGGCGCCGAACTCCCCGCCGAAGCCCTTGTAGAAGGCGACATAGTCCTCGTCCTTGAGCTCGGATTTCGGCCTGCGCCAGAGGGCGCTCGCCGCGTTGACCTGCTCGTCCTTGAGCTGCTTGCCCTTTTCCTTGCCCTTGTCGTCGTATTCGGCCTCCATCGACGCGAGGTGGATGGGGTAGGCGACGTGGTTCGAATACTTCTTGAGGAGTTCCTCGACCTTCCAACGGCTGAGGTATTCCTCGCCTTCCTCGTTGAGGACGATCTTGACCAACGTCCCTTGGGTACCGGCGTTGACCGCAAAGACTTCTAGATGCTCGACCGGCTCCACCGCGTACTCGCCCTTGCCGTCGCTCGTCCAGCGGAAGGCCTTGTCCTGCCCGGCCTTGCGGCTCGTCACGGAAATTTCGGAGCCGACCATGAAGGCCGAGTAGAATCCGACGCCGAACTGGCCGATGAGGTTCGAGTCCTTCTTCGCGTCGTTCGGCAGGTTGTCGAGGAAGCGGCGGGTGCCCGAGCGGGCTATCGTGCCGAGGTTCTCCTCGAGTTCCTTTTCGTCCATGCCGATGCCGTTGTCAGCGATCGTCAGCAGCTTGAGCTCCGAGTCGAGGCGGACCTCGATGCGCGGATCGAGGGCGATGCCCTTGTATGCCTCGTCGGAGACGCTGAGATAGCGGAGCTTGTCGATGGCGTCTGAAGCGTTGGATACGAGTTCGCGGAGGAAGACCTCCTTATGCGAGTAGAGCGAATGGATGATGAGGTCGAGGAGGCGCGAAACCTCGGTCTTGAAGTGGTGCTGTGCCATGTCGGGTGGAACCTCGTGGTGTTGGAGTGTGTTTGAAAAGTAACGAGACGAGCCCGGCGAGGCAAGGGCCCTCGGAGTGCAAGCGCGGCGCGTATGAGGCGGGACGGGCCGAATCGCCATTTTTTTGCGCTATAATGATTCCATTCATTGGACTCGCCGCAGATTTCGGATCGCGCCGAGGGGAGAACGGGAAGGGAGAGGTCGTGGTCGAGAATTCATCCAGCCCTCGCTTAGTGGTATCGCCGGACGCGTTTTGGGGCCTTTTCGCGGCCTTCCTCCTCGCGATCATCACCTTTCTCGACCTCGTCACGCCGAGGGGATTGGTCTTCTCGCTCTTCTATCTCTTTCCCATCGCCATGATCGCCTATCGCTTTCCCCTGCCCTGGAGCGCCCTATCGGTCATCCTTACTTCGGGGGTCTGGTTCGTGGCGAGTATCGTTTCCGGCAGGAAGTTCGAGTCGGAGCTGATCGTGATCTGGACCATCGCCGCGAGGCTGATCAACTACGGCCTCTTCGCCTTGGTCATCCACCGGCTCCACGCTATGCTCCTCATTTCGCGCGAACAGGTCGGCTTGCTCGCGAGAGCCAACGAGGAGAAGGCCCGTCTCCTCAAGGAACTCAATCACCGCGTGAAGAACAGTCTCGCGACGGTGGTGGGGCTCATCCATTTCGAGGAGGGCCTGGTCGGCGATCCCCGCCTGATCGGATCGCTGGACCGTCTCCAGAACCGGGTCAGATCGATGGCCGAGCTGTACGACCAGCTTTTCCATTCCTCGGATTCGGACTCGGTCGACCTGGCCGCCTACCTGCAAAAGATAGCGGGCTATGTCGGCGATAGTCATGCCGTCGCAGAGAGGGGAATTCGCGTCGAGACGCGTCTCGAGAGCGTCCTCATCGACTCGAAACGGGCCATTTCGATCGGCCTTGTCGTCAACGAACTCCTCACCGACGCCTTCAAGTACGCCTTTCCCGACGGCCGCGGCGGACGAGTCGAACTCGGCCTGCGCGTGGCCGATGGCCGCATCTTCCTGGAGGTCGGCGATGACGGGATAGGCTTGCCCCAGGGCTTCGATCCGGCGCGATCCAAGGGTTTCGGTTTCAGGTTGGTGGCGGGCGTCACGAAGGACCTCTCGGCGAAGCTCACCTTCGGCTCAGGGCCGGGGGCGCGCTTCATCATCGATCTGCCCCTTGCGGCCGCGGATTCCGGAGCCAGCTAGTCGCCGCAGGCAGGGCCTTGTCCGGCCCGCTCGATCAGAACCGGTAGGTCTTGCCCTGTTCGGCAACGCCGGCAAAGCCCAATTCTCCCACCTTGTCGAGCATTTCGGGCATCTTGTCACCGTAGTGCATCAGCATCATCTTGGATTTTAAGGCCTCGGGGAGGCTTGCCAGTTCATCGATCGAGGCGTGGACCCCGCCGGAAAAGAGCTGGACGTCGTGGAAGATGCGCTCGATGGGAAACAGGCCTTGGGCCCATTCGAGAAGGTCGGGGTCGTATCTGGTATCGCTCGTGAACAGGAGCCTTCTATCGAAGACCATGCCGTAGCTCGGGAAGGAGTCTTCCCATCCCAGGGCCGAATCGGGGATGTGCATGGTCCGGAAGAGATGGATTTCAAGATTGCCGACCATGATGTTCGCGAGTTCCCTGTCGCCGCCCCGCACGCGCTTCGGTTTTTCCTGGATCCAGAAATCGTCGAAGGAAAGGGGCTTCCCGTCGTGGACTTCGTTCCAGGAGGCGCCGCCGCTCAGGCTCTGGTTCCAGAGAATTCCCCGGAGGAGGTCGGTAACGATCATCCGGGCTTTTTTTTTCGCGAAATAGCGATTCATCAGCATCGCTTCCTCGAGGCCTCCGATATGGTCGGCATGGCTATGGGTGATGAGGAAACGTTCGATCTTCAGCGTCGAAAGGCCCATTTTGTCCAGTGCCTCGGGGGTTCGCGTGCCGCAATCGACGAGGACATGGGTGCCGCCCTTGGCTACGATGACATTCGTTTGAAAGAAGCGTTTGGAGAAGGCGCTGCCCGTTCCGAGAAAGGTGATGGAAAGCTCCCCGTCCGTAGAAAGGATATCAGCCGTCGCTGTCGTGATAGTTTTCGTAACGTTTTTGGGTGACATATCTTTTGCAGTGTACTACGTCTCCGCGCGGATTTCAAAATCTTATTGCTCTCGATAGCGCGGGGGACGGGAGGGGAAAAGCCCAAATTCCGGCGCAAGCATCTCTTTGCCGGGAATCACGATCCTGTCAAAGCTACCCTTTGACAGGCCGATAATCGAAATGCTATTGTAATGGGTAACTCTCGAACCGTATCGGACCCGAAGGTCTAGCGGAGCGTAAGCCGAAGACATAGCGGAGCGTTAGCGCGAGGAGGAGCGGGAGTGTCTACTCTCAGAAAATACAAGAAGGCGGAGAACGCCTTCGCGGTACGGCTTTCGGGCATGCTCCGTTCGCGCTTTGCCTCGATTTCTTCCTTTTTCGGACGCCTCCGCAAGAACGGCCGCCAAAAGCTTACGGTCATGTTCATTCCGCATACCGAGAAGCGAATATTCAACTTCCAGCTTTCCTTTTTCGCCCTGGTCGCCATCGTCGGAGCCTTCTTCGTCGCCGTCGTCGCGACGGCGGTGATCGTGACCCGATTCTCCGATACCGCTTCGGCGCTTTCGTCTCGGTCCCAAGACCTCCGCAGCGCCCAAGCGAGCCTCGATACCATGCGTGACGAGACGGGAAAGCTCGTGGCCGCGGCCCGCCGTTTCGAAGTGGCCCTGACGCGCACCGTGGCCATGGTCGGCACCCGGCCGGACTCGAGCAACGCGGCCAACCAGCGAGGCGATCTGGCCTCCTTCTTTTCCACGGACGAAACCGGCAAGGGCGCGGTGCGCGAGGTCTCCGAACTGCGCAAGGTGACGGATTACCTCGAAAAATCGGTCGATCCCGTCAATGAAATCGGGGCCCTGCTTTCCAATCAGAGTTCCGTCCTCACGAGCATTCCGAACATTTGGCCGATCAAGGGCGGCATCGGCCATATTTCGATGTATTACGGCCAGAACGAAAATCCCTTCTCGGGACAGTGGTACATCCACAAGGGCATCGACATTTCAACCTACCGCACCGGCGATCCCGTCGTGGCGACCGCGGATGGAAAGGTCGTCACCGTGAGTTTCGCCAACGATTTCGGCAACTACATCATCATCCAGCACAATCGCGGCTTCTTCACCCGCTATGCCCACCTTTCGTCCTTCAGGGTCTACAAGGGCCAGAAGGTCGAGCAGGGCCAGGTCATCGGCACCATCGGCAACACCGGTCTGACGACGGGGCCCCACCTTCACTACGAGATACACCTGGGTACCGATGTCATCGATCCGCTCCAGTTCCTCAATATCAGGGCGAACTCCGTCGCGGCGACCTCGACGCGGCCGGACACGGCCGGCGGCGTCAGCTTCAGCGACTGATCATGGCTGATCTACGCGATTCCCTCGTCAACACCCTGATCGGGGCCGGCAGCAGCATCCTCGGCGATCTCGAGGTCGACGGCATGCTCAGGATCGACGGCGATCTCCGCGGTTCGGCCCGAGCCTCGGGCAAGGTGGTGGTCGGCTCCTCCGGACGGGTGGAGGCTTCGATACGCGCGCGGTCGGCCATCGTCGGCGGCCTCGTGCGCGGAGATCTCTACGTGACCGAAGGTCTCCGCCTTCTCGCCGGCGCCATAGTCCTCGGCAACGTCTTCGCCTCGCGCCTCGAGGCGGAGGACGGGGCCGTCATCCACGGCGACATCGAAGTGACTGGAAGGCCTGGCAACGCGGAAATCGAGATCAGGCGCTTCATCGAGGCCCATGGCGACGGGCTGCGTTTCCTCGCCGATTTCGGGAACGGCATTTCCGCGGCCCGGCCCGCGACCGATCCGGCCTTCGCGGCACAGGAAATCCGTTCAGGCGATGCGGCGCCGCAGCCCTGGGAAGACTCGATCGCGATCCGCGGCTGACATGGCGCGGATAGACTTTCCCGAAGGCCTGCCTCCTTTTGCCCCCCTCCCTCAGAGAAAGAATGACGAAGGAAAGAAGACGGGAAGGGGTAAGGGCTTATTTCGGGCTTCGATGGCCAGGGCCCTCGACGAGACCGATGGCGCCGATGCCGCGGGGGAGTCCCCTGCCGCGGAGTATTCCGACGGGGCCATCGGCGAGCTCCTCGACGCGGTGCACGAGGCCGGCGACAGGCTGAAGGAAAACCTCTCCATCGACCAGGTTCAAGCCTATAAAAAGGCCGTGCGCAATTTCGTCCACCATGTCGTCGAAAACGCCTGGTCGGTAGAGAAAAAAACCTCGGGCGGCAACATACTCAAGCGTAAGGAATTCTACCGCCTGGCCGTGATAGATGAATCACTCGAGAAGCTCGCCGCCGAGATACTCCGAAATCAGCGCGACCGGCTCGAGATACTCAGGAGGATCGACGAGATCAACGGCATGCTCGTCGATCTTCTCCAATAGGGGACAGCATGTCTGACCGATACGAAGAACGCGACGAGGATCTTGCCCATCTCGAGGACAGGACTCAGGAAATAGCAGGGGAAGAAGGCGAGGGCGGGGCCGAGGATCAGGGCGAGGCCGGGGAGTCCGGCGCCAAGGCCGAAGGCCAGCGTCACCAAGGGGCCGTGCCCGATCAGCTCTGGAGGGTCAAGGCGAAGCATTCCAACGAGACCTGGTTCGCCTGGGCCGAAGAGGGAATCGAGATCGCGGTGGGCCAGCTCGTCGTGGCCCCTACCCGCTATGGCAAAGACCTCTGCCTGGTCCAGGGCCGCGTGGGCCGGCCTGGCCGGCTGGGTTCCGACGAGCTCCTGAAGATCGAGCGAATCGCCACCAAGGACGACCTCGCCAAGGCCGCGGCGAACGAGGAAAAGGAAAAGAAGGCCTACGAGACCTGTCGGCAGAAGATCGACCAGCGCGGCTTGCCGATGAAGCTCGTCTCGGCGCATTACCTTCTCGAAGAGCAGAAGATCCTCTTCTTCTTCAGCGCCGAGTCCCGAGTGGATTTTCGCGAGCTCGTGAAGGACCTCGTCTCGCTGTTCAAGATGCGCATCGAGCTCAGGCAGATCGGGGTCAGGGACGAGGCTCGCGTGCTGGGCGGCTGCGGCGTCTGCGGTCGGGTCCTCTGCTGCCATGGCGTGTCGGACAAGCTCACGCCCGTCTCGATCAAGATGGCCAAGGACCAGAACCTCTCGCTCAACAGCATGAAGATCTCCGGACCCTGCGGCCGCCTCCTCTGCTGTCTCGCCTACGAATACGGCTTCTATCGCGACGCCCGCCGCGAACTCCCCGGGGAGGGCGTTCGCTTTCCCTTCGACGGGACCCTCTTCCGCGTCATCGAGGTCAACGCCCTCGGCGGCAGCGTCAAGATCGCCGGCGAGGACGGCCGCTTCCTCGACATGCCGGCCTCTCGCTTCGTCCACAGCGAGGGCAAGTGGAAGGTGCGGGAAGAGGATAAATAAGGCCTCCGCCCTTATTCGCGGAGGCCCGAGGCGCGGCTGTCGCGGACTACTTGATGTCGACCAGCTCCATCTCGAAGGCGAGGTAGGCGTTGGGCGGTATGACGCCGCCGGCCCCGGCCGCCCCGTAACCGAGTTCGGGCGGGAAGACGACGAGACGCTTCTCGCCCTTCTTCATAGTTAGAAGGACTTTGTCCCAGCCGGGGATGACCTGGCCCTTGCCGACCTGGAACTCGATGGGCGCCCCGCCGTGGGCGCTGGACTGGTCGAATACCCTGCCGTCGATGAACATGCCCTTGTACAGCACGGCCACCGTCTGTCCCGCCTGGGGAAGGGGTCCCGAACCGGCATTTAGGAGCTTCGAGAAGGTTCCGTCGCCATTGCGCGCGAGATCCGGCCACATCTTCTTGATGGCGGAGATGTCCGTTTCTCTCTTGGCGGCGGCAGCCTTGGCCTTCGACGCGAGCAAGGCCGCCTTGCGCTCGTCGAAGGACTTCTGGTCGGCCTTGAAGGCCTTGGCCGCGGCGCCGACGCGGATGATCTCGACCCTGCGCATCACGTCGCCCTTGGCGATCGCCTTCACGACGTCGAGCCCGTCGACCACCCTGCCGAAGACCGAGTAGTTGCCGTCGAGGAAGGGGGTCGGCGCGAGGGTGATGTAGAACTGCGAACCGTTGGTGTCGGGGCCGGCGTTGGCCATGGCGAGGACGCCGGCGGCGTCGTGCCTGAGCTCGGGCGAGATCTCGTTGGGGAACTGGTAGCCCGGACCGCCGGAGCCGTCGCCCTTGGGATCGCCGCCCTGGATGACGAAGTCGGCGACGACCCTATGGAAGGTCAGGCCGTCGTAGAAGCGTTTGCCTTTGTTGGCGTCGAGGGTTCCTTCCGCGAGTCCCACGAAATTGGTGACCGTCAGAGGTGCCTTGTCGTAGTCGAGCCTAAGGGTGATGACGCCCTTATCGGTGCTGATCTTCGCGTAGAGGCCATCGGGAAGGTTCGACTGTCCGAAGGCGAGGGTTGCCGCCGCGGCGAGGCCGAGGGCGGCGATGGTGGATCGTATGCGCATGCTATGAAATCTCCGTCGTGGTGATGTGGTTACGGACGATAGCTCGAAGCCGCTCGGGAATACAACCGCAGGCCGGCCTCACCCGGGGAAGACGACGCTTACATGCATGCGGCCTTCTCCCTGGATGCTTCGCGTCCCTCCGAGCTGGGCCGCCAGTCCCTCCACCAGGCTGAAACCGACGCCCCCCGAGCCTTCGCCGTTGTGGCCGCCTTTGCCGTGCAGGCCGGGGCCGTCGTCCTCGACTTCGAGGCGGAGAGTGTCCCCCTCCCTCGCGATCTTCACGGCAAGTTCGCCTCGTCGGCCCTCGCCAAAGGCGTACTTGAGCGAGTTGACCACGAGTTCGTTGATGATGAGACCCAGGGGAATGGCCTTTTCGAGGGGCAGCCGAACGTTGGAATCGACTTCGCAGACGAACCTGACGCGCCGCGGATCGGTGAGGTAGGAATAGATGAGATGGTCGCAGAGCTGGCGCGTATAGGCGGCGAAATCGAGAAAGGCGAAGCTCTCGTTTTCGTAGAGGAGTTCGTGGACGAGGGCCATGGACCAGATACGCGACTCGATGTCGATCAGCGAGCGGGAGACCGGCGAGGCCGGATCCTCGTCGCCCCGCTGGAGACTGACGATGCTGCTCACGATCTGGAGGTTGTTCTTGACCCGATGGTGGACTTCGCGGAGGAGGAGTTCCTTTTCGTTGAGGGATTGTATCAGGAAGCGTTCGGCGGCCTTCTGGTTGGTGATGTCGATGACCGAGGCGAGCACATGGTCCCAGCTGTCCTCGCTGCCGGGGACGACGCTCACCCTGATCTCCATTTCTACCAGCCGTCCCTCGGGCGTCGCGAAATCAGTCTCTCCCTCATAGGAGGTGGCGCCGGAGGCGAGGGCGATGAACTCCTGGCGCATCAATTCGATCTGGACCTGATCGTAGAGGGTCGGCAATCCGGAGGTGAGGACGGCCTTGTCCTCGATGCCGAGCAGTTTGAGCGTCGTCCTGTTGACGTCCCGCACTCGCACGAGGGCGTTGAATTCGACGACCCGTTCAGCCGAAGCGAAGAACGATTTCCAATCGACGATTCCCTCGGCCTTCAACTCGTCGATCCTCCGCTTCAAGAGGGAGAAGTCCTCGTCCCAGAGCGAGATCGGCGAATCCTCGAAGGTGGACCAGACCCGTCGCTCGCTTTCGCGAAGGGCGTCCATCGTTTCGCCGATGCGGGCGGCCATGGCGTTGAGGGCACTGCTTACGAGGAGGAATTCTCCGCCCGCACCCGGTGTGGGCATGAGATGGACTGATCCTGGATCGGCGGGATCGATCGCCGTGATCTGTCTCGCCATGACCCGAAGAGGCTTGCCGAGGAAATGTTCGATCGCGAGGAAGAGGACAAGGAGGAGGAGGACCACGATGATGGCGGTGCGGCCCAGTCCGAGGAGGAGGGTCTGCCGTATGCGCTCATGCTCGGAGACGAGCGAGGGATAGAGGGTCAATGTGCCGAGGAAGGCCGGCGGACTGTTCTGGGACGCGAAAGATAACTTGAAGGATCGGGGCTGTCCCAACATGAGGTCGTCGATCTCCGCCCGCCCTCTTCCCTTCCCTGTCGCGAGTTCGGATGAATAGAGGGAAATGGATGGTCGGCCGAGTTCGTCGTCGAGTACGACCTTCCCTATCGACCCATCGTTCGCCATTCCCGCGAGAATGAGACCGGTTATGTCGTTGTCGAGATTCCAGACGGCCCGGGAAAGAGCCGGCAGGTTTTGATCCGCGAGGGCGACGATTCGCTCGTCGAGGGACTTCTTGACCTGCCGCGATACGGTCAGGACCTCGATGCCTTCGAGGAGGGCGGCTACGGCGATATAGAGGATGAGGCAGACGAAGATCACCCGTCGGCTCACGCTGAGGCCGACTTGGAATAGCCTCAATCGGCCACGCTTCGGCCCAGTCCTGGGAGGCATAGCCACTTCACTAATCGGGATAATCGACCTCCGCGGCGCCTGGCCAACTTTTCGGGTGGCCCATCCTAAATTACGAATCCGAAAGGCGCAATCTCGATATTGACTTCCCGGGGCTTGGGTTCGAAGATCGCGCCTAGGGGGGAACCGCAATGTCCGAAACCGCGTATCGCAGGCCGAGCTGGGACGAGTACTTCATGGAGGTCGCCGCTTCCATCGCCAAGCGGGCTACTTGCGACCGTGGCCGCTCGGGCTGCGTCATAGCCCGCGATCATCAGATACTCGCCACCGGCTATGTGGGCGCCCCCGCGGGGCTTCCCCATTGCGACGACGCCGGCCACGAAATGCGGAAGTCGCTTCGCGAGGACGGCACGGTGACCCAGCATTGCGTTCGGACGGTGCACGCCGAGCAGAACGCCATCTGCCAGGCGGCCAAGCGCGGGGTGGCCATCGACGGCGCCACCCTCTATTGCAGGATGACACCCTGCCGCACCTGCGGCATGATGATCATCAACTGCGGCATAAAGCGGGTGGTCGCCGAGCGCCGCTACCACGCGGGGGCGGACAGCGAGGCCATGTTCCGCGAGGCAGGCGTCGAACTCGAGTATGTCCATGATGAAGTGGAGAAATACGAAAACCAGTGAGGCCCGGAGGCGACGCGCGCCAGGCGCGGCGCTTCCGATCTATTCCGGGATCAATCCTTCTTGCCGAAGAGTCCGAGGAGCCTGCCTATAAGGCCAGGCTTCTTTGGTGCCGGCGTGGGCGTCGGGCTCGCGGCAGCCTTGCCGCCGCGAGGCTGCTGGCCAGTCTGTTTCCCGCGCGGCGCCGGCTTTCCGGCCTTTGCGGCCTCCGGGGCCTTTTTCTGGCCGGGCATGGGCGGAGTGACGCCGTATTTTTCCTTGAACAGCCTGAGCCGTTCTTCCTGCGATAGCTTGTAGAGATCCTGGCCTGAATCGGCGATGGGCGTCGCGGAGACGGGGGCCGGCTTCTTGGCCTCGCTCCCCTGGCGAGGGGCGTTTCGCGAGGGGCCCTGCTTGCCCTTCGCCTGGCCGTGGACCTCGCTGCGGGGAGTGCCCTCGCGCCGCGGATCGTCGCGTCGCTTGACCTCGCCGGGGCGGCGGCTCTCGTCCCGCATGCGCGCTTCCAACCGCGGATCGTCGTTCCTCGCGCCGCCGGCTCCGCGACGGACGCCGCGGTATTCCTCGCGCTGTCCCCGCTCGCGTTCGCGGCTCCCATGCTCGTGACGGAATTGCGAGGCCCGGCCGAAGCGCATGCCCTCGCTCTTGTCCTCGACCTGGAGGGCGGGATCCCAGCCGGCGACCGGAATCTTCATGCCGATGAACTTTTCGATCGAGGGAAGGTTGAAGACGAATTTCTCGCAGGCGAAGGTCACGGCCTTGCCGGCCTTGCCGGCGCGGGCGGTTCGACCGATGCGATGGACGTAGGATTCGGTGTCGTCGGGCAAATCGTAGTTGATGACGAGGTCGAGGGCCTCGACGTCGAGGCCGCGGGCCGCGACGTCTGTGGCGACGAGGATGGAGAGCCTGCCCGACTTGAGGCTGTCGATGATCTCGGAGCGCTTCGATTGGGGAAGGTCGCCCATGATGTACTCGTTCTCGACACCGTTGATGCGGAGGCGGCGGGAGATCTCCTCGACCATCGATTTCTGGTTGGCGAAGATGATGGCCGAGCCCGGCTTGTCCCGCTGGAGGATGCCGAGGAGGAGGCGCATTTTTTCGTGGACACCGACGTGGTGGAGTTCCTGGGTGACGAGGTCGACCGTCATGTGCTCAGGCTCGATGGTGATTTCCTTGGGAACGTCCATGTATTCCCAGGCGAGATCCTTGACCCTGAGGCCGAGGGTCGCGGAGAAGAGGAAGGTCTGGCGCTCATGGGGACCCGGCAGATAGCGGATAAGCCTGCGGAGGTCGTCGATAAAGCCCATGTCGAACATGCGGTCGGCCTCGTCGATGACGAGGAATCCGACCTCCTTGAGAAGCATCTTGCCCTGCTGGATGAGGTCGATGATGCGGCCGGGGGTGCCGATCATCATCTGCACGCCGTTCCGCAATGCGTCGACCTGGGGCCCGTAACCCACGCCGCCGTAGAAGCAGGCGGTGCTGACGGGGAGGTACTTTGCGAGCTTGTGGGCCTCGCCCTCGATCTGCACGGCAAGCTCGCGGGTTGGGGCGAGGACGAGGGCCTTTCGGGTCCGAAGCTCGGGAACGGTGAGGATGCGGTTGAAGATGGGGACGAGGAAGGCGGCGGTCTTGCCGGTGCCCGTCTGGGACTGGGCGTAGATGTCCTCGCCGGAGAGGGCGTGGGGAAAGACGGCCTCCTGGACGGGGGTGGCAGTGGTGAAGCCGGCTTCGGCGATGCTCTTCTGGAGGTCGGGGACGAGGTCGAGAGAGGTGAATTCCATTCGGTACGCTCGATTGCTGCAGTGTTGGCGCCAGGGGAACGGCTTGTGGCCGACCCGGCAAGGGAGCCCGTATATGCCCCCGGATTCGCCCATCCTATACTTTTCTGGCGAAATGAATAAGGGGGGCCGAGCGGGCCGCCTTGCCGCGGGCTAGACCTGGGCTCCTTCGAGAGACTGCTTCTTGAGCCAGTCGTAGTAGGCTGCGCCTGTCGTCGCCATATAGGGGCCGATCCAGAGGAAGCCGATGCCGAGAGTGACGATACCAAGGAGGATCCAGCCGATGAAACTGAGCCAGAGCATGAAATATTCGCCCTTGTGGCCCTCCATCATCTTCTTGGAGGCCTGGATGGCGGAATTCCCGTCCATTTCCGGATTTTCCTTGAGAATGTAGTAGGTCTGGGAATAGCGGATTCCGGCGATGATGCCGGGAACGATGAGGAGGAGGGACCAGAGCACGACGAAGATGCTCATGAGGAGAAAGGCGAGGAAGGCCGCGAGGAAGGACTTGAAGCCGTCGAAGAGGTTGTTGTAGCTGGCCGCTTCACCTCGATAAATCATGAGAAACACTCCGCTCAGGCCGATCGAAAGGGGGCCGGTAAGGAGGAGTGCCCCGATGCCGGTCCAGCCCACGGCGCCGAGGATGACGAGATAAATTATGTAGGAAATAATCATGAAACCCAGCATTCCCTTCATTCGGGCCTTCGCGGCCGTCTTGAGATCCGAACGCAGCAATTCTGTCATGATTCCTCCCTGAAATCGCCTTGGGCGATGTGCGACATCGCGGACGCAGGTCCGCAAGTCCCAAGTCTCGGCGATTTCTTGCGGAGTCGCAAATGAGGGGGTTCCGATAGGTCCGAGCCCGAAGATGTTCTGGTAGACAAAAAAGGGGGGATGGTCTGAGCCGATCCCCCCCTTTTTAGATAATTAGAGAGCAGAATCTTATTGAGGCCTATTGTTTGGCAAACGCGTAGGCATCGGCGTTCGTGGCATTACCCCAAATTAGATAATTACCGATGCTGGAATAGGCCAAGCTCTGGATTTGACTTGACTGCGTCAGTGTGAGTACACCATTGCTTGCCGACCAGGTACCTGAAGCTGTAGAGGTAGGTGTCGAAGAGAAGGTACTCGTGGTGCTCTGATACATTTCCGATGTTGCCGTTCCATCTGCATTTAGTGTCAGTGCTACCTTCGTGTAAGGGCTAGTATCGGCGCTATTGTAACTTGAATAGCCCCAAGTCCCGACGAGTCCCGAGACAGTACCCTGGGCGGTAAGAACGGAGCCACCGGTGAGACCGTATAACTTGCCGTTGTCTAGGATAGCAGTGTTAGTAGTGACCAGTGGCGATGGAAACGTTGTCCATGAAACATTGGTGGAGTTGATCAGCGAACTCGAGTTTTCGGTGCCGGTTACTGTATAAGTCATCTGGTCGCCGCTGAAACTAAGCGTGCCCTTCATAGCGGAGTAGGATGTCGAGGCTGTCCCACCCGAAGGGGTATTCGTCCGTGTGACATAACCCTGGAAGCTGCCATCGGATGCGATTGTCATGGTTTCCGTGGAGCTTGTAGAGCTCGCCGAAGTGCTGGACGTGGCCGACAGAAGCCAGGTGCCGACGAGCGCCGCGATTGTTGGATTGTAGTTTGCGGCGCCTGTGCTCGGGCTGGTAGCCTGGGCACAGCCAGCGAGTGCGATGGCAATTGCGATGGCTGTGATCGATAGTGCTGCCCTTTTCATTGATACTCCTTCGAGATAAAAAATGATGACCAGCCTAGACGCGGAGCTTCCCATTGTCAATTTTTTTTTGGAGAAGAGCGCTTATATATGATAATATTTATTAACAAAATAGCAAAAATGGTCTCGACCGACTCCTCACGGTCTGCTATCTTCTGCCGATGCAGCAATCGAAAATTAATTGCCCCCTCCCGACCCGCTGGACCTTTTTGGTCGACCCCGACAAGCCCCTCCCCGAGTATCCGCGTCCGCGGCTCGAGAGGAGGGACTGGCTCTCCCTCAATGGCCGATGGGACTACGCGATCCGGCCGGCGGCGGCGGGAACGCCCGGGTCGGGTGGATGGGAAGGGAAGATCGTCGTGCCCTTCGCCGTCGAGTCGAGTCTGTCCGGGGTCATGCGAACCCTCCTGCCCGAAGATCGGCTCTGGTATCGCCGCGACTTCGAAGTGCCACCGCAGTGGGAAGGCGCCGCCTCGCTTTCGCTCAACTTCGGCGCCGTGGACTGGGACTGCGAGGTCTGGCTCGACGGAAGGCGACTCGGCGGGCACAGGGGCGGCTTCTCGCCATTTTCCTTCGACGTCGGGAAGCTTTCCGGCCGGCACGAATTGCTGGTCGGCGTCGGCGATCCGAGCGACCGGGGCAGCCAGCCCCGGGGCAAACAGAGCCTCAACCCACGCGGCATCGTCTATACGGCGGTGAGTGGGATCTGGCAGACGGTCTGGCTCGAGCCCCTGGTCGCGGGGGCGGTGGCCGGCCTCGAGGCCATGCCCGACCTTGCAGCCGGCGTCCTCAGGTTGAACGTCGCGGGGGAGGGGGACTATCGCTGGCGGATCCAGGCGGTCGAGGGGGAGGGAGGCGACGCGGGAGGCCCGACAGCGGTCGCCGAAGGCCTCGGGAGACTCGGAAAGGTCGAAGCTCTACCTTTCGGGGGTGGCGAACCGTGGAGCCCCGAACGACCTCGACTGTATCGACTGGCAATCGAGACCTCGAGGGGCGATCGAGTCAATTCGTACTTTGCCTGGAGGAGTTTCGGAATAGGGGAGGACGGGGGCGGGGACGGGCATCGACGTTTCCTGCTGAACGGCGAACCCTACTTCCTCCACGGCGTTCTCGATCAGGGCTACTGGCCCGACGGCCTCTACACCGCGCCGACGGACGAGGCACTGGCCTCCGATCTCCTCGCGGCGAAGCGGCTCGGCTTCAACATGCTGCGCAAGCACGCGAAGGTCGAGAGCGCGCGCTGGTACTGGCACGCCGCGCGTCTGGGCCTCGTCGTCTTCCAGGACATGCCGAGCGGAGGCCAGCCCCGCAATCCCTTCGTGTTCGGAGCGCCGGGCATCAGGAGCGCGAAGCCGAAAGACCGCAATCCCCTCACCCGTCTCGTGCTCGGCGGGCTGGGGCGGTCCTACCGCGAGAACTTCCGGCGCGAATTGGGCGAAATGGTAACAACTATGAGAGGTGAGCCCGCCATCGCGAGCTTTTCGCCCTTCAACGAGGGCTGGGGCCAGTTTGACGCGCGCGCGATGGGCGAGCTCGTGCGGGAGCTCGATCCGGGGCGGCCGGTCGACGAGGCATCGGGATGGTACGATCAGGGCGGAGGCGATTTCTCGTCGATCCACCGCTACGATCGAAGGCTCCCGGGCCCTCCCCGCGACGTGGCGGCCGGCGGGAGGCGAGCCTGGTTCCTGTCGGAGTACGGCGGTTTCACCTGGAGCATGCCGGGTCGCTTCTGGCCGCGGAAAAAGGAATTCGGCTACAGGCGTTTTCCCGATCGCGAGTCCCTCGAGGCTGCCCTTCTCGAATTTTTCCGCGACGAGCTCGGCACGAAAATTCCCTTGGGTCTCGCCGCGGCCGTCTACACTCAGCTCACGGACATCGAGCAGGAGACGAACGGCCTGCTCACCTACGACCGGGAAATCGAGAAGGTCGATGCGGAAAAGCTGCGCGCCATCGTCTCGGACTTCATGAATTCTCGGTGAACGACTTCGCCGCCCCTATCCCTTCAGCCTTGAAATTGCTACCGTATAGCTGAATGGTTCGCGGCCGAATGATATTGTCGCGGTCGCGTGGTGATAGTCGGGAGGCGAAGGGTGAAGGGCGCGAGGATTTTAAATGTCGGCATGGATATCGGATCGACGACGGTCAAGATCGCCGTGGCCGATCCGGGCTCCGGCGAGCTCCTGCACGCCCGCTATCTGCGTCACGAAGCCAGGCAGGCGCTTGTCGCCGCCGACCTCCTCGAGGAGGCCCACGCCCTCTATCCCGACGCCGAGTTTCGCGTGGCTGCCTGCGGCTCCGGCTGCTCGGGCATAGTCAAGGAGATCGGCGCCTTCTTCGTGCAGGAGGTGGTGGCCAACGCCATCGCCATCCGCGAACTCCATCCCGCGGTCAACACGGCCATCGAGCTCGGGGGCCAGGACGCTAAGGTCATCTTCTTCACCCACGACGAGGAGCGGGGCGAGATGCTCGCCACCGACATGCGGATGAACGGCTCCTGCGCCGGCGGCACGGGCGCCTTCATCGACCAGGTGGCGGAGCTCCTCGCGATGAAGGCCGAGGGTTTCAACGCCCTCGCCGAAAAGGGTGTAACTGTACACGATATTTCGGGCCGCTGCGGCGTCTTCGCGAAGACCGACATCCAGCCCCTCCTCAACCAGGGCGCGCCCAAGTCGGACATCGCCCTTTCCTCCCTGCACGCCATCGCCAAGCAGACCATCGGCGGCCTCGCCCAGGGCATGGAAATACGCCCGCCCGTGATCTTCATGGGCGGGCCCCTCTGCTTCAATCCGAGCCTGGTTCGCGTTTTCATCGAGCGCCTTGGGCTCAGGGCCGGCGAGGCCATCATCCCGGATCGGCCCGAGGTTTTCGTCGCCCTCGGCACGGCCCTCGCCGTGGGAACCATGTTCGAGGGCCAGGAGAGCGCCTACAAGGGCAGGGCGGCGATCGAGCGTCTGCGCGAACGCGGCGCCGGCATCGAGCCGGGCGAGGGCGAGGTCGCGCCCCTCTTCTTCGAGAATGAGACCGAGTTCGCCGCCTTCCGGGCGAGGCATCCGACAGAGGTCTACGAACCGGCGCCCGTGCCCCGCGGAGGCCGCGTCGAGGCCTGGCTCGGCATCGACGCCGGCTCGACGACGAGCAAGGCAGTCCTCCTCGACGACGAGGGGCGGCTGATCTGGCGCTTCTACGCTTCGAACGAAGGCGAACCCCTCGACGTGATGAAGAAGGGACTCCTCGGTCTCCGCGAGCGCTACGCCGAAGGCGGGGCCGAGCTCGTGATAAAGGGCGTCGGCACGACGGGCTACGGCGAGCTCCTTTTCGCCAAGGCTTTCCACGCCGATTTCCACACGGTGGAGACCGTGGCCCACGCCGAGGCGGCGATGCGCATCGCCCCCGACGTCTCCTTCATCCTCGACGTCGGCGGCCAGGATATGAAGGCGATCTCGGTGGTCGACGGGGTGGTGACGAGCATCGTGCTCAACGAGGCCTGCTCGGCCGGCTGCGGCTCCTTCATCGAAACCTACTCGAAGTCCCTTGGCATCCCCGTCGAGCGGATCGCGCCCATGGCCTTCGCCTCGAGCGATCCCTCGAAGCTCGGTTCGCGCTGCACGGTCTTCATGAATTCTTCCATAATCACGGAGCAGAAGAACGGCAAGAAGTCCGAGGACATCATGGCTGGAGTCTGCCGCTCGATCGTGGAGAACATCTTCACGAAGGTGGTGAGGGTGCCGAACATCTCCGCCCTCGGCGAGGTCATCCTCGTGCAGGGCGGCACCTTCCGCAACGACGCCGTCCTTCGCGCCCTCGAGCAGCACACGGGGGCGAAGGTCGTGCGCCCTTCGCATCCCGGCGAGATGGGCGCGATCGGCATCGCCCTCCTCGCGAAGAAGCATGCCGACGCGCGAAATGCATTGGCGGCGGAGGCCCGGGCCGAGGCCCGGACTGGAGCCGGTTCAGACGCGGCGACCTCCTCCTTCATCGGTCTCGACGCCCTCGACGACTTCGGCTACGAGAAGCTACCCTCGTCGATATGCAAATTCTGTACCAATTCGTGCAATCGCACCATCGTGCGCTTCGCCGACGGCAGCGAGTTCGTGACGGGCAACCGCTGCGAGCGCGGCGAGATCACCGGCGACGTCCGCGACCCCTCCGTGCGCGAGAGGCTCAAGTCGGCCCAGGCGCGCATCGACGCCGTGCCCGACCTCCTCGCCATGCGAGAGAAGCTCCTTTTCGCCAAGTCGGCGAAGACTTCGAAGGCGGGGGCGCGGCGCATCGGCATTCCCCGCGCCCTCGAGTTCTGGAATTCTGCCCCCTTCTGGAAGACCTTTTTCTCGGAACTGGGCTTCGAGACCGTGTTCTCCGCGCCGAGCTCCACGCGGCTCTTCGAGGAGAGCCTGCGCTTCGTGCCCTCGGACACCGTGTGCTTCCCCGCCAAGCTGGCCCACGGCCACGTGGAGGATCTCGCCGCCAAGGGCGTGGATCGGATCTTCATGCCGATGATGATCAAGATTCCGAAGGAAAACGAGAGCGCACGCTCGGTTCACAGCTGCGCCGTCGTCCAGGGCTATCCCCTCGTCGTCGACGAGAGCCACGAGATCTCGCGGCGCTTCGACGTCCCCTTCGACCGGCCGGTCTTCCATTGGTACGACGTGGCGCGCCGCGAGAACCAGCTCGTGCGCTGGATGAAGGCCACCTTCGGCACGGGCCGGAAGGCGACGATAGCGGCGATCGCCAAGGCCGACGAGGCGATGTCGGGCATCGACGAGGCCCTGGAGGCGGAGGCGCGCAGGGTCCTCACGAGCCTCGAGGGCACGGAGGACTTCGCCGTCGTGCTCTCGGGAAGGCCCTACCACACCGATCCTCTCGTCAACCACGGCCTCGCCGCCCAGTTCACGAGGCTCGGCGTGCCCGTCCTCATCAACGAAGCCCTGCCCGGCCTCGACGACGTCGACCTCACCGGGGTCCGCGCGGACACCACGAACACCTTCCACGCGCGCATGTTCGCCACCGCGATCTACGGCGCCCGCCATCCCAACCTCGAGGTCGTGCAGATGGTGAGCTTCGGTTGCGGCCACGACGCCATCATCACCGATGAGATGTCGCGCATCTTGTCCACGACTGCGGGCAAGTCCCTCCTCGTGCTCAAGCTCGACGAGGGCGAGATCCGCGGGCCGATGGCCATCCGCGTCAAGTCCTTCATCGAGACGGTCCGCTCGCGGAGGTCGAAGACGGGGGAGGCGGCGCCCCTCGCCGAGCTGCCCCCCGCCTGGCAGGTCAAGTTCGGCGCCGAGGACAAGGCGAAGAAGACCATCCTCGTTCCCAATCTCTCAGAGGCCTTCTGCAAGGTGGCCACGGCGGCCATCCGAAGCGACGGCTTCGTCGCCGAGCCCCTGCCGCTGGCGGGCAAGCGCGCCATCGAGCTCGGGAAGAAATTCGTCCACAACGACATCTGCTTCCCCGCCCAGGTGAACGTCGGCGAGTTCCTCGCGGCGATGGAGTCGGGGCGCTTCGACCCGGCGACGACCGCATGCGGGCTGGCCAAGAATTGCGACGATTGCCGAGCGGGCCAGTATCCGGTGCTCGCGCGCAAGGCCCTCGACGACGCGGGCTATCCGGAAATTCCCATCTTCACGACGAGCCCGGATCCCGGCGACCTCCATCCCGGCGTCAAGATCGGCCTGAAATTCCAGATACGGACCCTCTGGGGCCTTGCGATGATCGACACCTTCGAGCAGATGCGGCTCAGGATCAGGCCCTACGAAGTGGAGAAGGGGAGCGCCGACCGCGCCTTCGACAAGGGCGTGGACGCCATCGCGGCCGCCCTCGAGCGCGGCGTGAAGCCCGCGGTGGAGGCCTTCAGGCCGGCGCTGCGCGAGCTCGATTCGGTGCCCGTCGACCATTCGACGCCGCGGCCGCGAGTCTTCATAATTGGTGAGATCCTCCTCAACTATCACCCGACCTCGAACTGGAATCTCGTGCGCTGGCTCGAGTCGCACGGGATGGAGGTCCTCCAGCCCCGCCTCGTCGATTTCTTCCACCGAGACTCTCTCCGGATGGGCGAGGAATCGCGGCGCGGTCTCCTCGCCCATCCGGCCCTCAACGGCCTCGTGGCCGACGTGACGGACAAGGTGTACATGTACGTGCTCTCGCGGATACGCGAGGAATCGAAGTCGGCGCGGCACGCCGATGTCGCGGGCAACGTCCACGATCTCGCAGCCAACATCGACGGGCTCTTGGACCGCACCTACGTGAACGGCGAGGGTTGGCTCATCCCCTCCGAGATCATCGAGCGGGCGAAGGAAGGCGTGGAATCCTTCGTCATAGTCCAGCCCTTCGGCTGCCTGCCCAACCACATCACCGGCCGGGGTCTCGTGAAGACGCTGAAGCGACGCTTCCCCAACATCACGATCCTCTCGCTCGACTACGATCCCGATACGGCGATGGCCAACATCGAGAACCGCCTTCAAATGCTCGTGATTTCGGCGAAGCAGCGGGCGCGGCAGACCGAGGTGACCGCCTGACGAGGGGCTGAGGAAATGGGGCCGCCGGGCCGGGGCCGATCCGCCCCGCGCGGCAGGCCCTCAAATGGCGGATTTCACGTATGAAAGTTTGCCGATGTCCTCATAGGTGCCGAACATCTGCTCGCGGCTCGAAAAGGTAAGTCTGCTGCCCATCCTGGCGTATTTCGAGCCGGGGATGTCCAGACCCTGGATGAGGGAGCAGGCGACGCCGCGGGTCTTGTAGATTCCCTCGAGATCGGCGACGATGCTCGGACCTTCGGTCTTTACGTAGATGATGCGAAGGTCGAAGCTGACCGGAAATTTGAGTTCCGCGCCGGAAAGTCTCGGGTCTGTGATCAAGCCGGGGCCGGATCGCGAATCGTCTTCGACGGGATCGATGTTCAACGTTTCTTCCATAAGGCCGAGAATGACATGGTTTTTCGGAGGTAGCAAGATGCCCAGGCTCGAATGGATGCCCGCCCTCGGAGTGGGCAATTCCCGGCTCGACGAAGAGCACAAGGTGCTCTTCGACCTGATCAACAAGCTCGACGAGGCGCGGGAGATGGAAGCCGGACAAAGGGGGCTCCGCGAGATCGCCGACGAGCTCGTGCGCTACATCCACGTGCACTTTTCCCACGAGGAATCCCTCTTCGCCGCGAATGGCTATCCGGGAGCCGAAGGCCACATCGAGGAGCATCGCGGCTTCGTGGCCCGCGTGGCGCAGTTCCACGCGCAGATCATCGACGGCGACCCGGCGGTGGGCGGGGAGATGGCCGAATATCTCAGGACCTGGCTGTCGAGACACATCGCCATGAGCGACCGGAAATACCGGCCCTGGCTCGGCGATCGCGCCGAGCAATGAGTGTGATCGGACCAGGGGATGGCCCCCGGGCCTAGGCCGAGGGCTTCGCGAGCTCGACCTTGAAGGGAATCGACTTGAGGTGGTTGCCATTAATTGAAAGCGAGACGAACCAGATCCCCGGTCGCGGGAAGGCCAGGCCGTTCAAGGTCAGCACGATGTTCGAGGCGCCGAGGAAGCTGTGTCTCTCCCTGATTTCGAAGGAGCCGCGCATCGGCTGGACGAGATCTTTTCCCTCCTCGTCCCTGATGGCGAAGACGAAATCCTGGCGCCCGAATTCGCCCTGATCGAAGGCGACCCGCGCCGCGATCGTGAAACTGCTCAGGTTCCTGCCGAAGTCGACGACGCGGAGGGTGTCGAAGGTGCCGGTGATGCACATCTTGCCGCCGAAGTCCTCGGCGAAATCGCACAGACTGAGAATTTGGACATCCATGCGGATGTTATAGCAGGCGAAACCCGCAGGGGCCAGCGGGGGAGGGCGGATTCGGCGTAGCGCCGGATTGGGCGGATCCCGCGCGGAGGCCGACCTTGTAGCGCCTGGCCGCCGGCGTGTATCTTTGCAGGGATGAATCCCCATGACGGCCTCAAGGTCGGCGAAAGGCGCACGGCCACCCTCCTCTTCTCGGACATGAAGGGCTTCACGAGCCTTTCCGAGCGCATGGATCCCGAGGAGATGGACGCCCTGATGGGGAGAATCTTCGGCCTCTTCGAGGACATCATCCGAGAACGGGGCGGCATGGTCGAAAAATACATCGGCGACGCCCTCGTCGCCGTCTTCGGCGTTCCCGAGCTCCACGAGGACGACGCTTCGCGCGCGATCGACGCGGCCTTCGAATTCCTCTCCCGCCTCCGCGAGGACCTGGCTACGAGCGTGCCGGGGGGCATCGCCTTCCGCACCGGCATCCATACGGGTCTCGTCACTACCGGCAAGCGGGGCGAGTTCGACGTGGTCACTGGCCACGCGATGAGCGTCGCGCAACGCCTCGAGGCCGCGGCCGCGCCCGACACCATCCTCGTGTCCGAAGAGACGAGGGCGGCGGCAGAGCACGATTTCGAGTTTGCCGAGGAAGTGGACATCAACGCCAAGGGCAAGGTCGAGGCCATCCGCGCCTTCGTGGTGAAGGGGAGGGCGGAGCGGGAGCTCAACGACGAGGGGCCCTTCATCGGCCGGCGCGAGGAACTCGACACCCTCCTCAAGAGCTATCTGCGTCACGACGGCGCGAGGGCCGCGGGCTTCCTCCTCACGGGGGAGGCGGGAATCGGCAAGACGCGACTCGCCCAGGCCCTCGTCGACAAGCTCAGGCTCTTCCCCGACTTCGGAGCTCCCGTGCTCGCCGCGCGCGCCCTCAAGAACAGACCGGGCTCTGTGCCGGTCATCGTCGATATCATCCTCGACTACCTCGGCCTGGCAGCCTCGGCGAGCGAGGGCGCGGTGCTTTCGGCCCTCGAACGCTTCGAGGGCGTCGATGAGGACGGGCGAAGGCTCTTTTCCGGGCTCTGCTGCGCCGGAGAGGCCGCGGCCCGGGATCCCCGCGTGACAGCCGTCCTCTATTCCCTTTTGGCGACCATCGTCGAAAGGCACGAGGGGGGCATCTATCCCCTTCTCGTCGTCATAGACAACGCGCCCGACATGGACGAGTTCTCCCGGAGCTTCTTTCGCTATTTCCTCCGGAATTCGAAGAAGAAGCCCTTTTTCATACTAACAGGAAGGGAATTCTCCCTCGATCTCCGCAAGGCCTACGTCGACCTCACGACGCTCAGGCTCTCGCCCCTGCCCCCCGTCGCGGCCTCGGCCCTGGTGAGGACCCACTGGCCCGACCTCTCCCCCGAGCAGCTTTCGCGCATCCTCGAGGCGGGCCTCGGCAATCCGCTCTTCCTTCGCGAGTACGCGCGCTGGGCCCGGGACCATCGCGACGCCTCGAGCCTTCCGGCGGGCGTCCAGAACATCTTCCTGGCCACCATCGAGCGCTACCCCGCGCTGCGGAGGGATCTCGTCAAGAAGCTCTCCGTCTTCCTCCATTCCTTCACCGTGGAGGAGGCGCGCTACATAGAGGAATCGACCTCGGGCTCGCCGGACGAGGTCGGCCGCTCCCTCGAGATCTTCGTCGCGGACGGCCTCCTCGCCGACGACGGCAAGGGCAATTGGTTCTTTCGGAACGACGCCTTCAAGAAGGCCCTCTACACCTCCCTCCTCAACCACAACAAGCGGATTCTCCACGGCCTCGTGGCCGACCTCCTCCTCTCCCGCGAGAAACCCAATCGGCCGAGGCTCGTCGCCCATCTCATCCGCGCCGGCCGCATGGAGGAGGCGACCCGGGTCATCCGGGAGGACCCGAGCCGCACTTATACCTGGGAATACCTTCCCCTCGTCGAGGCCCTCCTCAAGCGAAGCGATCCGGGCTCGGATGCCGCCTTCATCCTCCTCGTCACGAAGTCGTCGCTCCTCTTCAACAGGGGACGCCACGGCGAGTCGGAGGAGGTGCTCAGGCTCATCATGCGCCGCGCCATCGAGGCGAAATCCGACCTCCTCATGGGCTACGCCTACCATTACATCACCGCCTACGCGACGGTCGCCTACTCCTTCCAGAAGGCAATCTTCACCGGCAGGAAATCCCTTTACTATTATGAGAGAGCCAAGGCGGCCCCCCAGAGCGTTCAGAGCGTGCTCCGGTATCTCTCCATATCGCAGGTGCAGCGGGCCGAACTCGACGAGGCGCGGCGTCTCGTCGAGCGCTGCGAGGCCGTGGAGGGAGGTATTCCCGCCGAGGCCGCCGGGGCGCGCTCCGAGTACCACACCCTTTCGGGCGACTATCGCCGGGGCCTCGCCGCCGCGGATCGCTGTCTCTCGTTCTGCGCGCCCGATGACGTCGCCGGCCGGTTCTTCGCCCATGACCTCAGGCTCAAGGCGCTGTGGCAGCTCTGCGATTTCGTCGCGGTCCGCGACGCGGCGAAGGAGATCATTTCGGCCGGCTTCCATTCCGAATCGGCCCTCTCCCAGGCCGCGTCGATGTTGGCCGTCGCCTCGCTCAGGCTCGGTGACGGCGAGAAGGCCCGCGACGCCTTCGTGCAGGCCGAGATCAGGGCCGGCCAGATCCGCAACGACTTCGAGAAGCTCGACGCCCTCAGGACCCTCGCCCTCTGTCGTCACCTCGCCGGCGACGCCTCCAAGACCGAGGAGATCGCCCACGAGGGTCTCACCCTCGGGCTCAGGCATTCGAGCTGGTGGCCGACCTTCACCCTCCTGATGGTCCTCGTCGAATCCTTCAGCGACCGCGGGATCCTCGACCGCGCCAGATTCTGGCTGGCCGAGGCTGCCCACCTTTTCGCGGCTGGATTCCTCCTGCCCGCCAAGGACCAGATCCTCTATTATTGGTTCGCTTCGAAACTGGGCGACGAGGCCGATTCGGGCCGAAACCTCGCGGTGGCGCTCCGACTCTTCGAGGTGGAAAAAGCCAGGATCGGCGATCCGGTCTGCATCGAAGCCTTCGTGGGCACGAGATCCTTCGCCAAACTGGAGGCCCTCGCCGCAGGCGAGGCGAGGGAGGCTATCCATGGGTGAGACGGATGGGCCGATGAGTCCGCGCGAGGCCCTCGCCACCCTCGCCGATTGGCTCGAAGGCGGCGAACCCCGCAGCGGCTGGGGCGGTCCAATCCGCCCGCGCTCCGAATCCGACTTCGGCGACCTCGCCGTGCCGGCGCTGGCGAGACCCGCGTCGGGGGAAGCTGCCTCCGCGCGCGCGCCAAGGGGCTCTTCCGCGGGATCCGGCCCGGGCCTCACCGTCGAGCTCGAGGCCGACCGGATTGAGGTCGATGCCTGTCACGCCTGCAGGCTCGGCGAGGGCCGCCGTCACGCGGCCTACGGCGAGGGCGTCGCCTCGCCCTTCGTCCTCGTCCTCGTCGTGGGCGAGGGTCCCGGAGCCGAGGAGGATGCCCAGGGCCGGCCCTTCGTCGGCCCCGCCGGCCAGCTCCTCGACAAGATGCTGGGCTCGGTCGGCCTCTCACGTACTACCAATTGTTACATCGCGAACATCGTCAAGTGCAGGCCCCCGGGCAACCGTGAACCCGCCCCCGACGAGCGCGAGGCCTGCCTGCCCTGGCTCGAGCGGCAGATCGAAGCCCTCCGCCCCGCCTTCATCCTCGCGATGGGCCGCACCGCCGCGACCAGCCTCCTCGGCTCGGCCGATGGCATCGGCAAGCTCCGGGGCCGCTGGTTCGAGCGCCGGGGCATCCCCCTTCTCGCAACCTACCACCCGAGCGCCCTCCTCCGCGACGAGTCCCTCAAGCGCCCCGCCTGGGAAGACCTAAAAATGCTCAAATACCGTCTGGGAGAGGCGGAGCCCCGGGACACCCCCGCCACCGCTCCCGATGCAACCGGTGGCGCCGACCCCGCGTCGCCCTCCCCATCCGGGTCCGACTGAAGCGAAACGCCGCCCCATGTCCGCCTACCTCGAGGTCGCCTTCAACATTCCCCTGCCGGGCACCTTCACCTACCGCAACCTGGCCGCCTCGCCCGCCGCCCTCGGCCTTCGCGTCGCCGCCCCCTTCGGCCGCCGCGAACTGGTCGGCTGGGTCGTCGGCGAGTCGGACTCCACCGACCTGCCCGAGGCGCAGATAAAGGAGATAAGGCGGAGGGTCGACGCCGAGCCCCTCTTCGGCGCCTCCACGATCGGCCTCGCGCGCTGGATGGCGGGCATGTACCTCGCGGGAGTCGGCGAATGCCTCGCCGCCATGCTGCCCTCCGGCCGCCGCGAGATCGGCGCCCCGGCCCTCGCCTCGGACGACCTCCCCATCGTCGACCACCCCCTCGTCCTCTCCGAGGAGCAACGCTCGGCCCTCGATCGCATAACTTCCGCCCCCTCGGGCACCTGGTACCTCTCCGGCCTCACGGGCTCGGGCAAGACCGAGGTCTTCCTCCAGGCCGCCGAGGCGGGCCTGGCCGAGGGCCGCGGCGCCATCTACCTCGTGCCCGAGATCGCCCTGACCGGCCAGGTCGTCGAGGCGGCCCGCCTCCGCTTCGGCGAGCGTTGCGCCGTCCTCCACTCCCGGCTCTCCCCCTCCAACCGCCTGTCGGAATGGCGCCGCATCCTCCGCGGCGAGGCCGACGTCGTCATCGGCGCCCGGAGCGCCGTCTTCGCCCCCATCCCCAAACTCGGCCTCATTATCATCGACGAGGAACACGAGGGCTCCTACAAGGCCTCGAACGCCCCGCGCTACCACGCCAGACAGGTCGCGATGAAGCGCGCCGCCCTCGAGGGCGCCCGCCTCGTCATGGGCAGCGCCACCCCCTCGGCCGAGGCCTGGCGCCTCATGGCCGAGGGCGGCGTCGAAAGGCTCAAGCTCACGCGCCGACTCGCCGGCGGCGCCCTCCCCAAGGTCGAGGTCGTCGACCTGAGCGGCGAGGGCTCGCCCATCTCCGGCCGCCTCGCCGCCGCCGTGCGCGAGGCCCATCGGGCCGGCGGCCAGTCCATACTCTTCCTCAACCGCCGCGGCTTCTCCTACTTCTTCCGCTGCAAGAGCTGCGGCGCCGAGATCCGCTGCCGCCACTGCTCCGTGGCCCTCACCTTCCACAAGGACCGCAACGCCCTCGTCTGCCACTGGTGCGGCTACCGCACGAGCCCTCCCCGCGCCTGCCCGGAGTGCGGCTCCCTCGACGTCGGCTGGTCGGGCTTCGGCACCGAGCTCGTCGAGGAGGAGGCCACGCGCCTCTTTCCCGAACTCCGGATCGGCCGCCTCGACGCCGACACGACCTCCAAAAAGGGCGAACTCGAGAAGGTGCTCTCCGATTTCCGCGAGGGCCGCCTCGACCTCCTCCTCGGCACCCAGATGGTCGCCAAGGGCCTCAACTTCCCCCGCGTGAAGACCGTCGGCGTCGTCCTCGCCGACACGAGCCTCAACCTCCCCGACTTCCGCGCGGCCGAGCGGGCCTTTTCCCTCGTCGTCCAGGTAGCGGGCCGCGCCGGCCGCTTTTCCCCCGACGGCCTCGTCGTAATCCAGACCCTGCGTCCTCATAGTTATGTGATTCGCCACGCCGCCGCCCTCGACGTCGCGGGCTTCTACGAGGAGGAGCTCGCCGTGCGCCGCGAGCTCGGCTTCCCCCCCTTCGCCCGCCTCATCCGCCTCGTCTTTCGCGCCAAGGACCGCGACCGCGCCCCCTCGGCCGCCGCCTCCTTCGCCGAGGCCCTCGCGCCGAGCCTTCCCGCCGACGCCGAACTCCTCGGCCCCGCCGAGTGCCCCATCGCCCTCGTCGCCGGCACGGCTCGCTGGCAAATCATCCTCCGCGCGCCCGAGCTCGCTGGCATCCATCGCGCCCTCCGCGATCTCCTCGCCGTCTGGGACCAGCCCTCCGGCCTCCGCCTCGAAGTCGACGTCGATCCCGTGTCTCTGATGTAGGCGGGCTGCTTTTTTCCGGGGAGAAGAACCTTTTGTCGCGGCAAAAGGTTCTTCTCCCCGGGCCCCACTTTTCCAAAAGCCGCGGCCAGGCCCATTCCCGTGAAATGTGCATGGCGATCCTCTTTTTGCCATCCTGCCTTGTAATAAATAAGTAAGGGGGCATGCTTGACGCCGCCATCATTTCGAATCAGTCTTTTCGTGAACTCGGGGCCCAAGGAGCTCCTCCGAGATTGCAGATAAGGCTCTTTTTGGGGAAGAAGCGACCAGGGCTGATACTGATATGCGAATCTTTACTCCTTAAGTTGTTTTAGGGTAAGGATTAACAAAATGATAACCATTCTTGCTTTGTATTATTTACAAAATTGAAATTAGATGCGAAAATCCCGCCCGAAAGGTGGGTTCGGCATGTTCAGGCGAGGTGAAGCGATGCCCGTCGTCGATTTCGATTTTGTCTTTCGCTTCCTCAACATCACCCTCATGGATCTCGCCCTGTCCGGAGACAACGCCATTGTCATCGGGATGGCTGCCTCCTCCCTTCCCCACAACCGTCGCCGTTGGGCCATCGTCATCGGCGGCCTCCTCGCCATAGCCCTTCGAATAGCCCTCACCTCAGTGGCGACCCTTCTCACCCTCATACCATTTCTTTCGGCCTTCGGCGGTCTCGTCCTCGTATGGGTCGTCTGGCGCCTCCTCGATCTCGATCTCGACAGCGAAGAGATGGAGAGCGAAGCCAAACAGGCGAGCGATTTTCGGCAAGCCATCTTCCTCATCCTCGCTGCCGATTTCATGATGAGTCTCGACAATGTGATCGCGATCGCGGGTTCGGCCCATGGCTCGGTCCCCCTCCTCGTTGCGGGTCTCCTCATAAGCATGCCCCTCCTCATGATGACCGGAGGCTTCATCTCCGAACTCATCGATAAGGCCCGATGGCTCGTCTACCTCGGCGCGGGCGCCATTTCCTTCACCGCGGCGCGCATGATCTTCGAGGACAAGGCGATCGAGGCCCGCTTCCCCGTATCGAAGGTCGTCGTGCTCGTCGTCTCGGGCGTCGTCGCCTTCGCCCTTCCCGCGGCGATCCTGATTCTTCGCCGTCGCTCCGGCCGCAACGGCGATTCAAAGGTACGGTGAGGACTTCGGGCTGTCGGGATTTCCTGCACGAGAGAACTGTCGCCAACCGTACGAGGGTGGGGCGATCGTATACCTACGATGGAGCGATCCATCATATTAGCAAGGAGGAATTGCATGGATGATTATCGCTACGATAATCAAACGGTTCAGGGATTCATCCTCTCGGCGATTGTCTGGGGGGTGGTCGGGATCGTCGTCGGCATCTGGATCTCGATGCAGCTGTGGATGCCCTCGCTGAATTTCCCGCCCTTCTTCACCTACGGGCGGATGCGCGTCGTTCACACGAACATCCTCGCCTACGGGCTCGGGATCGGCGCGATCTTCGGCATCACCTTCTACATCGTCATGAAGCTCACGAAGCGCCCCCTCCTCTTCCCCAAGCTCGCGCGCTTCCATCTCTGGGCCTTCAACGTGGGAATCCTCCTCGCGATGCTGAGTCTCTTCATCGGCATGGACCAGTCGCTCGAGTACGCGGAGTTCGAGTGGCCCATCGACATCGCGGTGGTGATCCTCTGGGTCCTCTTCGCCATCAACGTCTTCGGGACGATCCTCAAGCGCAGGGAAGAGCAGATGTACATCTCGCTCTGGTTCATCATGGGAACGGTCATCACCGTGGCCGTGCTCTACATCGTCAACAACCTGGCGATACCCGCCGGCTGGGACAAGTCCTACTCCGTCTTCATCGGCGTCAACAGCGCCAACGTCGAGTGGTGGTACGGACACAACATCGTCGGATTCCTCCTCACGATGCCCATCCTCGCGATGTTCTACTACTTCCTGCCCAAGTCGACCGGCCTTCCGATCTACAGCCACAGGCTCTCGATCATCTCCTTCTGGTCGCTGACCTTCGGCTACCTCTGGACAGGCGCGCATCACCTCGTGTATTCGCCCCTTCCCGACTGGATCCAGAGTCTCGGCATCGCCTTCACGATCTTCCTGATCGCCCCCTCCTGGGGCTCCGTGGTCAACGGCTACTACACCGTGGGCGCCGACTGGAAGAAGATGCAGTCCAACTACCTGACCAAGTTCTTCGTCCTCGCCATCACCTTCTACGGTCTCCAGACGGTCCAGGGACCGACCCAGGGACTCAGGACGGTCAGCCAGCTGATCCACTTCACCGACTGGGTCATCGGTCACGTCCACATGGGCACGATGGGCTGGGTCACGATGACGGTGACGGCCTCCGTCTACTACATCATCCCGAAGATCTACGACATCGAGATCCACAGCGTGAAGGTGGCGAACATCCACTTCTGGCTCGTGCTGGTCGGGCAGCTGATCTACTCCATCTCGATGTGGATCGCCGGCCTGATGGAAGGCTCGCTCTGGAAGGCCGTCGACGCGCACGGCAATCTGGCCTACACCTTCACCGAGGTACTGGCGAAGATCTTCCCCTACTGGGAGCTCCGCACGGTGGGCGGTCTCATCTTCACCGTCGGCATGCTGTTCTTCATCTATAACGTCGTCATGACGATCCGCACGGGCATCAAGAAGACCCGCGGCATGGCTGGGGCGAAGATCGCCACGGCCCACGCCACTACCGTGGCGAAGGCGTAAGGGGGAGGTCATGGCCAAAGACCTATATTCGCGACCGATTCTTTTCGCCGTCACCGCCGTCGGAGCCATCCTCGTGGGCACCGCGGTGACAATGTTCATACCAATGCTTACCGTTTCGATGCATCCCAAGCTCGACGGCCTCAAGCCCTACTCGGCCCTCCAGCTCGCCGGCAAGGATATCTACCAGCGGGAAGGCTGCATCAACTGCCACAGCCAGGAGATCAGGCCCCTCAAGACCGAGGTCATGCGCTACGGCGATTATTCCAAGGCCGGCGAGTTCGCCTACGATCGGCCCTTCCTCTGGGGCTCCAAGCGCACCGGACCCGACCTCGCCCGCGAAGGCGGGAAGTATCCCGACGCCTGGCAGCGCCAGCATTTCGCCGATCCCCGCGCCATCGTCCCCGTGTCGAACATGCCCGCCTACGGCTGGCTGGCCGACTACAAGCTCAATCCCAAGAAGATCGAGCTTCACATGGACGTGAACGGCTTCCCCTACACCGCGGACGAGATCGCTTCGCTTGCGTCCAAGACCGAACTCGACGCCCTCATCGCCTATGTTCAGCAGCTCGGGACCGCGGTGCCGAAGGCGCCGACCATCGTCCAGCCCGTGGGCGTCAATAAGGCCTCCATCGTCAATCCCCACGCCGGAGACGCGACCTTCATCGCGAAGGGCGCCTCCCTCTTCAAGGACAATTGCGCGGTCTGCCACGGCGACGACGCCAAGGGTCAGATCGGCCCGAGCCTCGTCGACGACGTCTTCTTCGGCGTGAAGGGCGACCTGCCCGACGGCGATTACCAGGAAGTCATCACCAACGGTATCCAGCCGGGCAACACCGAGGAAGGTCGCGTCGCGACGGACAACATGCCTTCCTTCGGCTCGAGCCTGGACCAGGACTCGGTCTGGGCTGTCATCAGCTACATCAGATCCCTGCAAGGGAAGAAGTGAGGAGGCAGCGCATGGAAGACAATGACGACATTCACGCGATGGAGTCGAAGGCGACCGCGCGTAAGCTTCCCATCGGGTGGCTGATCCTCTTTTTCGGCTTGATCGCCTTCGGGGTCTATTACACCCTGGCCTATACGCCGGCCTTCAGCGGCTGGACCCAGGCCAAGGCCTACACGGAATCGATCAACAAGTAGGGAGAGTCGGGGAGGGCGCTCCGGCGGGCTAACCGCCTCCGCGCCCCACCCTTCGACTCGCCGGTCCGGCGGGGGTCAGACCCTCGCCGGGTCGGCTCGCAACCGCCGGGGCTCCGCCCGGCTCGAAACGAACAAGGAGAAGGCATGGACTCTTCATTGGCATTGACGATCGCCTTTACCGTCGTCCCCACGGCGGTAATCATAGTTCTGGTCTTCGTCGCCGCCCGCGCCGTCAAGTCGGCGAAAGCCAAGGGCGAAAAGGCCTGAATATGAATTTAGCCATCATCGCCGAACTCGCGTTCGGAATATCCCTGGTCGCGCTCTTCAGCATCATCATCGTCTACTATTACTCGAAGAAGCGGCACGACCGGGTGGAGGAGAGCAAGTTTAGGATGATGGACGACGATGACTAAGATTCCTCGAACCTTTCATCAGGCGAGGAAGGCGGTTCGTCTGATCCTCCTGGCCGCCTTTCTCGCCCTTCCTTTTCTCAAGATCGGCAGGGAAAGCGCCTTCCGTTTCGACGTGGCGACCCTCAGGCTGCATGTGTTCGGCGCCACCATCTGGATGCAGGACTTCTTCCTCGTCCTGATAGCCCTCTTTGCAGTGGTATTCGCCGCGATCTTCCTGACCATCAAATTCGGGCGGCTCTGGTGCGGATGGGCCTGCCCCCAGACGGTGCTCCTCGATCTCACGGGCATCCTCGGCAAGAGCGGCGCGAGCCGAGGGGCCGCGCTGCCGGGCTATCTGGCGGCGGTCCTCCTCTCCGCGGCGGTCTCGGCCGCGACGATCGGCTACTTCGTGTCACCCTACGATCTCGGCGCCCTCTTCAAGACTGGCGGTTCATCGGTCGGTCTCGTCGTCGGCATCTGGGCCGTCATCGCGATCGTGTTGCTCCTCGACCTGACCCTCCTGCGCCGAGGGTTTTGCGCGAAGGTATGCCCTTACGCGAAGCTCCAGGGCGTCCTTTTCGATGAGCGGACCCTGGTGGTCGCCTTCGACGGGAACCGCTCGGGCGAGTGCATGAAATGCTCGGCCTGCGTCAAAGCCTGCCCCATGGGCGTGGACATCCGCGAAGGCTCGCAGATCGAGTGCATACATTGCGCGGAATGCGTGGACGCCTGCACGGAAAAGATGGCGAAGCGCAGTCGTCCCTCCCTCGTCAACTACTCCCGCGGCTTCATCCCCCTGGGCGGCGAGGCTCAGAGCGCCCGCGGAGGGGTCCGCGTCCCCCTCCTCATCTCCGGCGTCCTCACCGCGGCCTTTCTCGCCCTCCTCGTCTTTCTCTTCGTCTCGAGGCCTCCCTTCGAGGCGACCCTCCACCCCGTCGATCCGACCAACGCGGTGGTGACGGGGAACGGGGCTGTGGCCGTGCGCTGCGTCCTCACCTTGAGGAACATGACAGACTCCGCCCTCACCCTCGATCTCGAGCCTCGCTCGACGGTCGGGACGGTCCTCGCTTCGCGCGAGAGCTTCACCCTGGCCGCCGGCGCCGAACCCCTCGAATCGACGGTGACGCTGGTGATACAGGGAGTCGCCGATCCCACGAAGCCGATGCCCGTGGAGGTCTCGATCGCTTCGTCCTCCCCCGAATACAGGGTCAGGGAAAGTTTCACGGCCATACAGCGGCCAAGGAAGTGAAGGAATGAAACTATACGTATGGATCGTCGGCATCATCGTGGTGGCCATGACCGTCGCCACGATCGTCGTCGGAGCGAGGAGCTTCGACGGCACGGTGACCGACAAGCCCTACGAGAAGGGCCTGGCCTTCGATGCGGAGCGCCAGAATCACCTCGCCCTCGGCTGGTCGGTCGCCCTCAGCCGCGACGAATACAGCGTCGGTTCCAACCAGCTCCTCGTGCAGGCGCTGGACCGCGATCGCAAGCCCCTCGCGGGAGCCAGCGTCACGGTCACCGTGTCGAGGCCCTCGACGAACTCCTATAACAAGAGCTACCAGGCCCTGCCGCAGCAGACCGGCGACTATCTCGCGATGGCCAGCCTGCCCCTCCCGGGCAGCTGGGACATCGGCATCGACGTCAGCGTCGGCGACAAGCGCACGAGCTTCGCCGAGACCGTCTACGCCCAATAAGGAGACACCATGAATACCCGATTTCTCATCCCGGGGCGCGGCCGCAACCTGGTCGCCCTCCTCTTCGCCTTCGCTCTCGCTGCTTCCGTGAGCGCCCAGGACGCGACCGCCAACGACGATCTCGCCAAGGGTCCGGTCACCAAAGAGCTCGAGGGCGGCATCGTCGCCCGGCTCGAAATCCTTCCGAGGCCCATCGAATCGATGAAGAGCCTCGCCATCAGCGTCACCCTGACCCGTGACGGCAAGCCCGTGGAGGGCGCCGAGCTCACCCTCGATCTGGGCATGCCCGCCATGTACATGGGCAAGAACAGCCCGACCATGACGGAAACGAGCCCCGGCCACTTCGAGGGCAAGGGTCTGGTCACCCGCTGCATGAGCGGCGACAAACATTGGCAGGCCGAGATCACCGTCAAGGAAGGCGGAGCCAGCCGCAAGATCGTCTTCCCCTTCATCGCCTTGTGATCGTCGACCCCGCCTACTCCCTCGCGCTGATGACCGGCCTCCTCGGAGGCTTCGGCCACTGCATCGGCATGTGCGGACCGATCGTGGTCTCGCAGAACCTGGCGCGGCGCGAGGGGAGCCAGACCCTCCCCGCGAAGCTCCTCCTGGGCCTGCAGTATCACGCGGGCCGCTTGATCACCTACAGCCTCATCGGAGCGGTGATGGGCCTGAGCGGCTCCTTCGTCAACGTGGCGGGGGGGCTGGCCGGCATCCAGAACGTGGTGGCGGTCTTCGCCGGCCTGGTCATGATCGTGATGGGTTTGGGCATAGCCGGCATCGGGAAGGGCGCCGCCCTGCTCGAGAGCCACAACCATGTGGTCCTCGGGATCGCGAAAAAGGCCCTCGCATCGACGGCGACCCTCCGCACCTTCCTCCTCGGCCTGGCGATGGGCCTCCTGCCCTGCGGGCTCTCCTACACCGTCTTCATCGGAGCCGCGGGCTCGGGCAGCGCTGTCAAGGGCGCGGCGATCGCCTTCATTTTCGGCATCGGCAGCCTCCCGGCCCTCCTCCTCTTCGGAACCCTGGTCTCCTCCCTCGGTTCGGCGCTCCGGCGCTGGATCACCCGGATCGGCGGCTTCGTCGTGATCCTGATGGGGCTCTATTATCTCTACCGAGGAATCAGTCTCTATGCTCACCTGTGACCATTGCGCCCTCCCCGTCTCCGAGGAGGAGGCCGTCTACGCCGAGTTCGGCGGCGAGCGGAAGGTCTTCTGCTGCCATGCATGCCTCGGCGTCTACGGCCTCATCCACGACGAGGGTCTCGACGCCTTCTACGAGAGCCGGCGGGGCTGGGCCCCCGGTCCCGTGGAGGCGAAAAAATTCGATGTCTCCCCCTTTCTCGAAAGCCAGAGAACCGTAGGCTCCGAAATCGAGGCGGACGTCATCGTCGATGGGATCCGCTGCGCCTCCTGCGTCTGGCTGAACGAAAAGCTCCTCGAGCAGACCGAGGGCGTCGCCTTCGCCCGGGTTAACTACGCGACGCATAGGGCGAGGATCCGCTGGGACCCCCAACGCGTCGACATGCAGGGCATCCTGTCGAGGATCTCTTCCATCGGCTACACGCCGAAGCCTTATATCCCCAGCGCCTTCGAGGGGGAGCAGAAGCGGCAGGCCCGCGACATGCTCATCCGTTTCGGCACGGCGGCCTTTTTTTCGATGCAGCTCATGCTCTTCGCCGTCGCCCTCTACGCGGGATTCTTCCAAGGCATGGACCGAGGCCTGAAGATGATTTTCCAGATCATCTCCCTCGTGCTCACCACGCCTGTCTTGTTCTACTCGGGATGGCCCCTCATCAAGGGCTCGATCAGGGGCCTGGTCAACCGCGCCTTCACGATGGACGTGCTGATCGTCGCGGGCGCCATTTCCGCCTACGGCTACAGCATCTATCAAATCGCGGTCGGCGGCGAAGTCTATTTCGACTCCGTGGCCATGATCATCACCCTCATCCTCCTCGGCCGTTACATCGAGCGCATAGCGAAGAACAAGGCCTCGGACGCCATCAACCAACTCGTCCAGCTCAGTCCCCGCGAGGCGCGGCGGCTCGCGATCGACCCCGCAGCGGAAGGCGGCACGAGCGTTGAAGATCGCGCGGGCATCCTCACGGCCGAGCGACTGATGGCGCCGATCGAGGCGATCCGGACCGGCGATCTCCTCGAGGTGATTCCCGGCGAGAAGATACCCCTGGACGGGGTCCTGATCGCGGGAGGAAGCGAGGCTGACGAGTCGATGCTCACGGGGGAATCGCGTCCCGCATCGAAGGCCCCGGGCTCCCCAGTCTTCGGCGGCACGGTGAACCTGAATGGAAGCTTCATCTTTCGCGTCACGAAGACCGGCGCCGATACGGTTCTCGCCGGCATCATCAAGGCCGTGGAGGACGCCCAGGCGCGTCGCGCGCCGATTCAGGCCATGGCCGATCGCGTCGTCGGGCTCTTTGTTCCCGTGGTGCTCGGTATCGCGGCCCTGACCTTCTTGGGTTGGCTTCTTTTCGGCGCGCCCATTTCCACGGCGCTCTTGAACGCCGTCTCGGTGCTCGTGATCGCCTGTCCTTGCGCCCTCGGTCTCGCGACCCCCCTCGCCCTCCTGGTCGGCACCTCCCACGCCGCCTCGCTGGGCATTCTCATCAAGGGCGGGGACATCGTCGAAAAGGGCAGCCGCATCGACTACGTCGTCTTCGACAAGACAGGGACCCTCACCGAGGGAAGGCCGACGGTGACCTTCTTTCGCGCCTTCGAACTCCCGGAGCGGGAGGTCCTGAGGCTGGCCTTCTCATTGGAGCGCCTCTCCGAACATTCCCTGGCCAAGGCCGTCGTCGACTCGGCCCGCGGCTTCGAGCCCTTGGAGGTGAGCGACTTCCTCGCCACGCCGGGGAGCGGGATCGAAGGCGCGATCCTCGGAAAGAAGCTCCGTATTGGTACGAAATCCTTCATCGATGTCCCTGAGAATTCGGGTTCAGCGAACATTGTGAGGAACCTCCTTCCCGTCGAACTCCCTCTTCGGGAAATCCAGGATTTGGAGTCCTCCGGCGCCTCCGTCTTCTATATGTCCCTCGAGGGGCGGATCGTCGGCATCTTCGGGGTTTCGGACCGTCCCCGAGCCGAGGCCGCCGAGGCGATTTCCGCGCTTCGGCGGGGCCGGCTGGGCGTGGCGATGATCACCGGTGACAATGCGCGCACCGCCCGGTCGATAGCGGAGCGGCTCGGCATTACCGAGGTTTTCGCCGAAACCTCCCCCGCCGGGAAGGCGGCCGAGGTCAGGAGGATCGAGGGCGGCGGAAAGAAAGTGCTGATGGCCGGAGATGGCATCAACGACGCCCCCGCCCTGGTCGAGGCGACGATCGGCATGGCCCTGGGCCGCGCCACGGACGTGGCCCTGGAAAGCGCCGACATCGTCGTCCTTCGTCCCGACATGAGGCTCGTCCTCCGCGCGGTAGCCATTATGAAAAAGACCTTCGTCATCATCAGGCAGAACGTCTTCTGGGCCTTTTTCTACAACATCGTGGCGATTCCTCTGGCGATGCTCGGGGTCCTCCATCCCATCGTCGCGGCCGCGGCCATGGCGGCTTCCTCCCTCACCGTCGTGACCAATTCCCTGCGAGCCCGGAGGTCCTGATGGGTGAAATATTCCTTCTCATTTTCCTCGCACTCTGCATCGGAACCGGCGCCTGGCTTCTCTTCATCTGGGCGGTCCGAAACGGCCAGTACGAGGACATCGAGGGCCCCAAATACCGGATGCTCGACGACGATATACCTCGTCGACAGACAGGGCGGGTCGGTTCAAAGGTTTCGACCGGCGAGCCTAGCGACGATCTAGATTCCCCTAAAAAACCCGCTTCAGTGCCCCCGCCGAAGGCCTAGCCGGCGAGCGGGAAGCGGTCGAACGACTGGCTAATTCCCGCAAAACTCAGAATAAGCCGCAAATATTTGCAATTCACTGAGCACTCAGCAAGAATCATTTTAGAGAAATGTGAATAGATATTTTTGGCTTTACAATGTAATTGGCAAATGATATATATGAGTACAAGGTTCAGCGTTGATATTAGTTTTCTTTGCTTGAAGGGTCTCTTATGGATTTTGCCTTGCATGGGGGCAATGGCTTCGTTCCTGCCGTGGTCCCAATGCCGCGTGACGGCGCCGGAGGATGCTGATCGAGAGCGGCACTTTCAGGCCTTGTGCCTGCTCCGATCAGGTTCTTCCCCCGGCATCCATCTCCGCCTGACCGTCGACGCTGCCTTACGCGAACCGGAAGAGCCGCTTTGGAATTTCGGCTCATCCCTGATTCACTAGCCCCCGACAAGGGGCAGGAGGTCAACATGGATATTCTCGCGTTGAGTCGCCTTCAGTTCGCGCTGACGGCGATGTTCCACTTCATCTTCGTGCCGATGACCCTGGGCGTGTCGATCATCGTCGCGTGGATGGAGTCGAAGTACGTGAGAACGGGGGACGAAACCTGGCTCAAGGCGACCAAGTTCTTCGGAAAACTCTTCCTCATCAATTTCGCCCTCGGCATCGTCACCGGTATCACCCTGGAGTTCCAGTTCGGCATGAACTGGTCCGAGTACTCGCGCTATGTGGGCGACATTTTCGGGGCTCCCCTCGCCATCGAGGCTACCGCCGCCTTCTTTCTCGAATCGGTCTTCCTCGGCGTCTGGATTTTCGGTTGGAACAAGACCTCGAAGAAGGTCCATGCCCTCGCGATCTGGCTCGCCGCCATCGCGACCAACCTGTCGGCCCTCTGGATACTCATCGCCAACGGCTGGATGCAGCATCCCGTGGGATATATCTTCTCCCCCGCCAATCACCGCGCCGAGATGGTCGACTTTCTCGCCCTCGTGACGAATCCCTCGGCACTCCTCAGCTTCGGACACACGCTGCTTTCGGCCTACACCCTCGGCGCCTTCTTCATCCTCGGCATCTCGGCCTGGCACATCCTCCGCAAGAACGAGACGGCGCTTTTCACGAAGACCTTTCGCCTGGCCTCCGTCGTCGCCGTCGTCGCCATCGCCGGTCTCGTGATCCTCGGCGACCAGCAGGGCGTCGATGTCGCGGCCAATCAGCCTTCCAAGTTCGCAGCCATGGAATCGCACTGGGAGACCGAAGAGAATTCAAGCGTGTTCATCCTCGAGTGGCCCGACGCCGACGAGGGCAACCGCTTCGAGATCGGCGAGATCCCCGGCCTCCTTTCTTTCCTCGCCTTCCATGATGTCAACGCCAAGGTGACGGGGCTCGGCGACATCCCGAAGGAACTCCGGCCCCCCGTGCTGCCGACCTTCCTTTCTTTCCGACTCATGGTAGGTCTCGGCGTCCTCATGGGAGTCCTCGCCCTCGCCGCCCTGTGGTTCTCACATGGCAAGCGTTCGATCGAGCGGCATCGCCGTCTCCTGTCCCTCCTCGTCTGGGCGATTCCCCTGCCCTACATCGCCATCCAACTCGGCTGGGTCCTCGCGGAGGTGGGGCGCCAGCCCTGGATCGTCTATGGCGTTCTCAAGACCGCGGACGCCGTTTCCACGACCGTTCCCCTTTCCGATGTCTGGATTTCACTCGTCGGCTTCGTTTTGATGTATACGGCCCTCGGCGCCGTCGACATCTGGCTCCTTTTCAAATACGCCCGCAAAGGTCCCGACGGGGACCTCAGCAAAATCATTAACGTAAAAGGGAGGAACTGACGATGGACCCAACCACGCTGCAGGTCATCTGGTTCGTCCTTTGGGGTCTGCTCTGGACCGTCTATTTCATGCTCGACGGCTTCGTCCTCGGCTCGGGCTTCATGTCGGTCTTCCTCGCCAAGAGCGACACCGAGAAGCGCCAGGTCATCAATTCCGTCGGCCCCGTATGGGACGGCAACGAGGTCTGGCTCGTAACGGCGGGCGGAGCGACCTTCGCCGCCTTTCCCACCACCTACGCGATGATGTTCTCCAATCTCTATCTGGCCCTCTTCCTCCTTCTCTCGGCCCTCATCTTCCGCGGCGTCTCCTTCGAGTTCCGAGGCAAGGTCGACAAGGCCGGGTGGAAGAAATTCTGGGATGTCGTGATGGTGGTGTCGAGCTTCATTCCCGCCCTCCTTTTCGGCGTCGCCTTCGGCAACATCTTCGAGGGTCTGCCCATGAAGAACGACTTCGCCGCGGCGACCTTCGCCTACCAGGGGACCTTTTTCGGCCTTCTCAATCCCTACGCCCTTGTGACAGGTCTTTTGTTCGTCCTTCTCTTCGCCGTCCACGGCTCCCTCTACACCGCACTTAAAACCGACGGCGAGATCGCCCAACGCGCCAAGGCGATGGTCAAGCGACTCTGGTGGCCCCTCCTCGCCGTGGCCGTCGCCTTCCTCGTCTACACCGCCTTCGCGACGAAGCTCTGGGACAACTATCTCGCGAGTCCCATCCTTCTCATCCTGCCCCTCCTCGCGGTGGCCGGCTTGGTCTCCGTATTCATCTTCGCTTCGCGGGACTCCTACGGGCTCGCCTTCGCCGCCTCCCTCGTGACAGTGGCCACGGTCGTCGCGACGGGCGTCGGCGGCCTCTTCCCCAACCTCATTCCCTCGAGCCTCGATCCGGCGTCGAACTTGAACATCATGAACTCCTCTTCCAGCGACTACACCCTCCGCGTGATGACCGTCGTCGCTTTCGTCATCGTGCCGATCGTCATAATCTACAAGATTTGGGTGTACCGGCTTTTCAGGGCTCCCGTGACTGCGGCAGAGGTAAGCGAGGGAAAGCAGCCCTATTGAAGGTCGATTCGCAGAAACGTTACTAATTGGAAGAGGGTCGCTCATTGGGGCCCTCTTCCCGCGATCGCTTCGCATACGAAATGATCACCCGTGAAAAGTTCGCATGGATAATATTAATAACTATTTATATCTTTACACAATGAACGAATGGGGAGTATACAAAGAGGCCGCTTCGCGCGATTCCCCGCGGTCTTGCATGACGCGCGGGCTCGGCCGAATGCGGCAAGCAACCACGAGAACTGGTCGCGATCCCCATCCCCTCGGGGGCTTGCATGCATCTCCTCAGTCTCGGCATCTCACACCACACGGCCCCGGTCGAAGTGCGGGAACGCCTCAGCCTTCCGGCGGAAAAGATCAAGGAAGGCCTCGCGCGGATAGGTCCGGAAGCCCCTCCGGAATCCTGCCTCGAACTTTCGGAAATCGCCGTGGTATCGACCTGCAACAGGCTCGAACTCTACGCCGTGTCCTCCTGCGGCGACTACGACGATCTCGAGGAATTCGTGAGAACGACCACGGGCGTCGCCGTGGAGGACTTCTCTCCTTATACGGTCCGCCGCTCGGGGCGCGACGCGGTGGCCCACCTTTTTCGCGTAGCGGCCGGTCTCGACTCGATGGTCCTTGGCGAGACGCAGATCCTCGGACAGGTGACGAGCGCCTACGATACCTGGCGCGAATACGGCGCGATGGGAACCGTGATCGCGGCCCTCTTTCGCGCGGCCATCCACGCGGGCAAGAGAGCCCACACGGAGACGGGCATCAGTCGCAACCCGGGCTCGGTGAGCTCGGTGGCCGCGCGGCTCGCGGCCGACGAGATAGGCTACATCGAAGAGGCTCGCGTCGTCGTCATCGGCGCCGGAGAAATGGCCGAGCTCGCCGTCGAGGCCCTCAGGCACCGGGGCGCCAAGAACATCACCGTCGTGAATAGGACGAAGGAGCGGGCGACGGAGCTCGCGGCCAGGTGGGAAGCGGCCGCCCTCGGCTTCGACAAGATCGACGAGGCCCTGGCCGCCGCAGACATCGTGATAACCTCCACGGGCGCGCCTCATGTCATCGTGACTCCCGAACTCGTGAGGGAAGCCCTCTCGGACCGCCCCGACCAACCCCTCATGTTCATCGACATCGCCGTGCCGCGCGACGTCGATCCCGCCGTGCGCGAGGTCGCGGGCGCACGCTGCTACGACATCGACGATCTCGAGGCGAAGCTCCAGGACTCGCTCGCCGAGCGCCGCGAATGCGTGCCGGCGGTCGAGGCCATCCTCGACGAGGAGACCAGCGCCTTCATGGGCTACCTCGCCTCGCTCGACATAGTACCCACGGTAATGGCCCTCAGGGCGAAGGCCGAGGAGATCAGGAAGACCGAGACGGCCAAGGCCCTCCGGGCACTCGCCCATCTCGCCGAAGAGGATCGCGCGAGGGTGGAGTTCCTCGCCCAGTCCGTGCTCAATCGCTTCCTCCACGAGCCGACGCGGAGGCTGAGGGCCGTCGCGGGCCAGGGCAAGGCCGTCGAGTACGCGGCTGCCGTCCGACATATCTTCGACCTCGCTCCGGAGAACAAAGATGCCAATTGACAAGAAATCCGTCACCATCGGGTCGCGAGGCTCGGCCCTCGCTCGATGGCAGACCTCTTGGGTCAAATCGAGGCTCGAGGAGCTCTGGCCCGGCCTCGAGGTCAGGGTCGAGATCTTCACCACGAGCGGCGACCGGATCCTCGACAAGCCCCTCCCCGAGATCGGCGGCAAGGGTCTCTTCACCGAGGAGCTCGAACGCGCCCTCCTCGCCGGTTCGATCGACTTGGCCGTGCATTCCCTCAAGGACCTTCCCGTCGAGAATCCCGTCGGCCTCACCGTGGGAGCCATCCCCGAACGCGCCGACGCCCGAGACGTCTTCATTTCGGCGCGTTGCGCGAAACTATCCGAATTGCGAAAAGGCGCCAAGGTGGGGACCTCCAGCCTGAGGCGTGGCTCTCAGCTTCTCATGCTCCGCCCCGATCTCCAGCTCCTCCCGCTCAGGGGCAACGTGGACACGAGGATAGGCAAGGCCATGGCGGGGGAATACGACGCCATCGTCCTCGCCGCGGCCGGCGTCACGAGGCTCGGCAAGGGCGCGAACGTCGCCTCCTTCTTCGAGTTCTCGGAAATGCTTCCCGCCCCGGGACAAGGGGCCCTGGGCATCCAGTGCAGGGCCGACGACGAGGCGACCCTCCGCCTCCTCGCCACGCTCGATCACGGCCCGACACGTTCCGCCGTCCTCGCCGAGCGAGCCTTTCTCCTCGGCCTCGGGGGCGGATGCTCGGCTCCGGTCGCGACCATCGCGAAGATCGGCTCGACGGGATCGATAGATCTCGAGGGCCTCGTCGCCTCGCCCGACGGCCGTTCGAGCGTGCGGGTGCGCGGCGAGGGGAGCGAGCCGCTGGCTCTCGGAAAGCGTCTCGCCGAGGAGGCTCTCGCGAAGGGCGCCAGGGCAATCCTGGGATGAGGCCCCGTCCCCTCGAAGGACGGCGTATCGTCCTCACCCGCCAGGCCTCGAAAGCCCGCGATGCGGTGTCGGCCATCGAGGCCCTCGGCGGCAGGGCGATCGTCCTGCCCGCGATCTCGATCGACCGGTCGGGAACCTTCCCCGACTTCGAGGCCGCGTTGCGCGACATTGCTACCTACGACCATGTCGTCGTCACGAGCGCGAACACCGCCCTGGCTCTCGTCGAAGGAATGAGGGCCCTCGAGATGCCGATGCGCGGTCGTTGGAATTGCGTCGCCATCGGAAAGGCCACGGCGCGGGTCCTCGAGGAGGCGGGCGTCGCTGTCGGGGCGATGCCCGACGAGGCGGTTTCAGAAAGGTTGGCAGCCAGTCTCGGCGCCATCTCCGGCAAGCGGGTGCTGATGCCGGGTTCGGACATAGTCCGGGGTACGGCGGCCGCGGAAATGCGGAGTCTCGGCGCCCACGTCGACGAAGTGGTCGCATACAGGACGGTGGCGGCCCAGGTCGACGCCGGGGCCCTCGCCGAGCTCGAGGGAGGTGTCGACGCCATCGTCTTCACGAGCCCCTCGACGGCGAGGGGCTTCGACGAAATGACCCGGGGCAGGTTTCGCGCGGAGGATGCCGGGTGGCACAGCGAGGCCCTCATCGCCTGCATCGGCCCGGTGACGGCTGCCGATGCGATGGCCCTGGGCTATCGCGTGGACCTCGTGCCGGCCGATCACAGCATGGAGGGGATCATCGATTCGCTCGTCGAATACTGGCGGGACGCGCAGACGCGCGCCGCGAAAGGTGCAATTGCATGAACAATGAAGGCAAAGGCAAGGCCGGCGCGGAAACGCTCGGCTGGTTCGGGTCCGTCGGCGCCGAGCGCCCCCGCAGGCTCCGTCTCAACAAGGGCATCCGACGCATGGTGCGCGAGACGAGTCTCGGGCCAGACGATTTCATGCTCCCGCTTTTCGTCACGCACGGCAAGGGCGTGAAGCACGAAATCTCCTCGATGCCGGGAGTCTTTCAGTGGTCCATCGATCTTCTCGGCCGCGAGATCGAGGAGATCGCCTCCCTGGGCATCGCCTCGGTCATCCTCTTCGGCCTGCCCGCCACCAAGGACGAGGTTGGCAGCGAGAATTTCGACGACGACGGCATCGTGCAGCGCGCGATCAGGGAGATAAAGCGGGTCGCCCCCGACCTCGTCGTCGCGACGGACGTCTGCATGTGCGAGTACACGGACAACGGCCACTGCGGCCTCCTCAACCATCGCGACGCCGCGGGGCATCTCGACCACGAATGCCTGCCAGAGGGCTATGTCCTCAACGACGAGACCCTGCCCATCCTCGCGAAGGTGGCCGTATCCCACGCGAAGGCCGGCGCCGACATCGTCGCGCCCTCGGGCATGATGGACGGCATGGTCGCCGCCATCCGCGAGGGACTGGACGAAAAGGGCTTCGAGCACATCCCGATTCTTTCCTACGCCATCAAGTACGCCTCGGGCTTCTACGGCCCCTTCCGCGAGGCGGCGGGGGGCGCACCCACCTTCGGCGATCGCTCGAGCCACCAGATGGATCCGGCCAACGCCCGCGAGGCCATCCGCGAGGCCAGGCTCGACATCGAGGAAGGGGCGGACATGCTCATGGTGAAGCCGGCCCTGGCCTACCTCGACATCGTGCGCCAGACCCGCGAGCTCTTCCCCGAGATGCCCTTGGGCGCCTACAACGTCTCGGGCGAGTACGCGATGGTGAAGGCCGCGGCCCAGAAGGGCTGGATCGACGAGGAGCGGGTCGTCCTCGAGACCCTCCTCGGCATGAAGAGAGCCGGCGCCGACATCATCCTGACCTACCACGCCAAGGACGCGGCCCGCTGGTTGGCCAAGTCGGCGGGGAGGTAAGCGCTATGATGAATACGGCTAACTTGCCTTCCGGCGGCTCTGCTGCTCCGGACGCCGCCGGCGCGACTGGCGCCGCTGGCGCCCCCCCCGCGACGGGACGCCCCGACCAGACCCAGCACCGCCAACTCCACGACGGTCGCATGCTCGAGGCCGACTTCGACATGTCGCCCTTTACCATCGCCTGGGAGATCACCCGCGCCTGCGCCTACGCCTGCGTGCACTGCCGCGCCGACGCCCAGCATGTGCGCGATCCCGGCGAGCTTTCCACCGAGGAGGCGAAGCGCCTCGTCGACCGCATCAAGGATTTCGGCAGCCCCATTCTCATCTTCACCGGCGGCGACCCGATGATGCGGCCCGACCTCTTCGAGCTCATCGAGTACGCGACGAAGAAGGGCCTCCGCTGCTCGCTCACGCCGACGGCCACGAAGCTGCCCACCAAGGAGCGCCTCCAGAAGGCCATGGAGGCCGGCATCAAGCGCATCGCCCTCTCCCTCGACGCTCCTACGGCCGCGGTCCACGACGACTTCCGGAAGGTCCCCGGCTCCTGGGACCGCACCATGGACATTCTCCGCACGGCCCTCTCCATCGGCCTCTCCGCCCAGATCAACACAACGGTGAGCAAACACAATCTGGACATCCTTCCGGACATGGTAAAGTTCGTGAGGGAGGTTGGCGCCGTGCAGTGGTCGGTCTTCTTCCTCGTGCCGACTGGCCGCGCCCACGCCGAGGCCATGATCTCGGCCGAGGACCACGAGCGCGTCTTCAACTGGCTCTACGAGCTTTCGCAGAAGGGCGACTTCGACATCAAGGCCACCGCCGCGCCCATGTACCGCCGCGTCGCCATCGAGCGAAAGCGCGCGGAGAAGGGGAGCATCGACTCCACCTTCCAAGGGGCCGGCTTCCAGTACGCCGACGGCCTCAATCGCCCGGTCAAGGGCGTCAACGACGGCCGGGGCTTCCTCTTCGTCTCGCACACCGGCGACATCATGCCCTCGGGCTTCTTTCCCCTCGCCGCCGGCAACGTCAAGAAGGACGACATCGTCGATGTTTATCGCAACTCGAAGCTTTTCCGCGAACTGCGCGACCCGAGCCTCCTCAAGGGACGCTGCGGAATCTGCGAGTACAAGGTAGTGTGCGGCGGCCAGCGCGGTCGCGCCTGGGCGATGACCGGTGACTATCTCGAGACCGACCCGGCTTGCGTCTACGTGCCGACGCCCCGCGACGCCGAATAACAAGGAGCAATTACGATGAATGACCGATTCCTCCGCGCATGTCGCGGCGAGGCCGTCGACGCCACCCCCGTCTGGTTCATGCGCCAGGCCGGGCGCTACATGGCCGAGTACCGAGCCATCCGCGAAAAATACAGCCTCCTCGAGATCTGCGACAGGCCCGAGGCCGCCGCCGAGGTGACGCTCCAACCCGTCCGCGCCTTCGGCGTCGACGCCGCGATCCTCTTCGCCGACATCCTCCTTCCCCTCGTGCCCATGGGCATCAAGCTCGAGTTCGCCAAGGGCGAGGGTCCCGTGATCCACAACCCCGTGGCCACGGCGCGCGACGTGGATGCCCTCTCCCTCATCGACGCGAAAGACGCCCTCCACAACGTGATGGAGGCGCTGACGATCGTGAAGCGCGAGATCGCGGGCAAGACGCCCCTCATCGGTTTCGCGGGCGCGCCCTTCACCCTTGCGGCCTACCTGATCGAGGGCGGCTCGTCGCGCTCCTTCACCAAGGCCAAGCGCATGATGTACGAGGCGCCGAAGGTCTGGCACGCGCTGATGGACAAGCTCGCGACCGTCATCTCGGGCTACCTTGTCGCCCAGGCCGACGCGGGCGCCGATGTCCTGCAGCTCTTCGATTCCTGGGTGGGCGCGCTGTCGCCCGAGGATTACGCGGAGTACGCCCAGCCCTATTCGAAGCGGATCCTCGACGCGGTCAAGAAGCGCGGCGTTCCCTCGATCCACTTCGGCACGGAGAGCGCCACCCTCCTTCCGCTGATGTCGGCCGCAGGCGGCGACGTGCTGGGCCTGGACTGGCGCACCGATCTCGAGAAGGGCTGGGAAGCCGTCGGCAAGGGCAAGGGCGTGCAGGGCAATCTCGACCCCGTCGTCCTCTTCGCCCCGAAGCCGGAGATCGAGAGGCGCGTCAAGGCCATACTCGCGAAGGCGGCCAACCGCAACGGCCACATCTTCAACCTCGGCCACGGCATCCTCCAGCAAACGCCCGAGGACAACGTGCGCGCCGTCGTCGAGATGGTGCACGAACTCTCGGCGCGCTAGGCGCTGCCCATGGAAACGGCGGGCCTGGCCGCGGCGGCGGCGACCTTCGGAAGCGTCTGGTTCGGCCACGTCGCGGTCAGGTTCCTCGAGTATCGTTCGAAGAGCCTCATGCCGCCGCGGCTCCTTTTCGGCGCCGCGGGCGCGGCCTGCATAGGCGGTTCCTTTCTCTGCTCCTGCCCCAACGGCTCGATCGAATTCGGCATCCTCGGGATCGTCTTCCTCTACGACATCGTCGAGCTCGGCAGGCAGCAGCGCCGGGTGAGGGAGGGGAGGGCTAAGGCCAATCCCGCCAATCCCCGGCATCGGGGGGCCTTCGAATCCGGGAAGGCCCTGACCGAGGACCTATTCGCGCGCGAGCCCGCGCAGCCCGCCTATCGGGAGGCAGGGAGATGAATTTTATCGGTATTGCGATGGGTTTCATCGCCCTCGGACTCGTGGGCTTCGGTTTCTTCTGGGTCGTGAGGCTGGAGTTCGGCCTCGGCTGGACCTGGTGGCCCTGGGTCATGCTGGCCGGCGCGGTCTGCGTCGCCCTCTCCCTCTTCGTGCCCTGGCCCCTCGTATCGGCCTTGGTGGGAGCCTTCGGCGCCTCCCTGGTCTGGGGGGCGACCGAGCTCCGCAACCAGGCCCTCCGCGTGGAGCTCGGCTGGTATCCGGCGAATTCCGAGGGCAAGCGAAAGCCTCCCCTCGAAGCTATTATCAGGAATATGAAGGCTCCCGACCTTTAGGGGGCTCGACCCCGCGATCGGCCATGGGCCGACGGGGCCTCATGGAGGAATCATGGGCGCGAAACGCGTCATCGTCATCGGCGGAGGCATTGCGGGTCTTTCCGCCGCCTATCGTATCAAGAAACTCGTGCCCGGCGTCGAGCTCAGGCTCGTCGAAACCGAGCGACGCCTCGGAGGCAAGGTGCTCACCGACAGGGTGGACGACTTCGTCGTCGAGGGTGGCCCTGACACCTTCGTCTCCTACAAACCCGCGGGGATCGGCTTGTGCCGCGAACTCGGCATCGAAGACAGGCTGCACGGCACCAACAAGTCGGTGCGGGGCAGCTTCGTCATGAGGAAGGGCAGGTTATACGAAATGCCCGAGGGCCTCACGGGACTCATCCCTTCGAAATTCGGGCCGATGGCGACCACCGGCCTGATCTCACCCTTCGGCAAGCTCAGGATGGGCCTGGACCTCTTCGTGCCCGCCAAGAGGGACGGCCTGGACGAGAGCCTCGCCGAGTTCGTGAGGCGCAGGCTCGGCAACGAGCTCTACGAGCGCCTCATCGAGCCCCTGATGAGCGGGATCTACGCGGGCGACGGCGAGGAACTCAGCCTCGGAGCTACATTCCCCCAATTGCGACAATCAGAATTGGAGCATGGCAGCCTCGTGGTCGGCATGTTCGCGACCAAGAAGAAGAATCGCGAGGCTGCCCGAAAGGCGGCGGAGGCGGCGAGGACAGCCGAGGCTGCCGGCACGCCCCTTCCAGCGCGCAAACAATGGCCGGCCTTCGTCACGCCCGAGACCGGCCTCGCCGAGATCGTCGAGGCCCTCGTCGCTACCTTCGAGGCGAAGGAGCTCCTCCTCGGCACCAAGGCGAGGCGAGTCGAGCGCGTCGGCAAGGAATGGGTCGTCGAGATCGAGGGAGGCGAGGTCCTGCGCTGCGAGGCCCTCGTGCTCGCGACGCCCTCGCATGGCGCGGCCCCCCTCATCCGCGGCATCGACCCCGCGATGGCCGATGCACTGGCCGCGATTCCCCACGCGTCGACCGCGACCCTCACGGTGGCCTATCGGGAAAGCGACCTCCCGAAGCCGCTGAACGCCTACGGCTATGTCATTCCCAAGCGCGAGGGGCGGGCCGTGCTGGCCACCACCTGGACCTCGACGAAGTTTCCCCACAGGGCCCCTCCTGGCTACGCCCTCATTCGTTCCTTCATCGGCCGGGCGGGCAACGACGCGGGCATCGAACTCTCCGACGAGGAGCTCCTCCGCATGGTTAAGGAGGAGCAGCGCGACGTCCTCGGCATCACGGCCGAGCCGATCTTCCATCGACTCTTCCGCTGGCCCCTGGCCATGCCCCAGTACACGAAGGGCCATCTCGACCGGCTCGCGGCGATCGAGGGCCGGAGCGCCGAATGGCCGGGCCTCGCGCTGGCGGGCAACGCGTATCGCGGCATCGGACTTCCGGACTGCATTGCCTCGGGCGAAGGCGCGGCGAAATCCGTCGCGGCCTATCTTGCCAACTGACAGCGACGAAAGGAGACGCAGGATGAACATCGAAAAGTCGAGGAAACTCTTCGCCGAAGCCCAGACCCTCATGCCCGGCGGCGTGAGTTCTCCCGTTCGCGCCTTCCGCGCCGTCGGAGGCCAGCCCCTCTTCATCGATCGGGGCGAGAATGCCTGGATGTACGACGTCGACGGCAACCGATTCGTGGACTACGTACTATCCTGGGGTCCGCTGATCCTCGGCCACAGCCACCCCGGCGTCGTGAAGGCCCTCGGCGAGGCCGCCCTCCGCGGCACGAGCTACGGGGCCCCTTCGCCCCTCGAGGTCGAGCTCGCCCGTCTCGTCATCTCGATCATGCCGAACATCGAAATGCTGCGTTTCGTGAACTCGGGCACCGAGGCCACCATGTCCGCCCTGCGCCTCGCCCGGGCCTTCACCAAGCGCGATAAAATCATCAAGTTCGAGGGCTGCTACCACGGCCACGCCGACCTCCTCCTCGTGCAGGCTGGTTCGGGCGTCGCCACCCTCGGACTCCCCGACAGCCCCGGCGTCACGAAGACCACTGCCGCCGACACCCTCACCGCCCCCTATAACGACCTCGCCGCGACGGAGGCCCTCTTCAAGGCCAATCCCGGCCAGATCGCCGCCCTCATCATCGAGCCCGTGGTGGGCAACATGGGCGTCGTGCCTCCGGAGCCCGGCTATCTCCAGGGCCTTCGCTCCCTTTGCGACAGGGAAGGAACCCTCCTCATATTCGACGAGGTGATGACGGGCTTTCGCGTCCACCTCGGCGGGGCCCAGACCCTCTACGGCGTGAAACCCGATCTCACGACCCTCGGCAAGGTGATCGGCGGCGGACTCCCCGTCGGGGCCTACGGCGGCCGCGCGGACATCATGAAATTGGTGGCGCCTTCGGGCCCGATGTACCAGGCGGGAACTCTATCGGGCAATCCGCTGGCGATGACGGCAGGCATCTACACCCTGAACGAACTCAGGAAGCCCGGCGTCTGGAATAAACTCGAAACCAATTGTGTCAGACTCGAAAAGGGCCTCGCCGCAGCCGCGGGGAAGTCCGGCGCGACCGTCCAGTGGAATCGGGTCGGCTCGATGTTCACCACCTTCTTCACCGACAAGCCGGTGAAGAATTGGGCGAGCGCGAAGGCCTGCGACACTAAAAAATTCGGCGCCTTCTTCACTGCCATGCTCGAGCGCGGCGTCTATCTCGCGCCTTCGCAGTTCGAGGCCGGCTTCATGTCACTGGCCCACAGCGAGACCGACATCGACGCGACGATAGCCGCGGCCGAAGAGGCTTTCGCGCTAGTGAAATAGGGGAGGGATCGAGGCTCGGGAAGGGCTCGCCTTCCCGAGCCTGCTCTCGTCGCCGGAAATGTCAGGCGGGCGGCTGGCCGAAGGGAAAGGCTCCCGCGTGATCGGCCCCCGCCACTTTGCGTTTGCCGCTCCATTCCTCGATGGTCACGCGAATGACGGCGGTGGCCGAGAGTTCCTTGTCGGCGATCGGCGCGTAGTCCCGTCCGTAGGCGAGGTGGGGGAAGTACTTCGCGAGGATGAGCTCCAAGGCCCGCCGCGCCTCGGCTTCGTCCTCGACGATCGCGGCCCGGCCGTAGACGACGACGCTCGCGTACTCGGAGCCGAAGTCGAAGGCCTTGGAGGCTGGGAGCTGTCTCCCGATCTCGCTCGCCGAGAAGCACACGCGATCGTTGAGTCCGATGTCGTCTATCGTGCGACCCGACTTGGCGCCGTGCAGGTAGATGGCGCCGGCCTCGTCGTCGAAGGCGAAGTGCCGGGTGTTTATTGAAGGCTGCCCGTCGCGGGAAGTGGCCAGGATGCCCATCGGCGCGCGATGGAGCAAGGCGCGCAGCCATTCCGTATCCTCTACGGCGCGGTCCTTTCTCCGAACCGCCGAGAAGGGTATGTCGCGCATTCAGTCCGCCTCCCCGAGTCCCTCGTCGGTCGCCGCCCCGGGGCCATCCGCGGCCAGGAGCCTCGGATAGCGGATGAAGGCGTAGTAAAAGCGGAGTGCCGAGACGATGAGGGGCGTGCCCATGAAAACATAGAAATTGTAAAGGATTTCGGAGGCGACGATGTGCGAGCGCCGGAGGAAGATGCCCAGCGAGATCATCAGCGCCATCATCACGTAGCCCTTCGCGTCGAAGAAAGCGAAGAGGCTCGGCCTCACGATGTCGAGGGCGTGGATGCGGGTGATGTGCTTGAGGGAGACCTTGGCGAAGACGAGCTGGAAGAAGACGAGGCCGAGGGTGACCGCGATGAGAAAGTGCACCGGCACGAAGCTGTCGTGGCCGATCACCCAGAGCATGCCGCGGAGGCCGAGGATGAGCCCGGCCGTGGTCCAGGCCAGGCCGGCGGCCAAGAGCAGATAGCGCTTGGGCACGCCAGGCTTGAAACGATGCATGAGGAGGGCGAGTCGGCCTTGTGACTGCATGCTCAAAACAATAGCCTTCGCTTCCTCCCTTGGGCAAGGCAGGAAGAAAAAGTTGCCTCCTCCTTTCGTTGACTCTGTAACACTGGTTACGTAATTTGCATAGTATGGAACGACAACCGCTCGCGATAAGGAAGAGCCAGACGACGATGGACGGCGCAGGCGTGCGACTTCGGCGTGCCTTCGGCTTCGGCGATACCGAGGAGTCCGATCCCTTCCTCCTCCTCGACGACCTCAGGAACGAAAGGAAGGCCGACTTCATCCGGGGCTTCCCCTGGCACCCGCATCGGGGCATCGAGACGATCACCTACATGCTCGACGGCCGCGTCGAGCACAAGGACAGCATGGGCAACAGCGGGGTGATCGGCCCCGGCTCGGTCCAGTGGATGACGGCGGGCCGCGGTATCATCCACCAGGAAATGCCCGTCGACGACGGCCAGGGGAGGATGGGCGGCTTCCAGCTCTGGGCCAACCTGCCTGCCAGGGACAAGATGATGAAGCCTCGCTACCAGGACATCGAAAACACGGCCGTGCCCGAACGAGTCCTCGCCGACGGCTCGAGGATACGGGTGATCGCGGGCGAATTCGAAGGCCAATTGGGGCCGGTCGAGGGCATCGTGACCGAGCCCGAGTACTTCGACCTCCTCCTCGCGCCCGGGGCCGACATCGTCCACCGGGTAGCACCCGGCAAGAAGGCCTTCGCCTACGTCTTCGGGGGGGCGGGCCGTTTCGGCGAGGGGCCGAAGGTTGGGGATGGCACAATTGTGTTCTTTTCGGACGGGGATTCGATCCGCTTCCGCGCGACCCCCGATTCCGAGTTCCGTTTCCTCTTCTGCAGCGGCATGGGACTTGGCGAGCCCGTAGCCTGGAGGGGACCCATCGTCATGAACAGCGAGGAGGAACTCGAATTGGCCTTCCGCCAGCTCGAGGAGGGAGACTTCATCGGCTGAGCGCTCGCGCTCGACCGGCAAGGCCTCCCGCTGGCCTCCCCGAACTTCTCCGGAGACCCAGCCCGCATTTCTCACAGGCAAAATCGGGCTTAGCGCAAGGAGCGAAGAAAGCGACCGAAGGATAGCGAAGCGTTAGGAGCGGAGCATGCTTTCTGCATGTGAGCACCGGAGCGACTGAGCGACGCCGCGATCAGCCCGATTTTGCGAATTTGGCGCAGGTATCGCAAAGCCAGGATATATAACGATTTCCTCAAAACTCGTGAGAAATGCGGGCTAGGCGAGGCCGGTTTCGGCTTCGTGTTTCTCCAAGGTCGCCTCGCATTCGGTCACGAGTTCGTCGACGAGCTCCTGGACGTGCACGATGTGGTCGACCCTTCCGACATTGGCTCCGGCGAAGGCGAAACCGAGGTCAAGCCTGCCCTTCTGCGCGTTGAGGAGGGCGAGGGAGATGCAATAGGGAGCCTTCTCGTAATCGCAGGTATGGATGCAGTGGTAGGGACAGGCGAAGGGCGCCTTGTGGCCGGCCTCGACCTCGTTGATGAAGGTGTTGCGAATGGCCCTGCCCGGCATGCCGACGGGGCTCTTTATGATGGCGAGGTCGCCCTCCTTGGCCGAGATGAAGGCTTCCTTGAAGGCCTGATCGGCGTCGCATTCGTCGGTCGCGACGAAGCGCGTCGCCATCTGCACGCCCTCGGCCCCCATTTCGAGGAACTTGGCGATGTCGTCGCCCGTATAGATGCCGCCGCCGGCGATGACGGGGATGGGGCAACCCTTGCGCTCTTCGAAGGATTTAGCCACCTCGATGACTTCGGGGACGGTCTTTTCCAGGGCGAATTCCGGATCGGTCAGTTCCTCGGCCTTGTAGCCGAGATGCCCACCAGCCTTCGGCCCCTCGACGACGAAGGCGTCGGGGAGGACCCCGTATTTGTCGAGCCAACGCTTGGCGATCAAGGCCGCGGCCCGGGCCGAGGAGACGATCGGCACGAGTTTGGTCTTCGTGCCCTTGGTGAGCTCCGGAAGGTTCATCGGGAGGCCTGCCCCCGAGAAAATGATGTCTATCTTTTCCTCGACGGCCGTACGCACGAGATCGGGGAAATTCCTCAAGGCGACCATGATGTTGACGCCCAGTATTCCCTTGCTGCGCTCGCGCGCCTTTCTGATTTCGCGCCTGAGGGCCCTGATGTTGGCGCCGAGAAAGTCCTTGAAGCCGTCGGGCTCGAGGAGGCCGATGCCGGCAGCGGCGATGACGCCGATTCCGCCCGAATTGGCGGTGGCCGAAGCGAGGCCGGAGAGCGAAATGCCGACCCCCATTCCTCCCTGCACGATCGGCACGGGGGCGAAGAGATCGCCGATCGAAAGACCCTTGAGGGGATGCGCGGCCATGGTGGCTCCTTCGTCGACCGCTTCGCGATCGACAGGCGAATCGCTGTGCGTTTCGCGTGATTCCTCGAGCCGCGCCTAGAGGCAGGGCTGAGGCAGCTTGCCAAGCCAGACCCGCCAGCCGGATAAAGGTTGCGCAGTATTGACGAATTTGACGAATTTGTCGACGAAAATCACGCCGTCTTCTCCAATCTCCGGCTCCTCTCCTGTCCCCTCATTCCTGCGTCACGAAACCCCGTACTTTTCGCCGAACTTCCCCAGCATCCGGTGCAGTTCCTCATGGCGCCCCGCCCCGATGACCTTCTCCTCATGCTCCTGGAAGCGGACATGAATGTCTTCGAGCCGCGACGCGTCGAGGACCCTTTCCCCCATGGGGAAGAGTATCCCGTTCTCCTTGTCGATATGCTGCCTGAGGAAGATCGAGTACTCTGCGGCCGCCTTCGCGAATTCTGCGCCATCGATTGGTTCCCCCAGGGTCGCGGTCATGGCCCGCATGAGCCTCCTTCCGAGTTCGTGCTCCTGGAGCATGGCACCGACCGGTCCTCCCTTGTCGGGGATGCCGGCTTGGACGAGGGCGGGAAAGAGAATGGTCTCTTCCTTGCCGTGATGGCAGGTGTCGGCGAATTCCTTGAGGAAGCCGACGAGTTCGAGGGCCTCTTTCGCGTCGAAGGCTCCGCCCGAAGCTGCCAGCTTGCCCATTTTGTCGAGAATGCCGAGTGAATAGACGATGGCCTCGTGATCGTGCATGAGTTCATCTATCGCCTTGCTCATGATTGTCCTCCCTTCCCTTTCGAATCGACTTTTTCGCCCAAGCCGGAAACGAAGTTCCGCCCGAACTCCCGGGCCGCGGCGAGGGTGGGCTCGTCCGGCTGCCAGAGGACCTTCGGTCCCTCGCCCCTCAACTCGAAGCCGGAGGAGGCGAGGGCCTCCGCGATGATCTTCGGCGACTCGCCCGACCAGCCGTAGGAGCCGAAGGCCGCGGCCTTCTTGCCCTTGAATTTGAGGCCCTTGATCACCTCGAGGAGGGCGGCCATCGAGGAAAGGATGCCCTTGTTGACCGTCGGCGAGCCCGCGATCAGGCCCTTCGAGCGGAAGATGTCGGTGATCACGTCGTTCATGTCGGTCTTCGAGGTGTTATGTACTATGACGGTCGTGGTCGGGCCGGCCTCGGCCACCCCCTCGGCTATCGCCTCCGCGATCTTCCTCGTCGCGTCCCACATCGTGTCGTAGATCACCGTGATCCTGTCCTCGCGGTAGTCGGCCGCCCATTCGGCGAACTTGGCGACGATCTCGAGGGGGTTCTTGCGCCAGATGATGCCGTGGCCGGGGGCGATCATCTCGATCGGGAGATTCAGGGCGACGACCTCGTTTATCTTCTTCGTCACGAGGGGAGAGAATGGGGTGAGGATGTTCGCGTAGTACTTGAGGGCCTCCCCCCAGAGTTCGGCCTGGTCGACGAGATCGTTGAAGAGCAGTTCCGAGGCGTAGTGTTGGCCGAAGGCGTCGCTCGAGAAAAGGAGGGCCTCGCCGTCGAGATAGGTGAACATGGAATCGGGCCAGTGGAGCATCGGGGCCTCGACGAAGACCAGGCGCTTGCCGTTGCCGATGTCGAGGGAATCGCCGGTCTTCACGACGCGAAGATCCCAATTGCCATGATAATTGCCCTTGAGGGACTTGACCGCGTTGGCGGTGCAGTAGATCGGGAGATCGGGCCTGCGGGCGAGGAGTTCGGGCAGGGAACCCGCGTGGTCGACCTCGGCGTGGTTCTGCACGATGAAGTCTATGTTCGCGAGCCCGACCTCGGCCTCGAGGTTGTCGACGAATTCCTTGGCGTAGGGTTTCCAGACCGTGTCGATCAGGACGGTCTTGCCCTCGCGCACGAGGTAGGAATTGTAGCTCGATCCGCGATGCGTGGAATATTCTTCGCCGTGGAACTTTTTCAGTTCCCAGTCGATCTTTCCGACCCAGTACACATTGCTTTTGATGAGACGCTGCATGCGATGTCCTCCGGGCGGCGGAGATATTTTTTCCGCCGTCACCTGTAAGATCGCGCTATTTTCCGGAAACGAGTGTATCGTAAGTTACAATTTTAGTTCGAGCCGCGACTCGCTCAGGATCCCTCATAAAGGGTGAAATTTTCCCTGTCAAAGCAGACAAAGACGACGCGATCGATTCCTTCGTTTTCTGAAAACCACTCTCGGACGGTGCGCCGGGCGATTTCGGCGGCCTTCGCCTTCGGAAAGCCGTAGACCCCCGTGCTGATGTTGGGGAAGGCGAGGCTGCGCAAGCCTTCGCGGCGGGCGAGTTCGAGGCTCTCGCGATAGCAGGAGGCGAGAAGCTCAGCCTCGCCTTCGCCGCCGCCCGACCAAATGGGGCCGACGGTATGGATTACGCGGCGGCAGGGCAGGCGGCCGGCGCCCGTGGCCACGGCTTTTCCGGTGGGACAGCCGTCATCCCTTTCGCGTATGACATCGCAGTCAGCCGCGAGGGAGGGCCCGGCGGCGGCATGGATGGCGCCATCCACCCCGCCCCCGCCCCAGAGACCCTCGTTGGCCGCGTTGACGATGGCGTCCACCTCGACCTTCGTGATGTCGCCGAGAATGACCTCAATTGTGGCTTTCACGCCATTGCTCCTTATCGCCGCGATGTCAGGGTTGGGACTAGGGCCTCCTCCCCTCGAGCGAGGAAGAGAGTAGGGCCTTCCTTCCGTATAGCTCCACCTCGAGGGCGGGACCAGCGGCCAGCTCGAGGTCCGCCCCGATTTCACCCCCGGCTTCTCTCCGTATTTTCGCGCGTATGGAGGAGCCGCGCCAGACGATGCGGAAGGAATAGGAGCGCCAGGCAGCCGGCAGGACTGGCGCGAAGGAGGGGAGGCCGCGCTCGGGCCGGAATCCGCCGAAGCCGAAGACGAGGGCGAGCCAGGCCCCTCCCATGTTCGCCGCGTGGATGCCGTCCTTGGCGTTGCCGTGCCTGTCGTCGAGATCGAGGCGGACGCCCTCGCGGAAATAACGCCAGGCTTTTTCCGCGTCGCCGAGCCGGGCCGCCATAGCCGAAAAGACGGTGTAGGAGAGGGAGGAATCGTGGGTGGTGATGGCCTCGTAATAGTCATAACTGTTACGAATGGTGGATTCGGCCGCCGAATCGGGCAGGAGGAAGTGGGCGAGGACGGCGTCGGCCTGTTTGCAGACCTGGCGGCGGATGATGGCCAGGTGGTGGTAATGGAGAAGAAGCGGCCTGTCCTCCTCGCGGAGGAGCTCGGGGTCCCATCGCGCCTTCTTGAGGAAGCCGTCGTCCTGGGGCGTGATGTCCCGCTCGGCCTCGTAGGGCAGGTACATGGCCTTCGCGGCGCGCTCCCAATCGGCAAGCTCCGCGTCCTCGAGGCCGATGCGGGCGGCGATGGCGGACAGGGTTCCGGGCCTCGCGGCGGCGAGGAGGCGGTGGGTCGCGACGGCCCTCTCGAGATTGAAGCGGGCCATGGCGTTCGTGTAGAAATTGTTGTCTACGAGGCAGGTGTATTCGTCGGGGCCGGTCACCGATTCGATGAGGAAGCGGCCGCCGTCGAAGTGGCCGATGTCGAGCCAGGTTCGCGCCGTCTCGAAGAGCAGCTCGGCCGCGATGTCGGCGAGGAAGTCGAGGTCACCCGTCGCCTCCCAATGGCGCCAGAGCGAATAGGCGATGTCCGCGTTGATGTGATATTGGGCGCTCCCCGAGGGATAGTAGGCCGAGCACTCGCGGCCGGCGATGGTCCGCCAGGGGAAGGCCGCGCCCCTGCGTTGCCCCATGCGCTTCGCATGGGCCCTCGCGGCGTCGAGGATGGAGTGGCGGTACGAGAGGAGGGGTTTCGCGAGCTCGGGGGCCGTCCAGGTGAAAAAGGGCGCCAGGTAGATCTCCGTGTCCCAGAAGTAGTGTCCCTCGTAGCCCTCGCCCGAGAGGCCCTTGGCGGGGATGTTGGATCGCTCGTCCTTGGGCGCCGACTGGAGGAGCTCGAAGAGGCCGAACTGGAGGCCCTCGTCGACCTCATCCTCGCCTTCGACCTCGACGGCGGCCTCCTCCCAAAATGAGGCGACCCTGGCCGCGTGGGCCGCTTCGAGGGTGGCGCAATCGAGGCCCGCGATGGATGCCGCGATGGCCTCCGCGCCCTTCATCGCCTCGCCATGGCGGATCGAGTCGGCGTAAATATTCTTACGTGTTAGTTCGATCGATTGGCCGGCAGCCAGGTCCGCGCACATGCAGAGCTCGGCGGCTTCCTCCCCGGCCTTCGCCGACCAGCCGGCTTCGGCCGGGCCTTCGATCGAGGAGAGGACGGCGAGGCCGAAACGGGTGCCCTTCGTCACCGATTCGACGCTGAGCTGGCCGCCGCCCTTGGTGCCGGGGCCGCCGATGGTGGCCTGGCCTTCCGGGGCGGTCTTGATGGTCGCCGAAACCGCGCGGACCTCGAGGCTTCTCCAGGCCGAACCCGAGAGGCGGGGATCGCTTTCGTCGAAGTGGTTGGCCACGGCGCCTTCGAGACGGAAGACGACCTTGAGCGAGGTCCTTCCTTCGAGGCAGGAGACGCGGAGGCCGACGCAAAAGAGCTCTCGTACGACTTGCGAGCAAAAGCGCCGGAACTCGAAGCGGAGGAGGGCCCCTCCGATCGTCCTCGTCTCGAAGCTACGAAGCGCGACCCCGCGTTCGAGGTCGAGCTCGCGGATGAGGCTCGCCCCGTTGTCGATGCCGACATGGATGGGCTGGCCCTCGGCGAAGAGGAGGATGTCCTGGGCGTCGGTGACGGAGACGATGCGCTCGCCCGTCTCGGGAAAGCCGTGGAGCTTTTCGGGATGGCGGATCTCATGGGTGTCGTACAAGGCGTTGATGTAGGTGCCGCGGATGGTGGCGAGGCCGGGGCCGTAGCCCTCGTCGAAGGAGGCGCGGACCCCTACGTAGCCGTTCGCGGTGTGGAACAGCGTTTCCTCGAGGAGGAGCCGGGAGGGATCGTAGCCCTCCCTCCGTATCGTTCGCATGGGAAATCCTTTCGGGAATCAGGCACCGGACCGGGCCGGGGCGCAGGAATCTCGCACCGAGAGGATGGTCGGCAAGATGGTCCGACGCTCCTCTCCCGCACTTCCGTCGAGGAGGGCGATGACCTTGGTCGCCGCGCCTTCGCCGAGGGAGGCGGCGGGCAGGGTCATCGTCGTGAGGGCGGGTTCGAGGAAGCGCGAGGGGAAGTCGTCGTCGAAGCCGGCGATGGAGATGTCAGCGGGAATGCGGAGTCCCGCGTCGAGGATGGCCTGGACCGCGCCGTAGGCGATGGCGTCGTTGCCGGCGAAGAGGGCCTCGGGCAGGGGCCTCTCCGCGAGGATGGAGCGCGCGGCGGCGTAACCCGAGGCTTCGGTGAAATCGGCGACGCGGACGAGGCGTTCGTCATAGTTAATATGATGCGACTCGATGGCGCGTCGATAGCCGGCGAGGCGGCCCGTGGCCGCGACGTAGGAGAGGGGGGCGTGCACGATCATCGCCACACGCCTGTGCCCGAGGGAAAGCAGGTAATCGGCGACCCTGAAGGCCGCCTCCTCGTTGTCGATGTCGATCTGCGGCGCGTCGATTCCCTCCACCGTGCCGATGACGACGCAGGGCAGGCCGAGGCCCGCGAGGGCGCGCAGTGCCTCGTCGTCGGCCCTGGCGTTGGTGATCATGAGGCCGTCGAGGCCATGGGCCCTGACGATCTCGCCGTAGTCGGCCTCGCGCTGGCGGAGGGGGAGGAGGACGAGACGGCAACGCTTCTTGTTGAAGACGGGGGCCATGCCCTCGATGAGCCTGAGGATGTAGGCGTCGGCGTAGATCGAGTCGGAATGGTTGACCACGAGGCCGATGGTCGCCCTGGTGCGCTTCGCGATGCTCCGCGCCTCGCTGTCGGGAATGTAGCCGAGCCTGCGGGCGGCTTCGAGGATGCGCTCCCGCGTTTCGCTCGGGATGACCTTGCCCGGCGTGTTGTTGAGCACGAAGGACACGGTCGTCCGCGAGACTCCGCAGGCCTCCGCTATGTCCTTAGACGAGACTTCCGACTTGCGCATCGCTTCCTATTCCTTCACCGAGCCGGCGAGTATGCCCGTCACATAGTACTTCTGCATCGTGAAGAACACGAGGAGGGGGAAGGCCATCGAGATGAAGGCGGCCGCGGTGAGATATTCCCAGCCGCCGCCGTAGGAATTGACCATATTCGCCATCGTGAGGGTCATCGGGGCCACATCCTGGGTACCGCCGAGATAGATCAGTGCGACGAAGAGGTCGTTCCAGACCCACATGAATTGGTAGATGGCGAGGGAGGCGATGGCCGGCAGCGAGGTGGGCAGCACGAGGCTCAGGAAGACCTTGGGGTGGCTCGCCCCGTCGATGAAGGCCGACTCGAGCATCGAGGGCGGAAGCTCCTGGATGAAGTTGCGGAGGAGGTAGATCGAGAAGGGGAGGCCGTAGGCGGTGTGGGCGAGCCAGACCCCTGCGAAGCTGCCCGTGAGGTGGACGACGTTGAAGAGGCTCAGCACGGGAATGACCGTCATCTGGATGGGCACGACGAGGAGGCCGATGACGATGACGAAGAGGATTTCCTTGCCGCGGAATTTCATCCAGGCGAAGGCGTAGGCCGCGAAGGCCGCGATGCTCACGGGCAGCACCGTGGCGGGGATGGCGATGACGAGGCTGTTGATGAAGCTCCGGCCCATGTTCGCGCGGCCGAGGACATTCTGGTAATTCTTCAGCGTGAAACCGAAGGGGGTCTGGAATGCCGTCCACCAGCCCGAGAGGGCGATCTGGTTGCGCGGTCTGAAGGAGCTCACAAGAAGGCCGAGGGTCGGCAGGATGAAGACGAGGCAGGCGACCACGAGGGCGAGGTGGACGAAGATCCTGCCGATGCCCGGCTTCATCCCCGGGACGCGCGCCGACATCAGGCCACCCCCCGGCGATAGCGCCGGATGTTGACGATCATGACCGGCACGATGCAGACGAGGAGGAAGGTCGCGATGGCGCTCGCCACCCCCGTATTGTGGTAGTTGAACATTTCCTTGTACATCCGATTGGCGATGACGTCGGTGCCGAGGTTCCCGTTCGTCATCACGTACACGATGTCGAAGACCTTGAGGACGTTGATCATCATGGTCGTGGCGACGAAGCCGAGGGTGGGGGCCACGAGGGGCAGGGTCACCATGCGGAAGATCTGGAGCTCGCTGGCCCCGTCGATCTTGGCCGCCTCGACTACGTCGGGGGGGATGGCCTTGATGGCGGCAGATAGGATGACCATCGCGAAGCCCGTCCACATCCAGACGCCCACCGCTATGAGGGCGGCGTTGTTCGTCCTCGTGTTGACGAGCCAGGCGATCGGCTTCCAGCCGGGCACGAGGACCGTGAGGATGGCATTGACCGTTCCGACCTGGACCTCGCCTGCCGGCCTGAACTCGAACATGAACTTCCAGATGATGCCCGCCGCGACGAAGGAGATGGCCATCGGGATGAAGACCAGGGCCTTTACCACGGACTCGTAACGTACCTTGTCCGAGAGGACGGCGATGAGGAGACCGAAGAGGAGGGTGCCGAGGGTGAAAAAGACGAGCCAAAGGAGGTTGTTGCCGAGGGCCGAAAGATTGTCGGCGCTCGTGAAGACCGTGGCGTAGTTGGCGAGACCGATCCAATGCGTCGAGTCGGCGTCCTTGAGGCTCGCGATGATCGTGGCTATGACGGGGTAGACGAGGAAGACGGAGAGGAGAAGGAGGGTCGGGGCGAGCCAGAGCCAGGGACGAAGGTTTGCGGCCCGGCGCGGGTTCCGGCCCGCCAGGGGCTCGGAGAGGCGTATGTAGCCCACGAGGACGAGCGGCACCCCGACGACCGCAATAAAAAGCATTAGTACGATATTCATCGCGGCTCCTTGACTCGGGGCGAACGGTCGTCGCCCCGCCCCCGGGGGACGCCGGCGCGTCGACCTCTGGCCGATGCGCCGGAAGCGACTACCTGCTCATTTCTTGTAGGCCGTGGCCCTGACCTTGTCGAGGCCCGCGAGGATGGAGTCGAGCTTCGAGGGATCGTTGACGAAGTCGACGGTGGCCTTCCAGAAGGACGCGTTCATCTCCGAGGGCATCATGTCGGAGGCGTCGAAGACGACGATCTCGGACTTGTTGAGGAGGTCGGCCGCCCGCTTGGTGAGGGGATCGGGATAGAAGACGAGGGAGACGTTCTTGTTGGTGGCGAGGGCTCCGGTGCCGGCGGCGAAATAGGACTGGGCCTCGGCGGAGGCGAAGTACTCCATGAACTGCCTGACGGCCGGATTGTTCTTGAAGACGGCCACGATGTCGGCGCCGCCCTCGACGGCCTTGGCCCACTTGGGATCGATGGAGGGGAAGCCGAAGAAGTCGAAGTCCACCGCCGGCTTGAGGCCGGGGAATTGGTCCATGATGAAGCTTTGGATGAAGCTCGCCTGCATGTGGAAGTAGGCCTTGGGCGGGTTCTGGAAGAGGGGCGCGGGGGCGTTGCCGAAGTTGGTGGAGTTGATGTACTGGCTGCCGCCGTAGGCCATCGTGGGATCACCGACGATCTGGCCGAAGTACTGCCAGGCCTTCTTCATTTCGGGCGAGGTCCAGGCGAGCTTGCCATTGTACCAATCCTGGTACTTCGCGGGGCCGTAGAGGCGGAGGAAGATGTTTTCGAGCCAGTCGGTGGCGACCCAGCCCGAGGCGGCGCCTGACTCGATGCCGACCGACCAGGGGGTGACGCCCGTGGCGGCGATCTGTTTCGAGGTGGCTATCATCTGGTCCCAGGTGCTGGGAAGGGTGATGCCCGCGGCCTTGACGTTCTTGGGGTCGTACCAGACGAGACCCTTGATGGCGGCCTTGACGAAGAGGCCGTAGAGCTTGCCGTCGACGCTGCCGAGATCCTTCCAGCCCTGGGAGTAGTTTTTCGCATAGGCCTTCATGTCGAGGACCTTGGAGAGGTCGACGAGCTTGCCTGCCTTGGCGAGCTCGTAGAGCTTGCCGGGGTTGGGGAGTACGGCGATGTCGGGAGGGTTCCCGGCCTGGACGCGGGTGGTCAGGACGGCGTCGAGGTCGCGGGTCGCCTCGAACTGGACCTTGATGCCCGTCTTGGCGGTAAAGGCGTCGGTCATGGCCTGGAAGGTGTCGGCTTCCTGTCCGCCCCAGGTTCCCAGAACCGTGATGGTCGTGTCGGCTGCCATTGCCGCCCCTAAGACTATCGTGGCGAGAGCGAATACTGCGAGGAGCTTCTTCATGCTCTTCCTCCTGATGATGTGTTACTTACGCGAGTAAGTAACACACAAATTCCCCACTTTTCGGAAACGCGCAAGTCCAAAAAGAAAGAATTCGGAGAGGCTGCTTCCAGGTCGGATGGCACTGAATCCGGTAAGACCTTGTCAGGCAGCCGATCCCGAAGCTATCACTGGCCCATGAGCACGATAAGAGCCTGCATTTTCGACCTCGACGGCGTCCTCGTCGACACGGCAAAGTATCATTTCCTTGCTTGGAAAAGACTAGCAGATATGCTCGGCATCGATTTCACCCTCGAGGACAATGAGAGGCTCAAGGGCGTGTCGCGGATGGCCAGCCTCGACATCATCCTGTCTTTGGGCAAGCGCGAACTCCCAGCGGGGGAAAAGCTCCGCCTCGCCGAGCTCAAAAACGGCTGGTATCGCGACTACCTCGCCGAGCTCGATGAATCCGCCCTCCTTCCCGGTGTCAGGGACTTCCTCCTCGGCTGCAAGGCGCTCGGCCTCTCGATAGCGGTCGGCAGCGCCAGTAAAAGCGCCCGTGAGGTCCTGGAGTCGACGGGGATTCTCGGCCTTTTCGAGGCAGTGGTGGATGGGAACGCTCCGGTGCCGCCCAAGCCCGCGCCGGACATCTTTCTAGTCGCGGGCGAAAGGCTTGGGGTCAGACCCCTAGAGACTATCGTCTTCGAGGACGCGGAGGCCGGAATCGAGGCGGCGATAGCCGCCGGGATGAGGACGATAGGGACAGGCGAAGCCGGGAGCCTTCCGAGGGCGGAGCTCGTGATTCCGGGTTTCGCCGGGCTCGAGCCCCGCGTCCTTCTCGGCCGACTCGGTTGAGGATGGGGGGCGGCGGCTCGAAAACTGGGCCAGCGATCGAAGCGGAAATCCCGGGCGCGCCTGGAAGGGGGCGGCTTGCCCGGCCGCGCCTGCGGGGCGCGAAGGCTGGCCGGGCAGGCGGTCGGGCAAACCGGGGGCGGGCTCCGGAGGAGACCGCCCCCCGATCGAGCGCCGCGCGTCCGGAATTGGAGCGGAGAGCGCGGTCGCGCGCCGCTTTTGGCGGCGCGCGAGGCCTCCGAATGAATGACCGAGATAGTACCAGTTAGTACGGCCGCGGCGTCCAGACCTTAGGTTGCCGCCGCGGCGTCCAGACATTAGGTCGCGGCGAGGCCCCTATCCAGATCGGCGAGGATGTCGCCCTTGTCTTCGATGCCGATCGATAGGCGCACGAGGTCGGCGGTGATCCCGCCCTCGAGCATCTGCTCCGCCGAGAGTTGCGAATGGGTGGTCGTGGCGGGATGGATGGCGAGGCTCTTGGCGTCGCCGACGTTGGCGAGGTGGGAGAAGAGGGAGAGGCACTCGATGAATTTGGCGCCGGCGCTCTTGCCGCCCTTCAATCCGAAGACGACCATGCCGCCCGAGCCTTTGGGAAGGAGGCGCTGCGCGAGGTCGTAGGAGGGGTCGCCCTCGAGGCCGGGGTAGCGCACCCAGGAGACCTTGGGGTGTTTCGAGAGGAATTTCGCGACGGCGAGGGCGTTGTCGACGTGGCGGGGCATGCGGAGGTGGAGGGTTTCGAGGCCCTGGAGGAAGTGCCAGGCGTTGTCGGGCGCGAGGCAGGCGCCGAGGTTGCGGAGGGGGCCCGTGCGGAAGCGGAGGGCGAAGGCGATCTTCCGGAGGTCGGGGTGGAGGTCGACGGCCCAGCGGAGGCCGTGGTAGGCGGGATCGGGGCGGTTGAAGAGCTCGAACTTCGGGTCGGACCAGTCGAAGTTGCCGGCGTCGACGGCGATGCCGCCGATGGCGGTGCCGTGGCCGCCCATCCACTTGGTCAGGGAGTTGATGACGACGTCGGCCCCGTGCTCGATGCTCCGGAGGAGGTAGGGCGTGGTGAAGGTGGCGTCGACGACGAGGGGGAGGTGATGCTTCTTCGCGATGGCCGCAACCGCGTCGATGTCGGCGACGTCGAGGACGGGATTGCCGATGGTCTCGAGGAAGAGGAGGCGGGTCTTCGCCGTGATGGCCTTTTCGAATTCCTCCGGTTTGCGGACGTCGACGAATTTGGTGAGGATGCCGAAGTCGGGGAGGATGGCGTCGAACATCGTGAAGGTGCCGCCGTAGAGGTTGGAGGCGGACACGATCTCGTCGCCGGCCTTGGCGATGGTGATGACGGTGTTGAAGATGGCCGCGGTGCCCGAGGCGACCGAGACCGAGGCGGAGCCGCCTTCGAGCTGGGAGACGCGGGCTTCGAGGATGTCGTTGGTGGGGTTGCCGAGGCGGCTGTAGATGTTGCCGAATTCCTTGAGGGCGAAGAGGTTGGCGGCGTGCTCGGCGCTCTTGAAGGTGAAGGAGCTCGTGCGGTAGATGGGCACGCCGCGCGAAAGGGTGGTGGGGTCGGGGCTGTGACCCGCGTGGACGGCGAGGGTATCGAAGGATGCTTGCTCTGACATGGTGGCCTCCAAAGCGTGGTCGATTTCATTCCAATTCAGACGAAATCGGCTGGCGGCCGCCGTGTCTCAGCGACCGCGCTGGGGTATGCCCCTGTTCCCGACCGCGACGCGACGCGCGCGTGACGAGGACAGGGGCATACGCATGCTCCATACCATCGTCATCGTCCACATGCGCTCTCGCATCGCTCGTCCTTCGCCCGCGACGGCCGCAGCCGTCGCGACGGCCCTTGCGGGCCCTCCTGAAATTGGCCACAATGTGGCCGAGTCGACGGCGCCGCTGCAACGGTCCGTCGGCGCGCTCCGTGTGGTGGCACGTTGCGTTGCGAAGGAACATCGCATGCGCCGCTTTCCGGCGTCAAGCGCTTCGCGCCAATTCTTCCGACGGAGGCAAATCATGCCCGTACGCATACCCGACGATCTACCGGCAGCCAGGCAGTTAGAAGAAGAGAATATCTTCGTAATGAGGAAGTCGCGGGCCGTCCAACAGGACATCCGCGAGCTCCGCATCGCCGTCCTCAATCTCATGCCCACCAAGATCACCACCGAAACGCAGATCCTCAGGGTCCTGGGCAACAGCCCGGTCCAGATCGACGTGCGCTTCATCCACATGACGAGCCACGAGGCGAAGAACACCGCGACCGAGCATCTCGAGCAGTTCTACGAGGGGCTCGACGACGTCCTCCACGAGCGCTTCGACGGTCTCGTGATCACGGGGGCCCCGGTGGAGACCCTGGCCTTCGAGGAGGTCGATTACTGGCCCGAACTGAAGCGGGTCCTCGACTGGTCGGCGACGAATGTCTGGTCCACCCTCCACATCTGCTGGGGAGCGCAGGCCGGGCTCTACCACCATTACGGGGTGCCCAAGTATCCGTTGTCGGAAAAAATGTTCGGGCTCTTCCACCACGAGGCCCTCGATCTCCGCAATCCGCTCTTGCGCGGTTTCGACGAGAGTTTTCTCGCGCCTCATTCGCGGCACACGGAGGTGCGTCTCGAGGACGTGAAGAAGGTGCCGGAGCTCGAGGTCCTCGCGACCTCGGAGGTGGCCGGTCTCTATATCGCGGCGACGAGGGATCTCAGGCGCATCTTCGTCACGGGCCATCCCGAGTACGATCGCTTGACCCTCAAGGCGGAATACGACCGCGACGTGGCCAAGGGCCTGCCCATCGCGAAGCCCGCGAACTACTTTCCCGGCGACGATCCGGCGCGGCCGCCCCTCATGACCTGGAGAGCCCACGCCCATCTCCTGTACGCGAACTGGCTCAATTACTGCGTGTACGAGGAGACGCCCTACGACCTGGCGAGGCTCTCGGGCTGATCCTCACAATTGTCTGGGGTCGAGGACGAGGAGGAAGCCCTCGCCGCGGCGCGCGAGGGCCCTGAGGCCGCGGATGGCGCAGCGCGCGGCGAGGGCTTGGGGAAGGGGGTGGATGTCCTCGACCTCGACCGAGACGAGCTCGACGGGCGCCTCGACCACGAGGGCGCCGGTCCCCGAGGGAAGGTCGAGGGCGAGTTCGAAGGCCTGTGGTCGCCCGGCGACCGGCTCCATCTCCTCGACGAAGCGGGCCTCCACGGCGAAGGAGTGGCCCGCGGACCTGAAGGTCGCGAGGCCGATGGGGGGAAGTCTTTCCCGGCTGCCGGGGCTCACGCCTCGCTCCGCTCCCAGGCGGCGAAGATAGCGGGCAGGTCGAGTAGGGGAACGATGCCGCCTTCCCGTTCGACGACCTTCGGGGCCATTTCGCGTAAGGCGTCGCGCAGGATCTGGGGGGAAGGCGCGATTCTCGATTCGGGCACCTGGGCGACGTCGAGGACGCGGTCGACGCGGATGCCGCTGCGCATCGCGGGGGTCTGTGCGAGGAGTATCGCCCGCGATACTCCGGCGGACAGGGGGGACAAACCGATGGTCGCCGAGATGTCGATGACGCTTTCGATCTCGCCCTGATGGAGGATGACGCCTTCGAGTGAGGGGGGGCAGCCCGGAACGAGGAAGGGCTCCGTCATTGGCAACACCGCCTTGATGAATCGGCCCTCGACGGCGTAAGGCGATCCGCCCAGCTCGAAGACGAGGACGGCGAACGTGAACTCCTCGGCGTCTTCGACTTCGCCGCGCTCCCGAATCCGGCTGGACAGCGCGATATCGAGTCCGGAGTCGTCATCGCCCATCGGGCCCTTCCTTGCGCGCGCGCTCTGGCGCGGCCACGAGGACCTGGTTCCTGCCGGCGGCCTTCGCCTGATAAAGGGTGCGGTCGGCGGCCTCGCGCAGGGCCTGGAAGGTCGGATAGTCGAGGGAGTTGGCGATGCCGCAGCTGAAGCTGCAGTGGAAGATCCTGTCGTCGGAGCGGAACTCCACGCGCGAAAAATCCTCGCGCAGCATGTCGAGGATCAACCGCGCCGATTCCCGGGAGGTGTCCGGAAGGATGACGGCGAACTCCTCGCCGCCGTAGCGGCCCACGATGTCGGAGGTCCTGAGTCGCTGCCTGAGGGCCCTCGCGATGGCGATGATGACCTGGTCGCCGACGGGGTGGCCGTAATTGTCGTTAACCTTCTTGAAGTGGTCGATGTCGATCATCGCGAAGCAGAGCGGGTGACCGGTGCGCTGGGCGCCGTCGAGATTCGTCTTGAGCATCTGGGTGGCCGTCGTGTGGTTGAACAGCCCGGTGAGGCTGTCCTGGGTCATGAGCGAACGGAGCATCCGCATGCGCTCCGCCCTGAGCGCGACGGAGACGACGAGCTCCTCCCGCGGGATGGGCTTCGTGAGGAAGCCCTCGGCCCCGACGCGCATGGCCGACAGCTGTTTGGCCTTGTCGGTCTCGGCGGAAAGAAATATGATGGGAACACTGAGGAAATCGGGCACCTGCCTGATGAGGGCGGCGAGGTCGTGCCCCGAGCAGGTCGGCATGTACATGTCCATGAGCACGAGATCGGGCCTGAATTCGCGCACGATATCCAGGGCCTTCTCGGGATTCTCCGTGGTCAGCGCCGTCATGCCGGCGGCCGTGAGGATCGCCCGGTGGTATTCGGCCGCCACGGGCTCGTCGTCGACGATGAGGATGCGGAAGGGCTCGGGCTCGCGCAGTCGCGTGAGTTCGTCGAGGGTGGCGACCAGCTTCATCGGATCCACCGGCTTGGTGAAGAAGGCCGATCCTCCGGCGCGAACCGCCCCGAGCCGCGCCTCGAAGTCGCCGCGGGCGGAGATGAAGACGCTGGGTATCTCGATGCCCTGGGATTTGAGGCGCTGGATCGTCTGGGAGCCCTCGTTCGCCCCCTCGGGAAAGACGATATCCATGATCATCGCCCGGGGACGGTTCACGGTCGCGGCCTGGAGGAGCTCGGAGGTCCTCGTGAAGGTTTCGACCTTGTAGCCGAAGTACGAGATTTGACTCGCCGTGACGGCCGCGAGGATGGCGTCGTCGTCGCAGAGGTAGACCAGGGGGAGTTCCTCGGGAAGTACGGGGTTCGCGCCGGAATCCTCTATGACCGTGGAGGTCCTCGCTTCCTGTTCCTTCGCCGCTGCGGCCGCGGCCTGGAGGGCCGCGAGCCTGCCCGCAAGAACCTTCCTAATGCTGATGTGATTCGGTCCCGACTTGTCGGCCGCCCGGTCGATGAGGGTCTCGGTCTCACGCGCGAGATCGCCGATCTCGGTGAGTCCGAGGGAATCGCTCGTGCCCTTGATCGAGTGGAGCACGGAATGGAGGGTTTCGGCGCCCTTTAGATCCGGGCCTTCCTCGAGGGCGGCGAGCCCCATGAAGCCCTCCTCTATCCTCGTCGGGAACTGATCGAGGTAGGTCCGTCGCAAGGCGAGTATCTTTATCGACAGAGCATCCTCCCGGCCGCTCATGGTTCCCCTCCCATGCCCTTCCCGATCAGGCGGGCCGCCGCGGCGGGAAGGGCGATCGTCAAAGCCTCGTCCTTCGCGAGCGCCGCATCGAGGCCGGGCGCTAGTTCGCGGAGCTTAACCGGATCGTCGGCGGAAAGGAGGATGAAGGGCAACTTCGATCCCGCCGCGGCGAGCTCCTTGTGCAGGTCGATGCCGCTCTTTTCCGGCATGCGATGATCGCTCACGACGAGGGCGATATCCGCGTCTCTCGAAATCAGCTCTCGGGCCGCGGCGGCGCCCTCCGCGAGGAGGGTGTCGTAGCCCCCGGCCTCGAGGATGGCCTGCGAAATTTCCCCCGCGACGGGGTCATCGTCGACTATCAGTATCTTCATCGCTTGACCTCGATTCACAAGCCCAATGATCTCAGCGTCTCGAGCAGTCCGCCCTGCTCGAAATCGCCTTTGACTATATACGCATCGGCGCCCGCTCGTATGCCCCTGCGCCTGTCCTCTTCCCGCGATCGGGAGGTGAGGATGACGATCGGGGCGTCGCGATAGGCTTCTTCCGCCCTGAGTCTTTCGGTGAGCGCGAAACCGTCCAAACCAGGCATTTCGACATCGGTGAGGACGGCGTCGAACTTCTTGGCGAGGGCCTTAGCCAGCCCGTCCGTCCCGTCTTCGGCGAGGGTGATGCGATACCCGTGGGACTCGAGGACGTCCCGCTCTATCTCCCTCGTATTGAGCGAATCGTCGATGACGAGGATTTCCGCCTTTCGCGCCCGCGAAGCGACGGCCGAGTCCCTCGCGGGGGACGAAACCCGCTCCCTTCGCGCCGAGCCGACCAGGGCCGGCGCGTTGAGGAGGCAGATGAGCTCATTCGAACCAATTGTCACGATGCCCGACACGAGGGAAACCCCGCGCATGTGGGGGGGGAGGGGTTTGACGACCGCCTCCCTCTCGTCGACGAGGGAGTCGATGGCCAATGCGAGGCGCTCCGATCCGTCGTTCACCACCAGGAGTCGCAAGCCGGCATCGGCTCCCGCTTGCCCGCCGCTTCTTGAAAAGGCTTCGGAGGTTTCGGGAAGGGAGAGGGCTTCCGCGAGGGCCATGACGGGCACGAACTCGTTGCGGATGATCGCCGCCTTGCCACCCGCGATGTCCAGGATCGCCTTCGGGTCGATGTCGACGACGCCCGTCACGTCATGGGAGGCGAAGGCGAAGATCGCCTCGCCCGAGCGCGCGAAGAGCACGCGCATGATGGCGAGGGTCGGGGGCAGCCGAAGGCGAAAAGAGACGCCCGTCCCCGGCGTCGAGTCGACGAAGATGGTTCCCTTCAGGCTCTCGACGACGGTCTTTCGAACGACGTCGAGTCCGACCCCGCGGCCTGAAAGGTCGGTGATCATGGGACTCGTGCTGAAGCCGGGGAGGAAGATGAGATCCGAAATTTCGCGCGTCGACAGGGTGGCGGCCTTGTCGGGCGTGACGATCTTCACGCGCAGGGCCTTTTCCCTGATGGCCTCGATGTCGAGACCCCCGCCGTCGTCGCTCACCTCGATATAGACCGAGCCCTCGGCCCGCCGAGCCGAAAGCCCGATCCTGCCGCGTCGCGGCTTGCCCTTGGACTCACGGAGCTCGGGCGCCTCGATGCCGTGGTCGATCGCGTTCCTGAGGAGGTGGAGGAGGGGTTCGCCGAGGCGGTCGATGATCTGCCTGTCGAGTTCTATCCCTTCTCCCGACACGGCGCACTCGATTTCCTTGCCCAGGGATCGGGCGATCTCGCGGGCCATCCTGGCAGCCGGCTCGAAGACGATCGACAGGGGCAGCATGCGCATCGCCAGGGCCGCCGCGTGCAGCTCGCCGTCGAGGTCCTCGCGCGCCAGGGCGTCGGCGCGAAGTTTGCGACGATACTGGCCGATGCGCTCCCTGATCATCCGGAGCCGGTCGGTGTCGCTCGCCGTGGCCGGAAAGGCCATGTGCTCTATCGCCGCCAGCTCCGCGCTCCTGCTCAGGGCCTGGGCCCTGGCGGCGAGCGCTTCGCCGGTGAGGCGCACGAGTTCGTCGAGTTTCTCGATGCGGACGCGGACGCTTTCCGGCACGATCTGAGCCTGAACTGTCGACGCCTCCGTAGCCGCCAGAGCGGCGATCGACCCCACCGGCGCTGCCGCCTTTTCCCGCGACTCGACCTCGGGCGAGGCCTCCTCCGTCCCAATCACCGCGGCGAGGGCCTTCAGGACAGCTTCGTCGGCCGGAGGATTCTTCTCTCCTGACGCGAGCCTTTCGACGAGGCTCGATAGGCCGTCGGCGCCGCGATACAAGGCCTGGATCGCCTCAGACGATGTCTTCAAGCGCCCTGAGCGCAGGGCGTCGAGAAGATCCTCGAGGCGATGGGCGGTTTCTCCGATGCCCGCCTGTCCGAGCATCTTGGCCGAGCCCTTGATGGTGTGGGCCGCCCTAAACAGTTCGTCGACCCCCCCGACCGCTGAACCCTCGCCCTCCCGCGCCTCGGCGATGTCGAAGGCGCCGATTCCCGCGATCAGCTGGGCGATGCGTTCCCGGGATTCCTCGACGAAGCGCCCGATGAACTTCGACATGTCGACGGCCATGGGCTACTCCACCCGTTCCGCGAGGCGACGCTCGCATACCATCTTGATATCTCCGGCGGGCAGGCCGAGCGGAACGACGGAGAGCCCGGCGTCGCGGCTCGCCTGCGTCTCGAGGGCGCGGAGCACGATGGTGTATTCCCTTCCGGCTTTGCCCCTCTCGCCTTGTTCACGGTAGAGTTCCGCGAGGTAGTAGTGGGCCGGCCAGCAGGCCCTGTTCGCATAGGCGGCCTTGCGAAACCAATCGATCGCGTCTTCCCTCAGGCCCTGCCTTCGTTTCGAAAGGCCGAGAAGGACGCAGGCGTCGGATGACCATGGATCGCTTTCGAGCACGCTCAACGCGAGGCTTTCCGCCTCCTCGGCGCGTTGCCGCTCGAACAACACGAAGGAACGAAGGAGGGCGAAAGCCTCGGCTCGGGAGACCTTGCGGTTCGGTCCGGCCTCGGTCGCCGCCGGACCTTCCGTCGAGGCTATGGATTCGGTCACTTGCAGCACCTCGTCGTAACGTTTGGCGACGACGAGGGCTTGCAGATCCTCGATGGAAGGCACTGGCATGGCCGAGCCGATTTTCGCTCCTCGTCGTCCGTGGACCTCATCCGCGCGCTTCGGGGGTGGCGCCGCCCTTGGCGCCGCGGCCCGGGGCTTTGCCGCCGTTGCACCCAAAACCTTGTACCCCGCAGACCCGGATTTCGCCGAGACTTCCGATGTCGCATCGTGCAAACCGCGGGGGACGAAGTAGAAATTGTCTCCCTCGGAACGGAGTTCGAATACGCCGAGGTCGTTGGCCAGGGTTTCCGCCGATCCGGTGATCAGGTAGCCGTCGCTTCGTAGGATCGAGGCGAGCCTCAATTGAATTTTCCGCCGCGTTTCGACATCGAAATAGATCGAGACGTTGCGGAAGAAGATCGCGTCGAAATCGGAGAATTTGGCGGGCCATTCGTTTCCGATCAGATTGATGCGCCGAAATTCCGTCATGGCCGCGAGCTCGCCCTTGATGCGCCAGCGCGAATCGCCGGCTTCATCGAACCAGCGCTTCCGCCTCTCGGCTTCCAAGCCCCTGAACGAGAAGGGTCGATAGACGCCAGCCAGCGCGAGTTCGAGGGCCTTGCTGTCGATGTCGCAGCCTATGATCGTAAAGAGCCTCGAGGACTCGGCGCCGAAGCACTCCGAGAGGGTCATGGCGATGGAATAGACCTCCTCGCCCGACGAGCATCCGGCGCTCAGGATCCTGAGCGGCCTGGTCCGACCTTCCGCGAGGAGCCGCGGCACGATGTCGTGGGCGAAAAAAAGCAGCTGGGGACAGTCTCGACAGAAATAGGTCTCGTTGATCGCGACCGACTCGACGAGGCTGAAGAATTCGCCCTCGTCGCCGAGGAGCCTGAGATAATAATTGTGATCATCGGCGCCGCCCGACGCCCCGATCCTCTCCCGAAGGGAATCTTCGAGGGACCTCTCGGCGGGACCGCGGATGTCGATGCCGGCGCGTCGCTTGATCAGCTCCTTGAAAGGCGCGAGATCCACGATCAGCGCCCCGCCACGCCGGCGACCCGGCACATCTCGGGCGCTATGTCCTCAATCGATAGCACCTTCAGCGCTGCTCCCCGCTCTATGGCCACCTTGTTCATCCCGAACACGACGGAGCTCGCCTCGTCCTGGGCGATGGTCAGCCCGCCCGAGGCCTTTATTTCCGCGAGCCCCCTCGCCCCGTCCTCGCTCATGCCCGTAAGAATGATGCCGACGCCGCGCTTTCCGCGGGCGGCCGCCACCGAAGCCAACAAGGCGTCGCAGAGCGGATGGAAGACCTGCCTCCCTACCTGGGTCCCGAGGAGGAGGCGACCTGATGGCGCGAGGGAAAGGTTGGATTCCGAAGGCGAGATGTACACCTCCCCCGCGGCGGGCAGCTCCCCTCCGGCGGCGAGCCTCACCTTCAGCTTGGTGATCGTCGAAAGCCACTGGACGAGGCCTGGGGCGAAACCGTCCGAGATGTGCTGGGCTATGAGGATGGATGCCGGGAAGTCCTGGGGCAGGGCGGAGAGAATTCTGGCGAGGGCCTGGGGCCCGCCCGTCGACGAGGCGATGGCGAAAACGGGCTGGACCCCCGCCTCGACATTGGACGCGGCAACCGCGAAGCCCGGTGACGGCGCGGCGCTCCGCTGCCCTCCCTGTCGCGGCAGGGTCCTGACTTTCGCCGAGGCGAGGGCCTTCACCTTGCCCACGAGTTCAGCCCGCGAGGCGTCGGAGGCGTCGGGTTTCGCCAAGACTTCGAGGGCTCCGCGCTGCACAGCAGCGTAGGCCTTTTCCGCGTCGAAGGCGCTGCTCACGACGAGAATCGGCAGGGGATTCGAGGCCATGATCTCCGTGATGGCCCCCATGCCGTCGAGGATGGGCATGCCGAGATCCATCGTCACGATATCGGGCCGGAGACGCCGGGCGAGATCGACGGCCTCGCGTCCGTCGCGCGCCTCGCCGATCACGGCTATCTCAGGATCCACCTCGAGGATGTCGCGCAGCACGGCCCGCGCGATCGCGCTATCGTCGGCTACGAGAACCCTGATCTTCATGCTTCGCGCTGCAGCTTGAATATGCCGACCAACTCGTTGAGCTCGACGGCTGTCGCGTTCATCGTGTGGCTGATCTCGGCGATCCTGGTGATCGAGGCCGCCGTGTTCTGGCTCGCGGCGACGATCTCGCGGAGGGCGATGACGACCTGCCCGCTCGCCGTCCGCTGTTGTTGGGTGGAAAGCGAAATCTGCTGCGCCGCGTCGGTCGTACGGCTCGCCGCCTCCACGAGCTCGCCGAGGAGGCCGTCGGCGTCGGCCGTGGCCTCGATGCCGTCGGCGATGCCGGCAGCCCGTTTTTCGGAGGTGATCACCAGCCTCGAGATCGAATCCTGGATCTCGCTGATCCTCGTCTCGATCTCTCCGGTGGAATCGGTGACGCTGTCGGCGAGCCTGCGGATTTCCGCCGCCACGACGCCGAATCGCTTGCCCGCCTCGCCGGCGCTCGCCGCCTCGAGGGCGGCGTTGAAGGCAATGAGCTTGGTCTGGTCGGCGATCGTGTTGATGATGGCCATCACCTTGCTGATCTCCTTGGACTTACGCCCCAGCTCGACGATCTCCGCGAGGCTCACCTCGTTGTCGCTCCTGATGCCCTCGATCTTCTCGCGCAGGATCGCCATCGACTCCGAGCCTCGCTTGCTGTTCTCCCAGGTGAGATTGGCGATGTCGACGACAGAGCCCGAATGCTCGGCGATCTGGGTCGAGGAGGCCGAAAGCTCCTCGGTGGTCGACGTGATCTCGGCGACCGAGGCCGACATCTCGCTCGAGGCCGCGGCCTGGGCGTCGATGGAGAAGCCGATGTCACTCGCCCCGTTGCGGATCGCGGCTGAGTTCTTGAGCACGGCAGAGGTCAACTCGCGGAGCCTCTCCTGCATTTCGAAGGCCGCCCTGGCCATTTCGCCTATCTCGTCATCGCGCTCGATGGTCTTTTTTTCTTCTTCGGAGCTGACCTTGGCGGTGAGGTCGCCATGGCCCACCGCCTTGATGAGCTCCACCACGGACTTGATCGGCTTCGAGAAACGGTTCGCTATCGAATTGCCGACGAGATAGAGGAGACCCAGGCCGATCAGGAAAAGCAGGCCCGCAAGGCCGATCGTCCTCGAACTGGCGGCGAAGAGCTCGTCCGAATAGGTGCCCCCCGCGACGATGATGCCGAGGTCCTTAATCGACCGGTAGTAGACGATCTTTTCGCGCTCCTTCGATTCTCCGGGGCTCTTCCAGAAATAGCGCACGACTCCATTCTTGTTTTGGAGCATTTCACGTACGTAGTAGTGACCCTTGTCGTCCTTGCTGTCGGCGATATTTTGACCCTGCATGGAAGGATCGACGACGAGCAGGCCCTTCGAATCGAGAAGGAAGAGATAACCCGTCGCGCCGATCTTGATGTCGGCAAGACCCTTCGAAAAGTCCGTCATGCTGACGAGATCGACGAAATCCGAACGGTAGGAGCTGACCGAAACGATCCAGTCCCAGGGGGCGAAGTATTCCATGTAGAGGGCCTTGGGCCGCTTGGTCGCCTCGCCAGGATTCGCCCAGTCGTATTCGAGGTAACCCTGTTTTTCTGCCATCTGCCGCTGGACGAAATCATTGTTCGAAAGATTGGCGCCGACGAGACTGGCCACAGGATGCACTTGGACGACGCCCGATGAGTCGATGCAGTAGACGTAGCCCTCGGTCCCGATTTTTTGGGCGAGTAGGGCGGAGGCCGCCAGGCGCTTCGCCTCGAGCTCGCTGTAACGCCCCGCCTTGAATTGCATGTAGTAGAAGGTAACGAGGTCGAGATCGCGTTCGGCCATGCCCTTCAAGTAATTCTTTATGACATTTGAAAAATCTATTTCGAGTAGATTGCGCGTGTTGGTGACCAGCGCATCCATGTTCGCCATCGATTGCTGGTACAAGGACCGATAGCTGAGAATCGAAGCCCCCGCCACGATCGCTCCCACAAGAAGGAAAAACGCCAAGGAGTAGGATAGGTTGAGCTGCCTCTTGATAGTCACGTCCGAGCCCTCCGAGGAATGTCAGGGTTCTGACCGACGCCTGTGAGACAGTCGATCACGCCAACAATAGTCTATCCTGGGCCGGAACACAAAGGAGCGTCGGTCGGGTCTTGCGTGACCCGTACAAGCGCTCGCCACGGCCGATCGACGGAATCTTCGGAACTCGGGAAGGGTGGAGCCCTCAATGTACGTGTTCGAAAGCTTCCTTACATCCGCTCGATCTCGTGCTTATAGATGCCCAGTGCCTTCGCCCTTCAAACCCCCGACCCATAGATTGCGAACCTATAGGTGGGGGCCGTTCGCCGTTTCTCCATCCTTAGCCGATTTTGCCTTTGTTGTCTAATTCTATATTTGGCAAGGGATAATGTCAAAGGAGTCGTTGGTCGCCTGTTATCAAGCCTTGCCATTTTGGGTCATTTCTCAATCTCAGAGTCAATCTCAGAGTAGGGTTTTGGGCGAGAATCTCAGAGATAATCTCAGGGTTTTTAGGCTGCGTACGGCTTGTCTGGAACCAATTCGGCCTCACGAATAGCTTGCCAATAGCGTGCTGTGGTCGGCTTGACGTGTATAAGAATATGCCATAATGTATACAAGTCGCGTCTTCGTGCATAACAACCGGCTGGTTTCTATACAGATGAGAGGAGCACCATGGCCGAGGATTTGCCCCCGCTCCCCCCCTCGATTCTTTTGGAGACGCCCGCCGTGCTCAAGAAGGCGGCTCGCGCGCATCGCTTCCTGGCCGAGCTGAAGGGGCGGTGCCGGGCGATTCCGAACCAGGGCATCCTTATCTCCACCCTCGCGCTCCAGGAGGCCAAGGACAGTTCCGAAATCGAGAACATCGTCACGACCCAGGACGAGCTCTTTCGCGAGGATCTCGAGGCCTCTCCCGCCACCGGCCTCGCGGCCAAGGAGGTCAGGAACTATGCCCAGGCCCTCCGCACCGGCTTCGAACTCGTCCGTGATCGGGGCATCCTCGCCGCGAATGACCTCGTTCGCGTGCAGGAGGAGCTCGAGCGCAACCGGGCCGGTTTCCGTCGGCTGCCCGGCACCAATCTCGTCAACGACCGCACGGGGGAGGTGGTCTACACCCCACCGCAGGACTACGACACCATCGTCGCCCTCATGGCCAACCTCGAGCGCTTTATCAACGACGACTCCCTCCTCGACGCTGACCCTCTCGTGAAGATGGCGGTCATCCACTACCAGTTCGAGAGCATCCACCCCTTCTACGACGGCAACGGGCGGACGGGGCGCATCCTCAATGTGCTCTACCTCGTGCTGAAGGGGCTCCTCGACATTCCGGTGCTGTACCTGAGCCGCCACTTCATCCGCAGCAAGGAGCTGTATTACCAGGGCTTGCGCGCGATCCGGGACGAGGGAGCTTGGGAGTCCTGGCTCCTCTACGTCCTCGACGCGGTCGAGACGACCTCGCGCGGCACCTTGGCGATGGTCGACGCCATTTCCACCGCCATCGAGGATTACCGCTTACGCATCAAGGAAGGCCATCGCTTCTACAGCCAGGAGCTGGTCGACAACCTGTTCTTCCACCCCTACACCAAGATTGAGTTCGTGGAACGGGACCTCGGCGTCTCCCGCCTCACCGCCACCAAGTACCTTGAGGCCCTCGCTGACTCGGGCTTCGTGCGGAAGGAGAAGGCGGGTCGGTTCAATTATTACATCAATACCCGCCTTGTCGGGATCCTCACGGAACCTCGCGCGGAGTGAGCCCTTGGCCCCCATCCACCGCGCGAGGCCGTGGATGGGGGAGGGTGGCACTTTGTCTCGTTCAGGGGAGATAGCCGTGGTCGCGATTCCAGGCGTACTTCTGCACGTAGCTGTTGTGGAAGTCGAGGCTCCGCGCCTTTCGCTTCTCCTCGTCGATGCCGATGGCGGCGAGTGCGGCGTAGAGCGAGTCGATGAAGCGCTTTGCGTGGATCGGCCGGTCACGAGCCTCGCCGTAGAACACGAGGTCCTCCGGCTCCTGATAGGGGAGCTCGGCGGTCACCTTACCGATAAGCTCGGCTACCGACCTGGGGATGGTCACGTTCCGCACCATCCCGATCGTCGCCGGGTCGAAGAGGGTCCTCGCTTCGGCAATGGAGAGTATGCCCCGCCGAGGCTTCTCCTCGGCAAGGCCTCATATGCGAATCGTTGGATCTGCGGAGATGAATCCGAGCCGGAAGGCTTCCTTCAGAATAGTCCTGAATGCCAGGTAGACGAGGTTGATGGACTTTGCCTTGAGGCCGTCTTTCTCCTTCATCACAAGGAGCCAGACTTCGACGTCTGCAGTCGTGATCGAGGCAAGGAGCCTGGAGTGCCGGTTAAGGCTCTCGTGCGGCTAGCTGGCGTAACTTACTTTACTAAAAAGAGCTACTACCTATCAGATTGCAGTTCTCAAATGGAGAATAGGGGAGGTTGGCTTCGCCAACCCGCCCTTCAATCTCGGACATCCTGTCCTCGATTTCCGGGCCGGGGCGAAGGCTCTCGCCCGCGTCGCGCGCTCGATATCTCGCGCGCTTCCCTGCGGGCTCGACCGAGCGTCGTCCTCAGAAGATCGGACGTCGCTCGGAGCCTTCGCCCTTCGAATCCCCTATTCTCCCAATCGAAACGAAGAGCCGCCCTGACGGACGGCTCTTCGTTTCTGGAGAATAGGGGATTCGAACCCCTGACCTATAGATTGCGAACCTATCGCTCTACCAACTGAGCTAATTCCCCGAAGTCGGAGGAAAAATAGTCGAGATGACGGGTTCGGGTCAAGGGGCGAATGGATGACCGGAGCGACATGGATCGGCTTTCAGTTCGTCTCGTGAGGGATCTTCGTCGGTCCGCCGCGATGCGTCGCGAGCATCGTGCGCTCGATGGCGCCGATGGAACCGTCGAGGTTTCGCGAAACGAGAATCGAGAAGATGATATCGACGACGGTGAGCTGGTTCACTCGCGATGTGGAGGCGCCTTGGCGATAGATGCGTTCAGATGCCGGGACGAGGAGGGCGATATCGGCGAGTCTGCGTACGGAGTTGTCGCTGTCCATCGTGAGCGAAATGACGCGGACCTTCCTCTCGCGAGCCTGGCGCGCCACTTCCAGCATCGAGGCATTCTCCCCAGAGTAGGAAAACACGATGGCGAGGTCTGTGGGGCGGAGGGTCGAGGCCGTCGTCACCTGGAGGTCAGTATCGGCCGTGTAGGCGGCGGGAAGGCCTACTCGCAGGAGTTTCTGGAGGAAGTCGTAGGCCACGACTCCCGAGGCTCCGACGCCGAAGAGGGCAGTCATGGAGGCGCCGAGAATCGCATCGGCCGCCGCCTCGACGGCCGCGGGATCGAGGCAGGAGGCGAGGAGGCCGAGACTCCGCTGGGCTTGGTCGATGACGCTCCGGATGATATGGGCTGGCGCGGCCTTCGATTCGAGATCGAGATCGGGAATGAATCGCTCGTCGGCGTCGCGGAACACGTCATGTGCCAGTCTGAGCTTGAAGTTGCCGAAGGAGCCAAGGGCGATGCGTTTGCAGAAACGGACCACGGCGGCCTGGCTCGATCCGCTCTGGCGCGCGAGCTCGCTGACGTTGTAGTGGAGGGTCTTCTTGGGTTCGCGGAGCACGTACTCGGCGATCTTGCGCTCCGACTCCGACAGGCTGTCGAGTTTGAGTTCTATGGAAGCGATCGCGCTCTCGAAGGGCTTTTGCTCATCCACCGCTCGTTCGCCTTTCCTCCTCGTGGACCTTGAGCGCGGCGGAGATGGGGCCTCCGCCCAGTTGATCGAGGCGTTCGGCCTCTGCGCGGTCTACCCCGAGGAGGACCATGATTATAGCGACCTTGGGTTTCTGTCCAGACTCTTCGTAGGCCTTGGCCGCCTCGGCCCGGCTGCAGGAGGTTGCCTGCTGTATTAGGCGCTTCGAGCGTTCGACGAGCTTCTTGTTTACAGGTGTGAGATCGACCATGAGGTTGCGATAGACCTTGCCGATCCTGATCATCGCCGCCGTCGTGATCATGTTCAGCGTCAGTTTTTGCGCGGTGCCCGCCTTCATCCTCGTGGAACCGGTGACGACCTCGGGACCGACATCGAGGAATATGCTGTGCTTCGCGTAGTCGAAGGTCTTCGAATTCCGGTTGCAGCTGATCGCCGCCACCACGGCGCCAAGCTCCCGCGCCTTAGCCATCGCTCCGAGGACATAGGGGGCCTGCCCCGAGGCGGTGATGCCCACGAGGACATCGTTCGCCGTAAAGCCGGCCGCTTCGAGTTCGAGGACTCCGGCCTCACTGTCGTCTTCGGCGCCCTCTATCGACCTGACGAGGGCATCGCGACCGCCGGCTATGAGGCCTTGCACCATCGTGGGCGGGACGCCGAAGGTCGGCGGGCATTCGGAGGCGTCGAGGACGCCAAGTCGTCCCGAGGTTCCCGCCCCGATATAGAAGAGTCTGCCGCCTTGTCTAAAGGATGCTTCGACATCGTCGACCAAGGCAGCGATGCGATCGATCGCTCTCTCCACCGCGAAGGGGACGTTCTTGTCCTCCGCATTGATGATTCGGAGTATTTCGGCCGTGCTGCGCGAATCGATGTCCATTGATGATTCGTTGCGGCTTTCCGTTGTAAAGCCTTCGAGCATGTCCTGTGTAACGGGTGCATTTACCATCAGCGAATGCCCTTTCGCGGGGGATTTACCGCAAGCTGCATGGAACCTCCCGATCTGGCGTTATTGAAAAGCAATTTCAGTATAGCATAAAAATGCGCGGTTGTATAGAAATTAAATTTCAAATTCCCCTTGCGCGTTTGTTAATTTCGGCTCACACTTACCTGACGATGGGGGTAATTCTCCCCGCCTTTTCGGGGTGTCCCATCAGGTAGTCGATGGAGGCTGGGTGCGAATGGATGATTCGAAGGCGGAGACTGACTTCCGAGGACGTTACGCGGCCAAGGTCGATCATCTCCTGATAGGCATCATGTCGGGCACTTCCCTCGACGGGGTCGATGCCGTCCTCGTCCGCATTTCGGAAAGACCAGGCGGCGATCCACCCACCGTTTCGCTTCTCGGGCATTCCTATGTTCCTTATACTGAAGAAATGCGTGCCTTGGTCGCCGCCCTTTGTTCTCCGGCCACCGCCCGCATCGACGACCTGACCTACCTTCACTTCGGGGTCTCCGAGTGGTATGCGACGGCAGTCGCTCGCGTCCTTGGAAGAGCCGGAGTCGCCTCCGCGGATATCGACGCGATCAGCATGCACGGCCAGACGGTCTGGCATGCGCCTCAGCCCCGCTCCTTCCCCGGTCCTGATGGAACCACACTCCAGGTCAAGGGCACCCTCCAACTCGGTTCGAGCTCCGTGCTCAGGGAAAGGACGGGCATTCCCGTCATCGCTGACCATCGCGCCCGCGACATGGCTGCCGGAGGCGAGGGTGCACCTCTCGCCCCTTACATCGACGCCCTTCTTTTCGGCTCCCCGGACGACGGTGTGGTCGTCCAGAACATCGGCGGCATCGGCAATGCCACGATCATTCCGCCTGGAGCCTCGAACGAGCATGTCTTCGCCTTCGACACGGGCCCGGGCAACATGGTGATCGACGCCGTGGTGAACGAAGGCACTTCCGGCGCCCTGCGCTATGACGATGGGGGAGCCCTGGCCGCCATCGGCAAGGCATCCGAAGGCATCGTCGCGGAACTCATGCGCGATCCCTATTTCGCGAGGCGCCCTCCCAAAAGCACGGGAAGGGAAGTCTACGGCGCGGACTTCGCGGCCGCCCTCGTCGCGGAGGCGAGGAAGCGCGGTCTCACCTTCGAGGATACCGTGGCCACCGCGACGGCCTTCACCGCCGAGTCCATCGCGAGGGCGATGCGGGACTTCGTGTTGCCGACCGTCCCCGTGTCCCGCCTCCTCGTGGCGGGGGGCGGAGCCCTCAATAAGACACTGCTCCGCATGCTAGGCGAACGTCTGCCCCGCGATATCCAAGTCGCGACCACGGAGGCCTTCGGTGTGCCCGACCAGGCCCGCGAGGCCATGGCCTTCGCCCTCATCGGCCACGAGTCCCTCATGGGGAGGCCCGGCAACCTTCCCGCGGTGACGGGGGCGCGACATCCCGTCGTTCTCGGATCAATCACTTTGTGATCGGATTTTCCGCACTTCATAAGGAGGTTTCTATGAAGAGATTGACGATCATGCTCCTCGCACTGGCTTTGATGACGCTGGGGGCCGGCACGGGTGTCTTCGCCGCCGGCACGGAAAAGGTAATAACGATCGGCGTCGATCAGGAGGCGGTGGGACTCGATCCGAGCATCGTCACGGCCTTTTCATCGATGCGCCGCATCGACCTGCTCTACAATCGCCTCGTCAGACTCGACGACAATCTCGTCGTCGTCCCCGATCTCGCCGAGTCCTGGGACATTCCGAATAACGTCACCTACATCTTCCACCTGCGCAAGGGCGTCAAGTTCCACAACGGGCGCGAGATGACGGCGGAAGACGTCAAGTATTCGTTGAATCGGGTCCTCGATCCCAAGACGGCATCGCCGGGAAGGTCCTATATCTCCCTCATCGACGCGATAGACGTGCTCGACAAATATACCGTGAAGGTCCATCTCTCCGCGCCCCTCGCCTCCCTCCTCGACGGTCTCACCTCGGACAATCTATCAATTGTGCCGAAAGAGGTCGTGGAGGCCAACGGTAATCTCCAGAAGGTCGAATGCGGCACCGGTCCCTTCATGCTCAAGGAATGGGTCGCCGACAACTCGATGACCCTCGTGAAGAACCCCGACTACTTCGAGAAGGGCGCGCCGGCCGTCGACAAGGTCATCTTCCGCGTCATTCCCGAGCAGGCTTCCCTCCTCGCCGGCGTGAAATCGGGGGATATCGATTTCGCGACGATCAACGACGGGGCCCTCATCCGACAGGCGGCCAAGGATTCCAAGGTCGTCGTGATGAGCAAGCCCGGCCTCAACATGCGCATCTTCAGCTTCAACACGACCCGCAAGCCCTTCGACGACGTGCGAGTCCGCGAGGCCATTTCCCTCGCCCTCGACCGCTCCGAGATCCTCACCATCGCCGAGTTCGGCATGGGCAAGACGACCGGTCCCCTCCCCGTAGCCGCGACGCAGTGGGCTTTGCCTCCCTCCAAGCTGCCCTTCTCGACGCCCGACCTCGCCAAGGCGAAGAAGCTCCTCGCGGACGCCGGCTATCCCAACGGCTTCTCCTTCAACATCACCTGTTCCTCGACCTATGAAGGCGGTCTCGCCGTCGCCCAAGTCGCCCAGGACGAGCTCAAGAAGATCGGCGTCACCGCCAATCTCGAGGTCGTGGAGTGGGGCGCCTACATCGACAAGTGGGTGAAGCGCGACTACGACACCATGATCGAACTCCGGGGCGGCTCCGGCGAACCCGATCGCTTCCTCTACCGCACCTTCTACAGCACGGGGGCCGTCAACAATTTTCTCTTCAAGGACGCGGAGGTCGACAAGCTCCTCGACCAGGGCCGCACGCAGACCGTCTTCGCGGACCGCAAGGCGACCTACGACAAGCTCCAGAATCTTCTCAGCGAAAAGGTCCCGGCTGTCTTCCTCTATTGCCCGAACGAGAACCAGGTGCTGAGCACCAGGTTGTCGGGCTTCAAGGAGGTCGGCAACGGCAGCATCTGGTACCTGACCTACACGCAGGTTCGGTAACAAGGCATAGAATGGCAAAGGCGGCGGGACCTGCGATCCCGCCGCCGCGACGCCGGTAATTTTCGTACTACTCGGAGACGCGCGTGGGCAGATACATAGCCAAGAGACTCCTCTCGTTGATTCCCGTCCTCTTCGGGGTTTCGATCATCGTTTTCTTCCTCGTGCGCCTGATCCCGGGCTCGGCCCTCCAGATGTATCTCGGCACCCAGGTCGAGGCGACGCCCCAACAGATGGAGGAATTGAAAAGGATTTTCGGCGAGGATAAGCCGGTCCCCGTACTGTACGTCGAATGGCTCGGCAGGCTCCTTCAGGGCGATTTCGGCTATTCGCTCCGCACGGGCCGTCCTGTCCTTCCGGATATCCTCCAGCGCTTTCCCATCAGTTTCGAGTTGACCGTCCTCGCCCTGGTCATCGCCCTGGCGATCGGGATTCCTCAGGGCATTCTCGCCTCGCTCGGCAAAAATCCCGTGGGCAACGTCGTCAACAGGATGCTCGGCCTCCTCGGTCTTTCGCTGCCGCAGTTCTGGCTTGCGGCCCTTATGGTCCTCCTCTTTTCGGGATTCCGGGGTTGGATACCCATGGGGAATTACGTGGGCTTCTTCGAGCAGCCCTTGAAGAACCTGCAGATGATGCTCCTTCCCTCCTTCGCGATCGGCGTGGGACTCGCGGCCGTCATCATGCGGTACACGCGCAACAGCATGCTCGAGGTGCTGCAGATGGATTACATCCGCACGGCGAAGGCCAAGGGACTCAAGCAGCGCGTCGTCATACTGAGGCACGCCCTCAAGAACGCCATACTACCGGTCATCACGGTGGCGGGATTCAACACGGGCTATCTCCTCGGAGGCGCCATCGTCATCGAGGAGGTCTTCGCCCTGCCCGGCATGGGAAGGCTCGCGCTCTACGCGATCTATCAGCGCGACTACCCGGTAATCCAGGGCATCGTCCTCGTGATCGCCGCCCTCTTCGTCCTCGTCAACCTCGCGACGGATCTCATATACGCGATGGTCGATCCGCGCATCCGCTTCGACGACGCGAGGAGGAGCGCATGACCATCAAGGCGATCGGGAAGAACAGCATAGCCGTCGCGGGCATCGTCATAATAGGTATATACCTGCTCGCGATCGCGCTTTCGTTTTTCTGGCTCCCCTTCGATCCGGTGAAGATGGACGTGGATCATCTCCTCGAGGCGCCCTCCATCGCGACGGGTCACCTCTTCGGCACCGACGAATTCGGAAGGGACATACTTTCGCGCATCATGAAGGGCGGCTTCGTGTCCCTCGTCATCAGCCTGTCGGCTACCGCTCTGGGTGCGACCGTCGGGATCGCGATGGGCACCTGGGCTGGATTCTTAGGCGGCCGATGGGATCATTGGCTGATGCGCGTCGCCGACATCCTTTTCTCCTTTCCATCCCTCCTCCTCGCGATCTTCGTGATGGCCGTCCTCGGCGAGAAGACCTGGAACGTGGTGATCGCGATTGGTATTGTCTATATTCCGCAGTTCGCGCGGATCAGCCGAGGCGCCATCCTCGGGGTGAAGACGAACGAGTTCGTCAGGGCGGCCCGTTCGAACGGCGCGAGTTCGAGCTTCATCCTGTTCAAGCATCTCTTGCCCAACATTATGGTTCCCATCATCGTCCAGATTTCCCTCTCACTTTCGGTGGCGATCCTCCTCGAATCCTCGCTGAGCTTTCTCGGTCTCGGCGTCCAGCCCCCCGATCCCTCCTGGGGCAACATGCTGAGCTCGGCGCGCAAGGTCATGGTGATCGCGCCATGGACCGCCATCTATCCCGGACTTGCGATCGTCTTCATCGTGCTGGGCTTCAACCTCCTCGGGGACGGCCTGCGCGATCTCCTCGATCCGCGTCTGAAGAATCTGAGGTAGGGGATGGCGACCATGAACGACGATATCGTTTTGAGGGTGGAAGGCCTCGCCACTCATTTCGGGACCGAGGCAGGCCTCGTCAAGGCAGTGGACGGAATTTCCTTCGAGCTCAAGCGAGGCGCGATCCTCGGGATCGTCGGCGAGTCGGGTTCGGGGAAGTCGGTGACGAATCTTTCCATACTCCGCCTTGTGGCCAGCCCTCCAGGAAAGATGGCGGGAGGGAAGGTTCTCTATCAAGGGCGCGACCTCCTGGCCGCGAGCGAGGAGGAGGTGCGGCTCCTCCGCGGCAAGAACATCGCCATGATCTTCCAGGACCCGCTGACCTCCCTCAATCCCGTCATCAAGATCGGCCGCCAAATCGAGGAAGCGATCCAGATCCACCACGGGATCGGGCACAGGGAAGCGATGAAGAAGGTCGTCGAGATGCTCAAGCTCGTCGGCATACCCGATGCGGAACGCCGGGCGGGGGACTATCCCCACCAGTTCTCCGGCGGCATGCGCCAGCGCGTGATGATTGCGATGGCACTTTCCTGCAATCCCGACATACTCATCGCGGACGAACCGACCACGGCCCTCGACGTCACCATCCAGGCGCAGATCCTCGATCTCGTCAGCAACCTGTCGAAGCGCTCCTCGACTTCCGTCATCCTCATTACCCACGATCTCGGCGTCGTCGCCGGCCTTTGCGACTCCGTCTGCGTGATGTACGCCGGGCGCATCGTCGAGCGAGCCTCGGTGGACGATCTCTTCTACGATCCCCTCCACCCTTATACGCGGGGCCTTCTCGATTCCATCCCGAGGGCCGATCGTTCCGGTTCGGAGCGGCTCTACTCGATCCCCGGTGCTCCCCCGAACCTGGTCGACATGCCCGAGGCCTGTCCCTTCAACCCTCGCTGTCCGAGGGCGATGGATATCTGCAGAAGGGCGCGGCCGCCCGAGACCGCGGTGCCGGGAAGGTCGCCGCGGACGGTGAGCTGCTGGCTCCACGTGAAGGAGGGTTCCGATGCCCGATGAAGAGACCCTCCTCGAGGTGCGCGGACTCAAGGTCCACTTCCCGATCGAAAAGGGCATCCTCACCCGGCGCCGCGTGGGCTGGGTCCGCGCCGTCGACGGGGTTGATTTCGACGTGCGCAAGGGCGAGTCCCTCGGCCTCGTGGGCGAATCGGGCTGCGGCAAGACGACGACCGCGATGGCGGTAGCCCGGCTCGAGGCCCTGAGCGCGGGCCAGGTCCTCTTCGAGGGCCGGGACCTCGCCGCGATGGGGAGCCGCGAGCTCAACCGCGCGCGCAAGGATTTCCAGATCGTCTTCCAAGACCCCTGGTCCTCGCTCGATCCGCGGATGCGGGTGAGCGACATCATCGCCGAGCCGCTTCGCATTCACGCGGGACGCGGTCATATCCAGGTTTCGGAGTCCGAGATCGAGGCAAAGGTGCTCTCCCTCATGGAGCGCTGCGGCCTTTCGAAGGCCTTCGCGACGCGTTACCCGCACGAGTTCTCCGGAGGTCAACGTCAACGCATCGGCATAGCGCGGGCCCTCGTCCTCGGTCCGAAACTGATCATCGCGGACGAACCCGTGTCGGCCCTCGACGTGTCGATCCAATCCCAGATACTCAACCTCCTCAAGGACCTCCAGAAGGAGTTCGGGCTCACCTTCCTCTTCATCGCCCATGACCTCGCGGTCGTCGAGTACTTCTGCAATCGCATCGCCGTCATGTATCTCGGCAGGATAGTCGAAACAGCCAGTTCATCGGAATTGAGCCGATCGCCCCTCCATCCCTATACGAAGGCCCTCCTCTCGGCCGTGCCTCTGCCGGACCCGAAACGCGAGCGCGAGCGTCGCCGTATCATCCTCAAGGGCGACGTCCCCTCGCCGAGCGTCGAGCGTAAGGGCTGCCCCTTCCGCGAACGTTGTCCCGAGGCCTTCGCGCGCTGCGAGAACGAGGCCCCCACGCTCAGGCCGGCGGCTGGCGGAAAGGGCGGCGGAATGGCTGGTGCCGAGGTCTCCGAAGAGCATCGCGTCTCTTGTTTCCTGTATGGGAGCGAGTGAAATGGAAGCTTCCCTGCGGGACATGGTCGCGGCCGATGCTCCTGCCTGCGCCGCGATGGTCTGCGATTCGGAAATCGGCAGCCGCTACGGCTTCGAGCCGGCAGCGATGGGGGCAAACCTCGAAGCCGCCCTCGCCAAGGGCGGCGAGCTCTTCGTCGCCGAACTCGATGGCAAGCTGGCCGGCTTCGTCTGGATGGATCGGCGCGGGGCCTTCTCCTCGGCGCCATACCTTCGCCTTGTGGCGGTGGACGGAACGTTGCGCGGTTCGGGCGTCGGCGCGAGGCTCCTCGCCGAATTCGAAAGGCGCGGCTCTGAGGTCGGCCGGGATTTCTGCCTCCTCGTCTCCGACTTCAACAGCGCCGCGCAGGCCTTCTACGAACGCCACGGTTATAAAAAGGTCGGACAGCTGCCCGATTTCGCCCGCGAGGGCATCGCGGAAGTCTTCATGATCAAGAGGCGCGGGACGGGGCCGACGTGAGGCAACCTGCAGCCGGCGGAGATGGCGCGGCTTCGAGTACCGCGCGCGTCGCGGAGGCCTTCGCTTCGAAAGTCGAAGCCGCCGTTTTCGAGGGCCTCTTTGCCGGGGCCGCCCTGCGCGTCGAGCGAAGGGGCCTCGCCCTTTTCGAGGGAGCCTGGGGCGATGCGCTCCGTTTCGGTTCCGAGCGCATCTCCATGAGCCCGGACACGATCTTCGACATCGCCTCGATAACGAAGCTCTTCACCACGACGGCCGTGCTGAGGCTGATCAGCCTGGGGAAGCTCGGTCTCGACACGAGGCTCGACGAGGTCCCCGGACTCTTCGGCGATACGCTGGCCGCCTCGCCCTCTTTCTCACCGGCGGCGAGGCTTTTGACGGCGGCGGGAAGCCTGACCATCGCCTCCCTCCTCTCCCATTCCTCAGGCCTTCACTATTGGTACCCCTTTTACGCCCGACGCGGCGAAGCCTTCGAGGCCATTCTCGCCGACGTCATCGAAGAACATCCCCTCCGGTATGAAACGATCTATTCCGACCTCAATTTCATGATCCTCGGCCGAGTCATAGAGGCCCTGTCCGGTAAGCCCCTCGACGAGGCCGTCCGCGATCTCGTCTTCCATCCCCTCGGGCTCGAGCGGACTTCCTGGAGGAGACCTCTCGGCCCCGTCGCCGCCACGGAATTCGGCAATCGCATCGAGGAGGGGATGGTAGCCGCCCTGGGGCTTCATTTCGAAGGCTGGCGCCCACGCGAGCTGCCCATCAGCGGCGAGCCCAACGATGGCAATTGCCACTATTATTTCGGCGGTGCCGCGGGCCACGCCGGAGTCTTTTGCGACCTGCGCGACCTCTGCCGCCTCGGCAGGCTCTACCTTGATGGAGGTCAGGCCGACGGCGAAGCGCTGATCGGGCCCGGCCTCGCGGCCGAGGCCCTTCGCGACAGGGGGGCCGGACGGGGCCTCGGCTTCCAGCTCGGCGAAAACTACCCGGGCGGAGGCTGCGGCCATACAGGGTTCACGGGGAGCTACATCCATCTCAACGAGGCTTCGGGGCTCGTGATAGTCCTCCTCGCCAACCGACTCCATGTCGCATCGCCGCGCGACATCAATCCTTTCAGAAGGGAAGTCTCGGCACTCGCCCTCGCCCTCTTCGGCGGGGACGAGGCCATTCTTCCGTGACCGGAGCAGCGTCATGACCAGCATCGTCGATCGAAGGGACCTCGAATCCCTTCCGCCCGCCTATCGTCAGTACTATTCGGAAATAGCGAAATTCATCCCGTCGACGAGGATCTTCTGCGATCCCCTCAGGACCTTCGCGTATGGAACCGACGCCAGCTTCTACAGGTTGATTCCCAAAATCGTCGTCAAGGCTCGGAGCGTCGAGGAAATATCGGGGCTATTCAGGGAATCGGAGCGCTTCGGGGTTCCCCTGACCTTTCGCGCGGCCGGCACGAGCCTTTCGGGCCAGGCGGTGACCGACTCCGTCCTCGTCCTGCTCGCCGGCGGCTGGAAACGGCACCGCATCCTCGACGAGGGGAGGCGGATCTCTCTCGAGCCCGGTGTCGTCGGCGCGCGGGCCAACGCCCTCCTCGCCGGCGCGGGCCGCAAGATCGGCCCCGATCCCGCGTCGATAGACCACTGCATGATCGGCGGCATCGCGGCCAACAACGCGAGCGGCATGTGCTGCGGCACGGCGGAAAACAGCTACCGCACCGTCGAGAGCATGAGGCTCGTATTCCGCGACGGAGCCGTCCTCGACACGGCCGACGAGGGCTCCCGCGAAGCATTCAGGGCGACGCACGCGGAACTCCTTGCCGAGCTCGAGGCTATCCGCGACGAGATCCGAAAGGACGCTGCCCTGGCCGCGAGGATTCGCGAAAAGTATCGCATCAAGAACACGACGGGCTACGGCATCAATTCCTTCATCGATTTCGACGATCCACTCGACATCCTTCTCCACCTGATGATCGGCTCGGAGGGCAGCCTCGGTTTCATCGCCGAGGTCACCTACCGCACCGTCGAGGAGCACGCGCACAAGGCTTCGGCGCTGGTGATCTTTCCCGACATCGCGCAGGCTTCCGCGGCCACGACCGCGCTCCGGAGCGAACCCGTTTCCGCCGTCGAGCTCATGGACAGGGCATCCCTCCGCTCGGTCGAGGGGAAGCCCGGCATGCCCGAGATCCTCGCCTCCCTCGGCCCGACGGCGACGGCCCTCCTCGTGGAAACTCGCGCGGGCGACAAGGCCGCCCTGGCGCGGCAGATCGGCCGAATCGAGGGGGCACTCGCCTCCCTGTCTACGGTGGGGCCGATTGCCTTCACCGATAGAAAGGAGGAATACGGAAGATTCTGGGATTTGCGGAAGGGGCTCTTTCCCGCGGTCGGCGCCGTGCGAAGGGTCGGAACCACGGTCGTCATCGAGGACGTCGTCTTTCCCCTGGCCCGCCTCGCCGAGGCGACAACGGAGCTCGAGCGTCTCATGCGGGAGCACGGCTACGACGAGGGCATCATCTTCGGCCACGCGCTCGAGGGCAACCTTCACTTCGTCTTCACCCAGGACTTCGGCGATCCGGGCGAGGTCGCCCGCTACAAGGCTTTCATGGACGCGGTGTGCGACATCGTCGTCAACAAATATGACGGATCGCTAAAGGGCGAGCACGGCACGGGCCGCAACATGGCGCCCTTCGTCGAGCTCGAGTGGGGCCGCAAGGCCTATGCACTCATGCGCAGGATCAAGGTAGCCTTCGACCCGAAGGGGCTCATCAACCCTGGCGTCGTCGTCGGCGACGATCCCGAGGCCCACCTCCGGAATCTCAAGGCCCTGCCACCCGTGGATGACCTCGTCGACACCTGCATCGAGTGCGGCTTCTGCGAAGGCATGTGCCCTTCCAAGGATCTCACGTTGACCCCGAGGCAGAGGATTTCCGCGGCGAGGGAGATGGCGCGGCTCCGCGCCGCTCTCCGCGATGGCGACGCCGGAGGCGCCGGAATCGCTACACGGGGCGAGACCGCGGCCAGGCTGGCGCGTTTCGAAAAGGACTATGTCTATCTCGGGGAGGCCACCTGCGCGACGGATGGCTTGTGCGCCCTCTCCTGTCCCGTTTCCATCGACACCGGTCGCTACACGAAGAAACTTCGCGCCGCAGCTGCCGGAGAATCCGCAAAGGTCACGGCACGCTTCATCGGCGGACATTTCCCCGCGACGACGGCGGGATTGCGGACGGGGCTCGCCGCCCTCGGACTTGCGCGAGGCCTGATCGGACCGAAGGCCCTGGGTTCGGCGGCGCGATTCGCCCGACGCATTTCTGCCGATCGCCTTCCGGCCTGGAACGAGGCGATGCCGGGCCGATCGAGTCCTATCCGCCCGGCGAAGGGTCATGCAGAACGGAGGCAAGCTTCGCCGCCGGCAGGTCCTACTTCCATGAAGGCCGCGGCAGTCGTCGCCTCGGCCGGCTCAGCCCCGCTGAAGGTGGTGTACTTCCCCAGCTGCATCGTCCGTTCTATGGGTTCCTCGCCCGGCGATCCCGATCGACGATCCCTCCACGAGGCGATGCTTTCCCTCCTCGAGAAGGGGGGCTACGAGGTCATCCTTCCCGAAGGTTTGCCTTCTCTCTGCTGCGGCATGGCCTTTTCGAGCAAGGGCTTCGTCGAAGAAGGTGAGAGAAAGCGCGTCGAACTCGAATCGGCCCTCCTCGCCGCGAGCCGGAACGGCGAATATCCCGTGCTCTTCGACACGAGCCCCTGCCTCTACACGGCGAAGGCCAAGGCCGACCCGCGGCTCAGGACCTTCGAGCCGGTCGAATTCATCCAGACCTTCCTCCTCGACAGGCTCGCCATCGAGAAGACTCCCGAAACCATCGCAATTCATATCACCTGCAGCTCGAGGAAGATGGCCCTAGCCGAGACCTTCCTCGCCGTCGCGAGAGCCTTCGCCGACAAGGTCGTCGTGCCCGCGAGCGTGGGCTGCTGCGGGGTGGCAGGCGATCGCATCTTCCTCCACCCCGAGCTCAGCGCCTCGGCCCTTTCCTCGCTCAAGGAGGAGCTGCCGCCTGATTGCCGGACCGGCTACTCGAACAGCAGGACCTGCGAGATCGGCGTCACGCTCTCGAGCGGCATTCCCTACCAGTCGATCGTGTACCTCGCGGACCGTTGCTCGCGGAAGGCCTGAGGGACACGAAGGGCGAAAGCTGCCGGTCGGGGGAGGCACGGGGACGAGGCGAGGGGATTGGTCGGGGCGGGCGGTCCGTCAGCTCCTAGATCAGGGGCTGGCCGCGGCATTGATGATCGCGTCGAACTCCTTGCCGCCGAGGAGCCCGAGCTCCATCGCCGCCTCTTTGAGCGTGAGGTCCCTGTCGCGTGCCAGCTTGGCTATTTTCGCCGAAGCCTCATAGCCGAGGCGCGGGGTCAGGGCGGTCACCGTCATGAGATTCCTGTCGGCGAGTTCCCTTATCCTCTTCGTGTCGGCTTCGATGCCCCTCACGCAGCGTTCGTCGAAACTCGCCATGGCGCCGGCGAGAAGCTCGATGGATTGGATGAGATCGAAGATGATCACGGGCTTGAAGACGTTGAGCTCGAGTTGTCCCGAGGCTCCGGCGAAGGCGATGGTCGAGTTGTTCCCGAAGACCTGGACGCAGACCATCGTAAGTGCCTCGATCTGCGTCGGATTCACCTTTCCCGGCATTATCGAGGAACCCGGCTCGTTTTCCGGAAGCCTGAGTTCGCCGATGCCGCATCGCGGGCCGGAGGCGAGAAACCGGATGTCGTTGGCGATCTTCATGAGGCTCACGGCCAGCGAGCTGAGGGATGCGGAAAGATGGACGAGATCGTCGTGGGCAGCGATGAAGGCGAATTTATTCTCGGCGGGGAGGAGGGGAAGGCCCGAGAGGGCGGCCAATTCCGCGCAGGCTTCCTCGGCGAATCCTTCGGGAGCGTTGAGACCAGTGCCCACTGCCGTTCCCCCCAATGGCAGTCGCATGAGACCGGCGAGGGCCGATTCGATGCGGCCTATGCCGAGGCGAAGTTGCTCGGCGTAGCCGGAGAATTCCTGCCCGAGGGTGATGGGCACGGCGTCCTGGAGGTGGGTCCGCCCCGTCTTCACGATGTCCGCGAAGTCGCGAGCCTTGGCATCGAGGGCGGCTAGCAGGGATCGCGCCGCGGGAAGGAGCTCCCTTTTCGTCTTCATTGCCGCCGCGACCTGCATCGCCGTAGAGAACACGTCGTTGCTCGACTGCGACCTGTTCACGTCGTCGTTGGGATGGAGGGGCTTGCCCGAGCCGAGGGCCAGGCCTGCCCTGCCGCTCGCGTAATTCGCGATGACCTCGTTGAGATTCATGTTGGTCTGCGTGCCCGAACCTGTCTGCCAGACCGAGAGGGGAAAGTTGTCGTCGAGTTCGCGTCGAAGGATGGCGTCGCAACCTTCGACGATGGCGGAGACCTTGTCGGGGGGCAGGGCCCGCACTCGACCGTTCGCTATGGAGCTGGCCTTTTTGATCATGGCGAGGGCGAGGATCAGCTCCATGGGCATGACTTCGCGGCCGATGCGAAAATTCTCGAAGGATCTTTGGGTCTGCGCTCCCCATAGCTTATCCGTCGCCACCTCGATGTCGCCCATGCTGTCATGCTCGATTCGAGTAGCCATCGCATCCTCCTTTTCGTCGGCCGTCGGCCGCTGGCCGCCGGCCGCTGGCCGCCGGCCGAGGCCCGGGAAGCCCGCGATCGGCGCTTCCGACGAAGATACTCGCGCCGCGGCCCGTTTACGAAATGCTGGCCGTGGCCATGGGATAGTGTTACTTTATGTCAGGACAAAAGGCGAGGTCCGATCCGGTCGCCACTCCGATAAAGGGGAATTCATGATCACTCAAGGCAGGAGACATCCATGACGCCGCGCGAGGACTTGGCCATCGTCATCGCGGGAGAAGCCGGGCAAGGGATACAGGCCATCGAGTCCATGCTCGCGGCCTTCGCCAAGCGAGCAAAACTTCACGTCTTCGCGACGAAGGAATACATGTCCCGCATTCGCGGCGGCTGCAACAGCACGGAGCTACGCCTCTCCCGGAGGCCGGTTTCGGCGAGGATCGACCGCGTCGACATCCTCGTCGCCCTGACCAAATCCGCCGTCGCCCATCTCGGCTCGCGGATCGGCGCCGCGACCATGGTAATCGGCGAAAAGATCATAGTTGGTCATGAAGGGATGCTGGACATCCCCTTCGCCTCGATCGCCGCGGGGCTCGGGGGGGCGATCTACGCCAACACGGTCGCGGTCGGCGCCCTTTGCTCCCTGCTCGGGATGGATCGCGCGAGCAGCGAAGGCGGGCTGAGGGATTTCTTCGCCAAGAAGGGCCCCGCCGTCGTGGAGGCGAATCTGGCGGCCTTCGCGAAGGGCTACGAGCGAGGAGCTGCGGTTCAGCCCAGGCTCCCGATCGAGCTGGGCGCCGATCCGGCCGTCGCCGAGGAGATCATGCTGACTGGCGCCGAGGCTGTCGCCTTCGGCGCCTCCGCGGCCGGCTGCGATTTCGTCTGCGCCTATCCCATGTCGCCCGGCACCTCGGTCCTCACGGCGATGGCGGGGATGTCTGAGCGCCTCGGCATCCTCGTCGAGCAGGTCGAGGACGAGCTCGGCGCCGCCAACATGGCCCTCGGGGCCTGGTACGCCGGCGCCCGCGCCCTCGTCACGACCTCGGGCGGGGGCTTCGCGCTGATGGGCGAGGCCGTGAGCCTCTCGGGCGCCATCGAGACGCCGCTCGTCGTCCACATCGCCCAACGTCCCGGCCCGGCGACGGGTCTCCCCACGCGGACGGAACAGGGCGATCTCAATCTCGCGATCCACGCGGGTCACGGCGATTTTCCCAGGGTCGTCCTCGCGCCGGGAGATCTCGAAGAGGGCTTTTCCCTCGCCCGGCTGGCATTCGAAATCGCCGACCGCTACCAGTCGCCCGTATTCATACTAACCGATCAGTACTATGTCGATTCGTACTACACGACGCCGGCCTTCGCCGTGCCTCCGGTGATCCCCTCCCGCGCTATCGTCGAAACGGCCAAGGACTACCGCCGCTACGCCCTCGGTTCCCCCGACGGCATCTCCCCCCGGGGCGTCCCCGGCCTGGGCGAGGGCATCGTCTGCGTCGACAGCGACGAGCACGACGAGGGAGGCTACATCACCGAGGACCCGGCGATGCGCAGATCCATGGTCGAGAAGCGGCTTTCCAAGGCGGAAGCCCTGCGGAAGGACATCCTCCCTCCCCATCTCCATGGAAGTGACAATTATGAGATTCTCGTCGTGGGTTGGGGTTCCGTGAAGATGCCGATCCTGGAGGCTCTCGCCCTCCTCGGCCGGCCGGAGATCGCCTATCTGCATTTCCCCTGGGTCTTCCCCCTGCCTCCCCAGGCGCGCGACTACGTCGGGAAGGCGAAGCTCGTCATCGCGATCGAGGGCAACGCAACCGGGCAATTCGCCGACCTCCTCGAATTCGAGACGGGCATCCGCATCCCGCATCGGCTGTTGAAATATGACGGCTCCCAGTATGCGGTCGAGGAACTTGCGGAACGGATATCGGCCCTCGCGCCGAGGAAGGCTTGAATGATGTCACAACGCTTCGATTTCGAGGAGAAGCGCGACCTGGCCTGGTGCCCCGGTTGCGGCGATTTCGCCATCAGGAGTTCGCTCTTAACTGCGCTGGAGAGGCTGGGCATCGATCGCGAGAAGCTTGTCATGGTTTCGGGGATCGGTCAGGCGGCCAAGATGCCCCAATACGTCAACTCGAGCTTCTTCAACGGTCTCCACGGCCGAGCCCTGCCCGTCGCGACCGCCATCAAGGCCGTCTCCCCGGATCTCACCGTGGTCGCCGCCGGCGGCGACGGCGACATGTATGGAGAGGGCGGCAACCATCTGATCCACGCCGCGAGGCGCAACCCCGACATCGCCCTCTTCGTCCATGACAACATGGTCTACGGCCTCACCAAGGGCCAGGCTTCGCCGACGAGTCGGACCGGCATGAAGACGGCCGTCCAGGTCTCGGGGGTCCTTTCCGAGCCCATCAATCCCCTCGCCCTGGCGATAGCCATGAACGTCGGTTTCGTCGCGCGGGCCTTGAGCGGGGACATCGAGGGCACTGCGGACATCATGCTGCGGGCGATCAGGCATCGGGGTCTCGCCCTCGTCGACATCTTCCAGCCCTGCGTGTCATTCAACAAGCTCAACACACTGCAGTGGTTCAAGGCCAACACCTACAAGATCGAGGCGGGATACAAGGCCGACGACCGCGCCGTCGCCTTCGCGCGGGCCCTCGAGGAATCGCCCTTTCCCCTCGGCGTCCTTTACGAAAGCGAGGAGCGAGCCCCCTTCGAGGAGCTCCTTCCGATCTATGGCGAGGATAAACGCCCGCTCAGAGGGCGGCGGCTGGATCTGGCGACCCTCGGCGAGATGATAGGGGAGAAGCGGCATCCGGGATTCGCGGAATAGGGTCGATCGGAAGCGAGGGTCTTCTCCCCTTCCATCCTCATCGCTTCCTGGCTGGCCAACACGGATAAGCGGGGCTACACTGCCCCGATGGGAAATGACAGCCGCCCTGTGGGGCGTGCCCTTCTTCGGAAGGAAGGCCCGGACAAGGTATGGGGTAGGATGAAATATACCGATGACGAGAGGCGTCCAGGCCTCCTCCACGCCGCCGTTCGCGCGACATGCATGAGATGAAGATAGCCTACCTCGATGGTCATCGCCTCAGGCGCGCCCTCATCGTCGGGGCGGATCGCCTGATGGCCAGAGCCGCACAGCTCAACGCGATCAATGTCTTTCCGGTTCCCGACGGCGATACGGGCACTAACATGGCCTCGACGGCTCGAACCATCGCGGCGGCGCTGCGCCATTCCTCTTTCCTTCCCCTGGGATCGACCCTTCGGGCCGCCGCCGATTCGGCCCTCGCCGGGGCAAGAGGCAATTCGGGGGCCATTCTTGCCCAATTCATCCAAGGTCTCGCCGAGGAACTCGGCGAGGAAATCCGCGTCACGACCAAACGCTTCGCCGTGGCGCTCCGCGCGGCGAGCGCGAAAACCAGGGCCGCCCTCGGCAAGCCGCGGGAAGGCACCATTCTCACCGTCCTCGACGACTGGTCGAGCGCGGCCGAGCGAGAGGCCGATTCCTCGGACGATTTCCTCGTCGTACTCGAGCGCGCCTACCACGAGGCCGGAGCTTCCCTGGCGCGGACGCGTGAGATCATGCCCGAACTCAAGAAGGCCGGCGTCGTCGACGCGGGAGCCCAGGGATTCTTCCATGTCCTCGAAGGGATCATGGCCTTCATTTCGAGCGGCCGGCTCCGCGATATCGGGGGAGCTTCCCACGAAATCGACGACCTCGATTCTTCAGCCGCCTTCGCCGAGGGCGAAGCGGCCTTCGCCGCCGCGGCCGAGGAGGCCGGCCCTTATCGCTATTGCACCGAATTTTTCGTGAGTGGCGCTACGATGGAACTCGCCTCGCTCCGCACGAGCCTCGAATCCCTCGGCGATTCCCTCGTCGTCGCCGGGACCTCGCGGCGCGCCCGCATCCATATCCATACCGATCGCCCTTCCGTCGTCTTCCGCCTCGGATCGGCTTTCGGGGAGATGTCCGCGATGAAGGTGGACGATATGGAGCTGCAACGTCGAATGGCTGCCCGCAGCGGGGGAGCCGCCTGCGCCGTCCTCGTCGATTCGGCCGGCGATCTTCCCGACGCCGACCGGCTGGAGTTCTTGGTCGAGCGCGTCCCCGTCCAGGTAGAACTTTGCGGAAGGCGCTGGCTCGATCGCGACGGTCTGACACCCGAGGAGTTCCTCGCTCTTCTTCGCACTTCCCCCGCCGCTCACCCGACGACATCCCAGCCCGCCCCCGCCGACTTTGCCCGCAAATTCGACCTTCTCCTGTCCTCCGCCCGCGAGGTCGTCTATGTCGGCATCGCCTCTGTCCTCTCGGGAACTCTCGAGGGAGGGCGACGCGCGGGAATAGAACGCGCGTCCGTTGCCGGCCGTCCGGAGGCGGTCAAGGTAGTGGACTCTCGCTCGATTTCGATCGGAACGGCCCTCGTCGCCCGAAGGGCGGCCGAGGCCGCCTTAGCGGGCGCCACGGCGGAGGAGGTCGTCGGCATCGCCGAGACCGCCGCTGCCGATTGCCGCCTCCTCGTCGCCGTCCCTGATCTTACGAGCCTCATCAGGTCGGGCCGCCTGGGCGGCGTGAAGGGTCTCATGCTTCGCGCCTTCGGACTCAGGCCCCTTCTCGGCCTCGACGGTGACGGCATGCCGATCGCTATCGGCATTTACGCCGGCGCCCGCAGGGGACTTCGGGCAATCCTCGCGAAGCTCGAGCGCGTCGCCCCGCGTGGTTCGGAAATCGAGGTCATCGTCGGCCACGTGGGCTCGCCGGAAGCGGCAGGGGAACTGGCCCATGCCGTCGAGCGCGGGTGGAAACAGAGGCGGCCGATCACCGTGACGACCATCTGTCCCGCCCTAGCCGCCCATACCGGCCCTGGCGCCGTCGCGCTTTCGGTCATACCTTCGGGTGTAAGGTCCTGAAACATGGCTTTGCCTTCCATCGCAATTATGATCTTTCTTTCCTACCTCGCCGGGTCCTTCCCGACGAGCATCGTGATCGGCCGACTCCTGTTCGGCCTGGACATCCGCACGAAGGGCTCCGGGAACGCGGGGGGCACGAACAGTTTCCGAGTCCTCGGCTGGAAGGCGGGAATCGTCGTGGTCGTCGTCGATGTCGGGAAGGGTGTACTCGCGGCTCTATTGATCTCGAGGCTAGGCCAGCCCTCGGGGCTCCCACCTGAACTTCTCGGCCTCATCGCCGGCTCCGCCGCCGTCATCGGTCATGTCTGGACCATCTTCGCCGGATTCCGCGGAGGCAAGGGAGTCGCGACCGCGGCGGGTGCCCTCCTCGGCCTCGCACCGCTGCCGATCGCCCTCGCCGCATTAGTCTTCGCCCTGGTTCTTTTCTCGACCGGCATCGTCTCAGTCGCCTCGATGTCGGCGGCCCTCGCCTTTCCCCTATCCCTGATCATCCTCGGGCTTGTCGGAATTCCTCCTTCACCCTGGCTCCTCGGCTTCGCCCTCCTCATTGCACCTCTGATCTTCTTCACTCACCGCTCGAATCTAGGGCGGTTGCGGAGGGGGGAGGAGAACCGTTTCGAGCATCTCAGGTTATGGAAGCGCCTTGCGGCCCGCCTGAAGTCGGATCCACCGAAAGACTGACCGGTATACTTCCGACGGCGATCGGAACTCAGACGGAGAGGTCATCCGAGCTCATGCATACCTTGATCACCCGGAGCAAGATTGCGAGCACCTCGCCGCCAAAGTCATGACCATGGGTGTCGTTCCTTCCGAGTGATAATTTGCCATGTTCCGCGTCAATCAGTACATTCAATTCCCATGTTTGAAAACCCGGGCTCTCCGCCCATTCTCGAGGTGCACAATCTCCATAAGGCCTACGGCAAGGTCAAGGCTGTGGACGGCATTAGCTTTTCGGTGCGCTCGGGCTCCTGCTTCGGCATCCTCGGGCCCAACGGCGCCGGAAAGACCACGGCCATCGAGGTCATCGAAACCATACACGAAGCCGATTCGGGGACCATCCTCTATCGCGGCGAGGCCGTGGCACATTCTTTCAAGGAAAACATAGGAATCCAGTTCCAGGACACCTCGCTCCAGGAATTCCTCACCGTGCGGGAAACCCTCGAACTCTTTTCCAAGCTCTATCCGAAACCGAGACCGATCGACGAAATTATCGAAGCCTGTTCGCTCGCGGAATTCATCGACCGCGACAACAGAAAGCTCTCCGGTGGCCAGCGTCAGCGGATGCTTCTCGGCATCGCCCTGATCAACGACCCGGACCTCCTCTTTCTCGACGAGCCGACGACCGGCCTCGATCCCCATGCCAGGCGCAATTTTTGGCGCCTCATCGAGGGCATCAAGGCTCAGGGCAAGACGGTCATACTCACGACGCATTACATGGACGAGGCTGAATACCTCTGCGACGAAATCATCGTCATGGACCACGGCCGGATCATCGAGTCGGGCAGGCCCCGCGAACTTTTGCTCAAGCATTTCGGCGAGGCCGTCATCCGCGTTCCCGCGGCCGCCCTGCCCGAGGGCGCGACATTCAGCTGCGCCCCGACGAACGAGGATGGTTTCATGACCTTCAATTGCCCCGATACCGACGCGACGCTTCGAGAACTCGTGGACAATGCGAAAGATCTATCCGGAATATCGGTCGAGAGGCGCAATCTCGACGATTTATTCCTCAAGCTCACCGGGGCGAGGCTCGACTAGCATGAAAAAATTCTGGGCTGTATTCGTCGCCCGCAACCTCGAGTTCTTCCGCGACAGGTCGACCCTCATCTTCAACCTGGTCTTCCCGATCGTCCTGATCTTCGGTTTCGCCTACGCCTTCCCTGCGGGAGGTGGAACGAGTTTCAAGATCGGACTCGTCGGCGACCCGCCCGCCGTCGGCAGCCCGACGGACATAGCCTTCCTTCATTACAAACACATTCAATTCGTACGATATTCGGAGCTCGGGCCTCCCCTCGACAGGCTCGCGCACAATCAACTCGACATGGTGCTCGATTTTTCCAAGAGTGAATACTACATAAACGAAGCCTCGTCCAACGGCTATATCCTCGAGAGAATGCTCGCGCCGGCCAACGAATCGGCGCAGGTCGCTTCCGCCTCAGCCCAGGCCGCGTCTCCGCCGCAAACCGCGCCACATCCCGCCTTCACCAAACACACGGTCTCGGGCACGCCCATCCGCTACGTCGACTGGTTCGTCCCCGGCATAATTGGCATCAATATCCTTCTCGGCAGCCTCTCCGGCGTGGGCTTCGTGATCGTGCGCTATCGCCGCAACGGTGTCCTCAAACGATTCAAGGCCACGCCACTGAGCGCCTTCGAATTCGTCTCGGCCCAGGTCCTTTCCCGATTCTTCATAGTTGCCTTCCTCTCCGTGGCCATTTTCGCCGGCACGGACGCGGTCTTGCACTTCCGCATGGCGGGTTCCTGGGGGCTTCTCTTCCTCGTGAACGCCCTGGCCATCCTCTGCATGATCGCCCTCGGCCTGGTATTTTCCTCCAGGATCAAAAGCGAGGAGGTCGCAGGCGGCATCATGAACCTGATCACCTGGCCCATGATGATTCTCTCCGGAGTCTTCTTTTCGCTCGAGGGAACGCCTCGCGCGATGCAGATCGCCTCACGGGCCTTTCCCATCACCTACTACATCGAATCGTCGCGGGCAATCATGCTCGACGGCGCAGGCTTCGCTCAAATAGCGGGGGACTTGGGCGTGCTTGCAGCGATGACCCTCGTGTTTCTTGCCGCGGCCGCGGCCCTGTTCAGGTGGGAGTGATGCCGAATTTTGGGGGAGCATAAGGCCTCTCTGGTGAAGTAGGCCTCGACGCGATGATCCCGCGTGGCGACTTGCCGACTGCGTCGACCGGGCCTTGATTCTCCCGGCCGGGATCAGTGGTTTCGGAGGGTGGCACTACAGATTCCGGAAGTCGGCATTACTGATTCCGGAGGTCGGGACCAGTGGTTCCCGCGATCGGGACCAGTAGATCACTTGCCGGGAATTAGTGAATGCGGCCAAGGGGATCACTGAATCCCACCTTCCGCGACCAGTGAATCGGGCCAATTCAGATCAGTGAATTCCCTGCCATGGCATTCTACGTTCATGGCGAAGGAGGTACGCGAATATGGCGGCTACGCAGGAAAGCCATCTCCCATGGTGCCAGTTGCGGACATTCGCCAGTACTTTACGACCTCCCCCATTCAGCGAGCCCGGGATCTCGAGTCCGCTGGATGGAGCCGCGCCGAGCTTTCTCGGATGGCGAGCCAGGACTTGCTCCGGCGGCTCAGGCGGGGAGTCTATTGCCTTCCTGACTACCAGCAGAGCGAAGATGGCGATCTTCTCATAGTCGCCAAGCGGAATCCTGAAGCCCTTATGTGCCTGCTAACTGCCCTGCGTCTTCATGGTCTCACAACCCAAATACCCTCCGAGATCTGGCTTGGCCTGCCTAACAAAGCGCGCATACCCCGCTTGGAGTATCCAGCCTTGCGGGTGATCCGCTTCAGTCCCGCCTCTCTCGCCTGGGGGGTCGAGACGAGACTAATTGAAGGTATTCCGCTGCGCATCACGAACATCGAAAAGACCATCGCCGACTGCTTCAAGTACCGCGCGCGAGTCGGGCTCGACGTGGCCCTCGAGGCACTCAGGGAGGCCGGCAGGAAGGGATGTCTGGATCGCGATGCGCTCTGGGCCTGCGCCAAGGTCGACCGGGTGACCACGGTGATCCAGCCCTACCTAGAGGCCCTCGCGTGAGCTTGTCGGCGAGGGCTGCATCCGTTCACGATCGCCTGCTCGCGAAGGCGAAGGCAGAGAAGCGCGACTTCGACCTCATGCTGACGAAGTACGCGCTCGAGCGTTTTCTCTACCGGATCTCGATCTCCTTGGCCTCGAAGCGCGAGATGCGGAATCAGTGATTGCGATCGAGATCCGGGAAGATGCGAGGTGAACTGTGGAGCAAGACGGAAGCGAGCTGAGGAGGCTCCGGGAGGAAAATGGCAGGCTCAAGTTCCTCCTCGATCAACATGGCATAGATTGGGGTGGCCGAGAGCCAGTTGCCATCCAGGTTCGAGAAGTGGCCCCGCAGGAAGGCCGAGATCCTGTCACGCTCTCGATCCAGGAGAAGATCGCCCTGTTCCGTCGTCTCTTTTTCGGCAGGCAGGATGTGTTCGCTCGGCGCTGGGAATCATCGCAGGGGAAATCCGGCTACTCGCCGGTCTGCGAGAATGAATGGCGAGAAGGAGTTTGCGAAAAGCCTCGCGTGAAGTGTGCCGCCTGTGGGCATAGGAAGCTTGTGGCCCTGACAGATCAGATTATCTATGATCATCTGGCAGGGATCCATGTCGTCGGCCTTTATCCTCTCCTCGATGACGACACCTGTAAGCTCCTGGCAGCGGATTTCGACGATGGCGAGTGGAAGGAGGATGCCTCGGCTTTTGCGGCGACCTGCCATGAACTCTCCATCCCCTGCGCGCTGGAAATCTCGCGATCCGGCAAAGGCGCACATGCTTGGATCCTATTCGCGGCACCGGTCCCTGCCTCGTTGGCGAGGCGATTGGGATCTGCTCTCATAAGTCGGACCTGCGCCGGACGAAGGCAGCTCGAGCTTTCGAGTTACGACCGACTTTTCCCGAACCAGGACCGCCTGCCCTCGGGCGGTTTCGGAAACCTCATAGCCCTGCCATTGCAGAAGAAGGCGAGGAGCCACGGGGGAAGCGTCTTCGTTGACGGCGATTTCATGCCGTATCCTGATCAGTGGGCGTATCTTGCTTCTCTCGAGCCGATGAACGCGGATGCTATTGCCCGCATTGTCGCGAGCATCATCCCGGATGGTGATCCGCTCGACATCGCCTTTGAATACGAAGAGGGCGATGAGCCCTGGAAGGTGAAGTCGCACTCAGCGGCGACGATTCCGGGGCCGCTCCCGGCTTCGATTGACATTGTCGTAGCGGATCGCATCTACATCAAGAAGGAGGACATGCCCCAACCGCTCCTGAATCGGGTGATCCGGCTAGCGGCATTCCCAAATCCTGAATTCCATAAGGCGCAATCCCTGCGATTGCCGGTGTGGGACAAACCTTGGTAAGACAGTGATTGCCGCGGCGATGATAGCGAGGAGAAAGGTCAGTACGCTGGTCCTGGTACATCGGACGGAACTTCTCCGTCAGTGGAGAGAACGGCTCGGGCAATTTCTCGAATTGAAGGAAGGCACTATCGGTCTCGTCGGGGGCGGCAAGAACAAGGCCGCAGGAACTGTCGACATTGCGGTCATGCAATCGCTTTCGCGGCGGGAAGAATTATCTGAATTCCTCTCGGCCTATGGCCAGGTGATAGTCGACGAATGTCATCACATCTCGGCCGTTTCCTTCGAGGGTTTGCTCCGCCAGGTGAAGGCCCGGCATGTGCTTGGATTGACCGCGACTCCGATACGTCGTGATGGGTTGGATCCCATCATCTTCATGCAGTGCGGTCCGATTCGCCATGCTGCCGCATCCCTTGCGCTGAAGCCGGGTGCCATGGAGGTCCAGGCGCTGCGCATCAAGAACTGTGTGTTCTCTTCCGAACTTGGCATCCAGTCTGTATTCGGCCTATTGGCCACTAATGAGGCAAGAAACCATCTGATACTTCGTGACGTCGAGGAAGCGTGGCATGAGGGCCGGAAAATATTTATCCTCACCGAGCGAAGCGAGCACCTCAATGCTCTCGTCGCCCTTATCACGCCCTTGGATCCCGAGGTATTCGTCTTGCATGGGCGCATGACCAGGAAAAAGCGGGCCGAGATGCTCTCCCGTCTCAACTCGGTCCCCGAAGGCAAACCGAGGATTGTCGTGGCCACGGGAAGGTTGATCGGCGAGGGATTCGACCATCCAAGTCTTGACACACTTGTCCTTGCATTGCCGATCTCCTGGAAGGGAACGCTCCAGCAATATGCCGGTCGCCTGAACCGGATCAGCGAGGGCAAGGCCGACCTTCGTATCTATGACTATGTGGAAGTCGATGATCCGAGGTTGAGCCGGATGTGGGCCAAGCGTGAGCGTGGCTATCGGGCGATAGGGTACGATATTAGGCGAAAGGAGTGATTCCAGCGAGCATCAAAGGCAAGAAGCCCGATAAGGGCCTGTGGCCCTTGTACGGAATGGAAACTATTTACGTGCCCGCTAGCAGCGGGCGACCGAATCCGGCCGACCTAGTGCGCAAGCTTACGCGCGATGAGCTCGAGTCCCTTGTCCTCGAACGGCTCGCCGCCGAAGATCACTCCCTGGCGAACGCGATCGCCTTCTGCTTCGCGAATACGGATGCAGAGGAGCGCGGGAAAGGGCAATCGCTTAGCTTCCTAGCAATTCCAACTATTTCCAGGCTGCCATCCTCGCGGCCGAGGGCTTGGTCGAGAGGCTCCGCGAGTTCGCGAGCCACTATGAAAGCGTCATGCGAGACCACTACCCGCAGATAAGTCACAGTTATCCCGATGACGCGGCGAGGTATCTCAAAAAGGCGTACGAAAGGAACTCGAGCGCGCCCACTCGCGCAATGGCTACGAGCGCATAGAGACGGAAGTGCGCGAATACGGCGGTTATGCTGAACGGCCCGCGATGGTCAAGCTCGTTGATGACCTCCTATCAAGATTCGCGAATAGGCCTTCAAGCCTCGTCATCCATGACTAACGCTTTGCTAAACTTCGTTCGGCTTTCCGGGCCGCGTCTTGGCGCTTCCGCGCGCATCCTGCGCGCTCATCCTCGCTATCGCTCGGCGCGCCAAGCCGTTCGATTCCCGTTCTCGGCCTATTACGACAAAGGACCCCGCGAGGGGGTCCTTTGTCGTCAGCCGAGACCGGGAATCGAACCCGGTACCTGCGCATTACGAGTACTTGTAAGTAGTTACCCTATGATGGTTTATCATATCTCTTAATAAAGACTTGGGCAAGGGTAATGCGTCATGAGGCATCATTAGGAATGAAGTGGTATCACCGAGTTGCTGTACGTGGTGCTGTATGTGCCGCGCGCTTGGTCTGAACTTTCATGTTCCAAAGACTCGATACTTGACGCTATATACCTAGATAATGGAACATCGTAGGCATGGGGAAACTGGATGGAAGGATTGCCGATCTCTTCGCTGTCTCGCCAGTCAGGCGATCCAGAGATTTCGCAACTGCCGGGATTCCCAGGATCGCGCTGACGAGAGCGATAGCCTCAGGAAGCATCAGACGGCTAGCGCGCGGTGTGTATTGCATGGCAGCCTTCCGGGAAGGTGAATATGGGGCCTTGGCGCTGGTTGCCGGGAAGGCGCCGGAATCGGTTGTCTGCCTCTTATCCGCCCTCAGCTACCACGAGCTAACGACCCAGTCCCCCTCCGAGGTCTGGATCGCTCTAGCCAGCAAGGCTTGGGTTCCCAAGATGGTGTACCCGCCTCTTCGCATCACTCGGTTCGGGGGGAATTCGCTCGCTCATGGCGTCATGACGGTGCTGGTCGACGGAGTACCGGTAAGGGTCACAACAGTCGAGAAAACGATCGCCGATTGCTTTAAATACCGCAACAAGGTCGGACTCGATGTCGCGCTGGAAGCTCTCAGGGAGGCAGGTCGTATCGGTCGCCTCGACCGCGATGCACTCTGGGCTTGCGCGAAGGTCGATCGTGTGACGGCTACAATTCTGCCTTACATGGAAGCTCTTGCATGAGTTCGTCTGGAAGGGCGGTCTCGATCCATGATCGACTTCTTGCGAAGGCACGCGCAGATGGAACCGACTATAACATGCTTCTGATCCGGTACTCACTTGAGCGCTTCCTCTATCGCATCGCGGCTTCTCCTTATCGCGACAGCTTCCTTCTTAAAGGAGCCCTCCTCTTTGACCTTTGGTATGAGAGGCCACGACGGCCCACTCGTGATGTCGATCTCCTCGGCCTTGAGCCGCGAGATACTGACGAGATGGCAGCGATCTTCCGCCAAATCAGCACAATTGATTGCGATGACGGCATGTCATTCCATCCGGAAAGCGTGCGGGTCACGGTGATACGAGAGGATGCTCGCTATGGTGGGATTCGGGTCGATCTATCGGGCCTGCTCGGGACCGCGCACTGTCGGGTCCGGATAGATATCGGCTACGGCGATGCAGTCACTCCGGACCCGCTGATGGCGAGTTTCCCTCTTCTGCTTGCCGACAACCCCGCCCCGGTTCTCAAGGTCTATCCCAAAGAGACCGCCATCGCGGAGAAGCTGGAGGCCATTGTCAGCCTCGGCATGGCCAACAGCAGGATGAAGGACTACTTCGATCTTTATGTCCTGCTTGGCGAGTCTGTGCCTGATGTGGCGATGCTCGGAAACGCGGTCAAGCGAACTTTCGACCGCAGGCGAACGGCATTGCCGGAGGGTGTTCCCGTTGGCCTCTCAGAGGATTTCGCCACGGCGAGCGGAAAGAGCACACAATGGCGGGCCTTTCTCTCAAAAAACAAACTCGAAGCCCCTGCCTTGGAAGTCGTGATCCCGAGGATACAAGCGGCCGCCACGAAGCTTTTCATCCTGGCGTCGAGGTGATCCGTGGATCAAGGCGGCAACGAGCTTGAAAGGCTCCGAAATGAAAACAGAGGGCTCAAGGCCCTCCTAGCGCAACACAACATTGAGTGGCTTGGCGGGAAGGCGGAAGCCACCCAAGTCCGAGAAGAAACTCAGACACCGGCTCACGAATCCTCTATGCTTTCGATCCCGGAGAAGATCGCCCTATTCCGCCGCCTCTTCTTTGGCCGACCGGATGTGTTCGCCCGGCGCTGGGAATCCTCGCATGGGAAATCCGGCTACTCTCCCGTATGCGAGAATGAATGGCGAGAGGGAGTCTGCGAAAAGCCTCGTATCAAATGCGCGGTCTGCGGCCACAGGAACCTAGTCCCGCTGACCGACCAGGTCATCTATGATCATCTGGCCGGGAAGCATGTCGTTGGCCTATACCCCCTTCTCGAGGATGACAACTGCAGGCTCCTCGCGATGGATTTCGACGAGGGTGAGTGGAAGGACGATGCCGCTGCGATCGTTGCGACCTGCCGCGAACTATCCGTTCCCTGCGCGCTTGAGATATCCCGATCTGGCAAAGGTGCGCATATCTGGATCTTTTTCGCGACACCAGTCGCGGCCGCATCGGCTCGGCGCTTAGGGGCAGCCTTAATAAGCCGAACTTGCGCTGGACGCCGACAACTTGAGCTCTCGAGCTACGATCGACTATTCCCGAACCAGGACCGCCTGCCCTCGGGAGGGTTCGGAAACCTCATAGCCCTGCCGTTGCAGAAGAAGGCGAGAGAGCACGGCGGAAGTGTCTTTGTTGACGGCGATTTCGTTCCGCATGCTGATCAGTGGGCATATCTCGCGTCTCTCGAGCCGATAAAATCCAGTACTATTGGTAGCATTGTCGCCAGTATCGTCCCCGAAGGTGATCCGCTCGACGTCGCCTTCCAGTACGAAGAGGGCGAGGAACCCTGGAGAGTTACGCCGCATCCCGCGGCCAGGATTCCAGGGCCGCTTCCAGCCTCGCTCGATGTCGTGGTTGCGGATCGCATCTACCTCAAGAAGGAAGCCTTGCCCCAGCCTCTACTGAATCGCGTCATCCGCTTGGCCGCTTTCCCGAATCCGGAGTTCTATAGGGCGCAGGCACTGCGTCTGCCGGTTTGGGATAAGCCACGCATCATCGGCTGTGCCGAGAACTTCCCTCGCCATATCGCCTTGCCCCGTGGATGTCGGGACGCCTTAGCGGCCCTCCTTGATTCCAACGGGATAGCTCAGAATACCAAAGACGAGCGTATTGGCGGTCGGCCTATCGAAGCCCCATTCGTAGGTACATTACGACCCGATCAGGATGCGGCGGTTGTGGTCCTTACGAAACATGATATCGGTGTGCTTCGGGCACCGACCGCTTTTGGAAAGACTGTGGTCGCCGCGGCGATAATAGCGAGGAGAAAGGTCAGTACGCTTGTCCTGGTTCATCGGACCGAACTCCTCCGCCAGTGGAAGGAGCGGCTCGGACAATTCCTCGAATTGGAAGAAGGCTCGATCGGACTCATCGGAGGCGGGAAGAGCAAGGCATCAGGGATTGTCGGTAAGCGGTGCCATCGCCCCATCTTGCGTTTTTGACCTCTCGGTGTAGCTTCGCGTCTACGGAGGTAGGCATGAAGCAGCGAACAGATTCGGAACGGCGAGCGTTGGTGGATAAGTGGCGAGCGAGC